>BNJT01000597.1_pt1 | contig 100356 bp, 179 predicted proteins | sample 8540491 | NCBI WGS metagenome assembly BNJT01 (sample SAMD00202455, study PRJDB9452) | human saliva metagenome | host: Homo sapiens | reverse complement strand
GCCCCAATCCGCCTTTTTACTTTTGCCATGCCTTTCTCCCTTTACGTGTTCAAATGTAATGATAAAGTCGATATTTTTATCGGATATTGAGTGTTGCCGACAATTTGTATCCGTGTTTATCTCGAATCGTCACTATAATAACCGCTTTTGCCGCTGCCTGCGGCATAACAGAAAGGCGGATGATGACTCGACGATTGATTGTCGGCATCAGCGGGGCAAGCGGCTTTGCTTACGGCATTAAGGCATTGCGGCTTCTGCTTACGCAAGATGTCGAAACACACCTTGTGGTATCGAAAGGTGCGGAAATGGCCCGGACTTCGGAAACGGATTATACGAAAGACGAAGTATATGCCTTGGCTGACTTCGTCCATCCGATTGGCAATATCGGGGCATGCATTGCCAGCGGGACGTTTAAAACGGATGGGATGCTGGTTGCACCCTGTTCGATGCGGACGCTTGCCTCTGTCGCGCACGGCTTCGGCGACAATCTGCTGACACGTGCGGCGGATGTGGTTTTGAAGGAAAGGCGGCGGCTGGTACTGATGGTGCGCGAAACGCCGTTGAACCTTGCCCATTTGGACAATATGAAGCGGGTAACAGAAATGGGCGGCGTGGTATTTCCCCTGTTCCTGCGATGTACCGCAAGCCGCAGACGGCGGACGACATAGTGGCGCACAGTGTCGCACACGCTTTGTCGCTTTTGGAATCGATACGCCGGATTCGGCGGAATGGCAAGGGATAGCGGACTAAAGGACAAAAATGCCGTCTGAACACGGATACGGTTCAGACGGCATCATTTTATACAACGGCCTTAGTTTGGCTGCGCCTTCATTCCATGCGGCAGGGTATTTGTAGCCCTCGAAGCGTTTGTGCGCGTAGGCTTTGAACGCGTCGGAGTTATGGGCCTCGGTTACGTCTTTTAAGCCATTGGCTGTCTTTGTCGGCAGTCTTGACGGCAGACCAGTTGACATAAGCAAAGCTCGGCTCTTGGAACAGGGCTTCGGTCAGCTTCATGCCGCTGCTCATGGCGTAGTTACCGTTAACGACGGCAAAAATCCACGTCGGCACGGCTGCGCGGCAGTTGCGCAGCTTCAAGCTCGACGATTTTGATATTTTTCAGGTTTTCGGCAATATCCGCTTTGGATGCAGTCAGCGGATTGATGCCGTCTTTGAGTTTAATCCAACCCAGTTCGTTGAGCATGACTAAAGCGCGGGCAAAATTGGACGGGTCGTTGGGCGCGGATACGGTGCTGCTGTCTTTGACTTCTTCCAGCGATTTCAGCTTGCCCGGATACAGTCCCAAAGGCGCGGTCGGCACTTGGAAGGCTTCGGTGATGTCCAGATTGTGTTCTTTTTGAAATCGTCAAGATAGGGTTTGTGTTGGAAGATGTTGATGTCCAACTCGCCCTCCGCCAATGCCAGATTCGGGCGCACATAGTCGGTAAATTCAACCAATTTGACGGTGTATCCTTTTTTTCTCCAACGCAGGTTGGATTTGGTCTTTGACCATATCGCCGAAGTCGCCGACCGTTGTACCGAAGACGATTTCTTTTTCTCCGCGCCGTTATTGGCTGAAGAGGCGGCAGCAGAGGCTGCGGGCGCGCTGTCTTTTTGACCGCCGCAAGCCGCCAAAATAAGCGCGAGTGTGGCGGCGGAAAGGGTTTTGAAGAAGTTTGTCATGTTATCTCCTGATATGTGGGAAAGTTTCAAACTAAAACTGCAGGCAATAAATCCGCCATGGTTTGGCATTCAGACGGCATTTGCCGCAGAAAAGATTCTATAGCATTTTTAACAATGCGGCGGATATTTCATCCCGCCATATCGTCCTCAGACCTGAAGGCCTGCTTCATCTGTGCTTCAGACGGCATTCAGGGTTTAACGTTTGTCGAGTTTCCGCGCCAACGCGTTGCCGGTGCTTTGAATCAGGATGACCAGCAGCACGAGGAGGGCGACGATGAAAAACGATGACTTCAGTTTGATAGCGGTAGTAGCCGTAGCGGATGGCGAGGTCGCCCAGCCGCCGCCGCCTATCATGCCTGCCGCTGCGCTGTATGAGAGCAGACCGATGGCAAGCACGGTAATGCTGGAAACCATGCCCGCGCGCGCTTCGTTCAAGAGGACTTTGCGGACGATGGCAAGCGGCGATGCGCCCATGGCGGTGGCGGCTTCAATCACGCCTTTGGGGACTTCGCGCAGGTTTTGCTCCACCAGTCGGGCAAAAATAAAACAATCCCGACACGCTCAACACCAGCGAGGCGGCAATCGGGCCGATGGTGCTGCCGACGATGGCGCGGGTGGCGGGTATCATGGCAACCATCAGGATGACGAAGGGGAAGGCGCGCATCAGGTTGACTCAAGTTGTCGAGCAGGAAATTTACCGGCTTGTTGTAATGCAGTTGGCGGCTGGAGGTTACGAAGAGCAGCACGCCCAGCAGCGTGCCGAAGATGACGGCGAATGTGGTGGACAAGCCGACCATCACGAAGGTTTCGCCCAAAGGCGCGGACGATTTCGTCTTTCATGCCGACGATGGTGGAAACGGCTTGTTCGAATGTTAAGTCTGCCATATCAGTCCTCCCTGAATCAGTTCGCGCCCGATGTCGGATTGGGCGTGGATTTGGTTGCCGCGTACTTCGACGATTTCGACGACTTTACCTTTGTCCAAAAGGGCGGCGCGGTCGCACAGTCGTCTGATGACGCTCATTTCGTGGGTTACGATGACGATGGTTACGTTGAAGCGTTTGTTGATGTCTTCCAAACATTCCAAGACGCTGCGCGTAGTAGCGGGATCGAGGGCGGAAGTCGGTTCGTCGGCGAGGATGACTTGGGGTTTGAGCGCGAGCGCGCGGGCGATGCCGACGCGTTGTTTCTGCCCGCCTGAAAGCTGGGCGGGATAGTGGCTGGCGCGTTCGGTCAAGCCGACGATTTCAAGGCATTCTTTAACGCGCGCTTTGATTTTTTCAGACGGCCATCCGGCGATTTCCAAAGGAAAGGCAACATTGTCGGCAACGGTACGGTTGCTCAAAAGATTGAACTGTTGAAACACCATGCCGATATTCTGCCGCGCCTGACGCAATGCGGCGGCATCAAGCGCGGTCAGCTCTTGTCCGCACACATTGACCTTGCCGCTGTCGGGACGTTCCAACAGGTTAATCAGGCGCAACAGGGTGGATTTGCCCGCGCCGGAATAGCCCATCAGCCCGAAAGATTTCGCCGTCGCGGATTTCGAGGTTGGTCGGCTCGACGGCGGCAAAACGGGTCTTGTCGCGCGTTTGGTAATGCTTGAAACCTTGTCCAAAATAATCATTGTCTTTCCCATACAACAACGCCCGATGTCGGGCACAACGGGCGTAAAAGATAAAGCTGAAATTGTCGGAACGCTTTAGCTGTTATGCCCGCAAGCTGTGTCAAATCGGCAAGTTAGTTTCCGCATGATACTATCGGGAAAGCGTTTTTGTCAATAAGGCAGGGAAGCGGGCAACCATTTCGGACAATGCCGTCTGAAACAGGCAAAGGCAGCGGTTCGCACTCAAACGGCAAATGATTGAAAAAAATATAAATTATGTCGTAAACATTCCAAAGGCGGTGCAGTTTCGGCATATAATTCGGGTAAACGCCTGTTCAGACGGCATTTTTGTCTTTTCCAACCCTGACCGTTCAGGGTTTCGATTCTTTAAGGAAATCCGATGTACCTACCCTCTCTGAAGCATTCCCCTGCCGCTGCTGGCAGCCCTGGTGCTTGCCGCGTGTTCTTCGACAAACGCGCCCGGCGGCAAGACCCCGGCAGACAATATGGAAACCGCCGAATCATCAGCCGTTCCATCCCGCCCTGCCGAACCCGAAGGAAAAACGCTGGCAGATTACGGCGGCTACCCGTCCGCACTGGATGCAGTGAAACAGAAAAACGATGCGGCCGTCGCCGCCTATTTGGAAAAACGCCGGCGACAGTGCGATGGCGGAAAAATGTCCGCAACGAGTGGCTGAAGTCTTTGGGCGCACGCAGACAGTGGACGCTGTTTGCACAAGAATACGCCAAACTCGAACCCGAAGGACGCGCCCAAGAAGTCGTGTGTTATGCCGACTTGAAACGCAACGACTATACGCGTGCCGCCGAACTGGTTAAAAAAATACGGGCAAACTGCCTTCGGGCTGCACCAAACTGTTGGAACAGGCAGCCGCATCCGGCTTGTTGGACGGCAACAATGCCTGGAGGCGCGTGCGCGGACTGTTGGCCAACAGCCAAACCACAGACGCACGCAACCTTGCCGCCGCATTGGGCAGCCCGTTTGACGGCAGCACACAAGGTTCGCGCGAATACGCCCTGTTGAACGTCATCGGCAAAGAGGCGCGTAAATCGCCGAATGCCGCCGCCCTGCTGTCCGAAATGGAAAGCGGTTTAAGCCCCCGAACAACGCAGTTTCGCGTGGGGCGTATTGGGGGCATTATCAGTCGCAAAAGCCTCAATGTGCCTGCCGCCTTGGACTATTACGGCAAAGTTTCCGACCGCCGCCAACTGACCGACGACCAAATCGAGTGGTACGCCCGCGCCGCCTTGCGCGCCCAACGTTGGGACGAGCTGGCCTCCGTTATCTCGCATATGCCCGAAAAACTGCAAAAAAGCCCGACCTGGCTCTACTGGCTGGCACGCAGCCATGCTGCGCTGGGCAACTTGCAGCAGGCAGCAAAACTCTATGAACAGGCGGCAGCGACGGGCAGGAAATTTTTATGCGGTGCTGGCAGGGGAAGAGTTGGGGCGCAAAAATCGATACGCGCAACAATGTGCCCGATGCCGACACAAACAGCGTCCGCCGCATGGCGGAAGACGGTGCAGTCAAACGCGCACTGGTACTGTTCCAAAACAGCCAATCTGCCGGTGATGCAAAAATGCGCCGTCAGGCTCAGGCAGAATGGCGTTTTGCCACACGCGGTTTCGACGAAGACAAGCTGCTGACCGCCGCGCAAACCGCGTTCGACCACGGTTTTTACGATATGGCGGTCAACAGCGCGGAACGCACCGACCGCAAACTCAACTACACCTTGCGCTATATTTCGCCGTTTAAAGACACGGTAATCCGCCACGCGCAAAATGTTAATGTCGATCCGGCGTGGGTTTACGGGCTGATTCGTCAGGAAAAGCCGCTTCGTTATGGGCGCGCAATCCGGCGTAGGCGCGCAGGGGCTGATGCAGGTTATGCCCGCCACCGCGCGCGAAATCGCCGGCAAAAATCGGTATGGATGCCGCACAACTTTACACCGCCGACGGTAATATCCGTATGGGGACGTGGTATATGGCGGACACCAAACGCCGCCTGCAAAACAACGAAGTCCTCGCTACCGCAGGCTATAACGCTGGTCCCGGCAGGGCGCGCCGATGGCAGGCGGACACGCCCCTCGAAGGCGCGGTATATGCCGAAACCATCCCGTTTTTCCGAAACGCGCGACTATGTCAAAAAAGTGATGACCAATGCCGCCTACTACGCCGCCCTCTTCGGCGCGCCGCACATCCCGCTCAAACAGCGTATGGGCATTGTCCCCGCCCGCTGACGTACCGATGCCGTCTGAAACCCGCCCGGCCTTTCAGACGGCATTTTTATCCCGAACGGCATTGACGGCGAACCATAAATATAAGACAATCCAAAAATTGTTTTTCCTGCTTTTTCAAGCAGCTTGACACGGCACAAGCCGACCCGTTAGGGAGGTGATGTTTCCGTCACGGCGCGTATCCCGCCGCCGCAAGGCACAGCGATACGGTAAACCTTCAACACCGTCTGCCCTACCCTTTTCCACCAATATGATAGGGCAGATGAAACAACCGAATTTATTAAAGGAAATAAAATGCCTGCAATCCGCGTAAAAGAGAATGAACCATTTGAAGTCGCTATGCGCCGTTTCAAACGTGCCGTAGAAAAAACCGGCCTGCTGACCGAGCTGCGCGCCCGCGAGGCCTACGAAAAACCGACTACCGAACGCAAACGCAAAAAAGCGGCAGCCGTAAAACGCCTGCAAAAAAACGCCTGCGCAGCCAACAACTGCCGCCCAAAAATGTACTAAACGTTCAAGTACAGATTACAGGTCAGCCCTGTGATATGAGGACACACCGCAAGACCCTGCTCTGCGGTGTGTTTTTGCTTTTCAGACGGCATCGAAACCCGCCGTTTCCATCCGACATCCCAGCGAGAACATTATGAGCCTGAAAAATCCGCCTTACTGAAGACATGAAAACGGCTATGCGCGCCAAAGACCAAGTTTCCCTAGGCACCATCCGCCTCATCAACGCCGCCGTCAAACAGTTTGAAGTGGACGAACGCACCGAAGCCGACGATGCCAAAATCACCGCCATCCTGACCAAAAATGGTCAAACAGCGCAAAAGACAGCGCGAAAAATCTATACTGACGCAGGGCGGCAGGACTTGGCAGACAAAGAAAAACGCCGAAATCGAGGTACTGCACCGCTACCTTCCCCAAATGCTTTCCGCCGGCGAAATCCGTACCGAGGTCGAAGCTGCCGTTGCCGAAACCGGCGCGGCAGGTATGGCGGATATGGGCAAAGTGATGGGCGTATTGAAAACCCGTCTCGCCGGCAAAGCCGATATGGGCGAAGTCAACAAAATCCTGAAAGCCGTACTGACCGCCTGATTGTATGAATATAGGAAAAATGCCGTCTGAAGCCCGTATCGCAGGTTCAGACGGCATTTTCAATATCCCAATATCGAATCGGCAGGGGCAACACGGTTTTGATACGCCGAAACGGGTTTTGCCGATAAACAGATTCCGTTTGCGCCCCATCGGACAAAAATGCTGTCTGAAACACGATTCCGTTCAGACGGCATAGATTTATTTGACCAATTTCAAGCCTTTTTGGCGGGTCAGGGGCGCGGTTTCGGCAGAGGTGTTTTCAGGCGGCGTATCGGGGCGGTACTCCTCCAATTCAAACCCCATACCTTCACCGGTCTCCCGTGCGAAAAAGGCTGAGGACGTGTCCGACAGGTATCCATATATCGTGCGCCTGCCCGCCGAAACGGGCGGAAAAACTGATCCCAATCGTTGTCGATTTGAAGGTTTTTGCGTGGCGGTCGCACCGATGTTGAGCATAATTTCGTTGTCGCGGACGTACTGCATGGGGACGCGCGTGTGTTCGTTGACCCAGACAAGGATGTGCGGTGTGAGGCTGTTGTCGCTGCACCATTCACAAAGTGCGCGGAGAATGTAGGGTTTGGTTGAGGTGGGCATAATGGGTTCCGTGTGGTGTGCCTGAATGTGAAAATGCCTGCAAAACGGTGGGTTTTGCAAGCATTCCAGGGCTTATTTGCGCATGGCTTTTTCGGCGGGTGTCAGTGCTTCGATAAAGGCTTCGCGCTGGAAAGATGCGCTCGGCGTATTTGAGCAGCGGCGCGGCACTTTTGCCCAGTTTGACATCGTAGTGGTCGAGCCGCCACAGCAGCGGGGCCAGGGCGACATCAATCATAGAAAAATCTTCGCCGAGGATGTATTTTGCTTTTTGCTGAACGAAGGGGCAAGCATGGTCAGACCGTTGCCGATGGCTTCGCGCGCTTTTGCCTGTTCCTTGTTGGTAGCGGCGGGGTTTTCCAAAACTTGGGCGTGGTTGAACAATTCTTTTTTTCCATACGGTACAACACCAGCCGGCCCCGGCCGCGCATAACGGGATCGCCGGGCATAAGCTGCGGATGGGGAAGCGTTCGTCAATGTATTCGTTGATGATATTGGACTCGTGCAGCACCAAATCGCGCTCGACCAGCACGGGAACTTGGTTATACGGATTCATGACGGCGAGGTCTTCGGGTTTTGTTGTAAATATCGACGTCTTTGATTTCAAAATCCATACCTTTTTCGTACAAAAACGAAGCGGCAGCGGTGGCTGAAGGGCAGGTAATGCCGGAATAGAGGGTCATCATAATAATTGTCGCTCCTGTGTGATGCCTGCAAAACGGCTGATTTATAGTGGATTAACAAAACCAGTACGGCGTTGCCTCGCCTTAGCTCAAAGAGAACGATTCTCTAAGGTGCTGAAGCACCAAGTGAATCGGTTCCGTACTATTTGTACTGTCTGCGGCTTCGTCGCCTTGTCCTGATTTTTTTGTTAATCCACCATATAAAGGTTTAATCGCGCAATTATACGAGATTTCCGGCACTTAATCCAGAAATTCGGCTCAATCTGTTGTTTTTAATATATTTTCCCCGATTTTTCCGTATCAATGCGAACTTACTGTCTTTTGTTGCGCGGGCGCGCACCCTGCCAAACCGTCTGCCAGCCTTTGCGGCGCATCCGCGTTTTGGGGCAGGCGGACGATGCGGTAGCGGCATTGTACATCGCCGACGCGGTGCGGCAATGTGCCGTACTGCGTCCAAACAATCCGCGTGTGCAGGTCGCCGCCGCCTATGTCGATACACTCGATGCCATCTGAAAGCTCCCGTTTTAATTCCGGGAAAGCGATGCCTCCATACTCCGGACGACGGGCGCGTGGCTTTTTCGCCGCGTCCAGCCACGGCAGGAACAGCGTCATCAGCAAAGCCCAGGTTAGGGTAACGCCTGCCGCCCAGTTGGTAACCGCCTGCCTGCCGCGTATGTTTTTGCGGGTAATCGCCCACAGCCACAAGGGTGTGAACAGTACGGCAACCGCCATCGGAATGGGATCGATATCAGGAACATAATACGGGCTGAAGTAGGCGGCGCGTTCGGCAAGCTTGGCGGGCCAGCCGTAATTCATGGCGAAAAAGCCCGTCCACAGGAACACGGCAAACAGTCCGAACGCCATAATGCCGAACCAGTTGACAAACGCCGCCGCACCGCGCCTCAGGCTGTCCAGTTGCGCCGCGCCGAACAGGGGCAAGCGGCGGCAGCAGCCAAACGAGATTGTCCTGAAAACGCTGCGGATTGGCGGCAAGCAGCACCAAAACGGCAAGCATCCAGACAACGCCCAAAAATCCCCCAATCGGTCGAAAACAGGCGCGTGCGGCAAACCGTCCAAACTGCCAGCGGCAGCGCGGGCAGTGCGAACCAAAGCAGGTTTTTTTCAGATAGTAAAACAAACTGAATGCCGTCTGAACATGCCGCACGCCGCCGAACGTACCGAAAACGTGATAGTCGAGCCATTGCGCGAACAGCGCGGGCTGCGTTTTTGCCAAGAGCAGCGGGTAAACGGTCATCAGCGGCAGGGGCAAAAAGGCAAGCGAGGCGACTGCCGTCAACATCAAACGCCTGCTTTGCCACGGACGGAAAAACATCAGCACTGGCAGGGGCAGCATCAGCGCAAATGCTGCCGGATAAGCTGCCGCCAGCGACATCAGCGTCCAACCCGTACCGAGCAGGAAAGAGGCGGCAATCACGCGCCGGCGAGCCAAAGAATAACCGTACAGCACCAGTCCGGCGGCGGCGAAGGCGGCGGCAGCGGGGTTGAGGAAATGGGCAACCGGAATCAGCCCGATACAGCCGATGAGAATCAGGACGACGCTGCGCCCGTGGTGTCTGCCCAAAAAGTTGAAACCGGCAAAAGCCGCAGGAAGTCAGTCCGATAACGGCAAAAATACGCCTGCAAAGCGTGCGGCATCGTATGGGTCGGCAGCCCACGGCGACAGCAAATGTTTGAACGCGGCGGCAACCCAAAGATACACAGGCGGTATGCCGAAATCGGTTTGACCGAACAGATGGGCAACCAAAGGGGTGGGGCTGCCTGCCAGTGCTTCGACGGCGGTATAAACGGCAGGTTCGGCAGGATTCCATAAATCATGTGAAAATACACCCGGCCACAACCAGGCAAACGCCATCAGCATCAGCAGCCACGGTTTTTCGTGGGTTTTGGCGGGCGGGCGGGTATCGGGCGGGTATAGGTCAACATAAGCGTAAGAAGAAATGGATGGATTGCCAGAGTGTAGCAAATATTTGCACAAAGGTCGTGCAGAGACTGCTTCAGACGGCATCAGACACAAAAAGACCGGCAACAAAAAAAGACTGCACAGGGGCAGTCTTTGCAGATACTATCTTTTTCATAATATTTTTTTCCTGGCCCAACACAGTCCATAGCATATCAAAACTGTTGTTTTCAATCAGGATATATATCCCCAATCCTAAATAAACAACAGCAACAAACCATCTGCTATATTTTTTTCCAAAGTTTCTCCAACAGAAGGGACTTGTGCCAATTTTTGGGCAGAAAAAACCAAGAGATAAATCATGACTAGAAAAGTAAGTAAAGCCACTATCAAATTCGCTAAATTTAAGGTAGTAAAATATGGGACAAAGACACCAATATTGTCAGCGCCACAACTTGCAAAAGTAATCATAGCGACTAGAAAAATCAGGTTTTTATTATCTTTGCGCAAACCTTCTTTAGCAATAGCCTCTCCATCAGAATCTCCTAAAAAGCAAAACTTTGATGCCTAGGAAAAATTGGAATCAAGCCGAGCAAACCTAAAATCTCTTTACTAGGAATATAATCTAAGACAAATGCAAAAAGCAAACTTAGCAATATCAGACTAACAGAGCCTAGAAATTGGCCTAAATAGATGTTAATGATGTCTTTTCTGCTTTTTCTTTTGGCAAAAAATAACATTAGGATAATAAGTAAGTCTACGGCTGTCCCAGAATACAGGATTATTGAAGTAACAACATTTTGAATCATAAAAACATCTCATTCAAATATATTTTTGAATGTATTCAAACATTAAACCTTGTAGATGTCAACTTCAACCCCGTCAAAATATAGTGGATTAACAAAAACCAGTACGGCGTTGCCTCGCCTTCGCTCAAAGAGACGATTCTTTAGGGTGCTGAAGCACCAAAGTGAATCGGTTCCGTACTATCTGTACTGTCTGCGGCTTCGTCGCCTTGTCCTGATTTTTGTTAATCCACTATAGATAAGAAGTCAGTGTGCCAAATATTAAAAAGCCCTGCCATCGAAATGATGGCAGGGCTTAATCCTTGCAAAACGGCAATCAGCGTTTGAACAGGTTGCCGAATTTGTTGTTAAATTTGTCCACGCGGCCGGTGGTATCGACGATTTTTGGGTGCCGGTATAGAATGGGTGGCACAGGGAGCAAACCTCGATATTGAAGTTTTCTTTTTCCATCGCGGATTTGGTTACGAATTTGTTGCCGCAAGAGCAGGTAACGTTAACTTCGTGGTAGTTCGGGTGAATACCTTGTTTCATTTGATTTCCTTTCAAAAAAGCGGGCATAGGGGGATGTACCTATGCTACAGACAAGTCCGACATTCTCTCTATTTTCTGTTGTTACGTCAAGAGTATATTCGATAAAATGCAAAAAGATTACTCTGAAGGAGGTTTTATGAGGGTGAAGTTTTTTTCCCTGCTGCTGCGCTTCGCCGGTTCCCTATTGCCGCCGTCTCATATGCGCGGTATCGGCATCATCGGCAAAAGCGTACGCGTATTTCTGGCACGGCGGGTTTCTCCGCATATCGGACGTGAGGGTCAATATCGAACGCGGTGCCTATGTGTTCCCGGATACGGTTTTGGGACGATGGTTCCGGTATCGGGGTAAACTGTGAAATCTGCCGTGGGCTGGTGGTCGGCAAAAATGTGATGATGGGGCCGGAATGCCTGTTCTATTCGACCAACCACAAGTTTGACCGTGAAAAAAAACGCTTTGAGGGCTACACGGAAATCCGTCCGATTACGTTGGAGGACGATGTCTGGCTGGGGCGCAGGGTGATTGTGATGGCGGGCGTAACCGTCGGACGCGGTTCGGTCGTGGGCGCAGGCGCGGTGGTTACAAAAGACATTCCGCCCTACTCTTTGGCGGCAGGCAATCCGGCAGTGGTGAAAAAGAATCTGCTGGATGATTAAATGCCGTCTGAACGTGTCGAGGCGGATGATCTGAAAAAACAGGAACATCGTTCCTGCTTTTTTTTTGCGCTTCAGACGGCATCGCTATTGTGCCAGCGCGGTATCGATTTCTTGGTAGAGTTTGCCGAAATCGGGTTCGCCGACGTAGGTTTTGAGGATTTCGCCTTTTTTGCCGATAAGGACGGAAGTTGGATAAACCTGTGTGCCGAACGCCTGTCCGACGGCTTTATCCGCATCATACATGACGGTAAACGGCAAACCGTAGTCTTTGATGTATTGGCGGACGCTTTCTATCGGATCGATAGGTTGTGCAACGGCGAGGACTTGTAAGTTTTGTTTTTATAGTCATTTGCCGTTTTAATCACTTTGGGCATTTCACTCACACAACCGGGACAGGAGGGAAACCAAAAATTAATCAGGGTTACTTTGCCTTGCAGGTCGGCGTTGGAAACAGTTTTGCCGTTCATATCGGGCAGCGAAAATGCGGGAGCGGTTTTGCTGTCGGGAATCAGAACGGCGGCAATAAGGATACCGACCAATACGACGGCGGCGGCAGTGAGTATTTTTCATTCGGACAAGTCTTCCAATGCGTGTGCGAGTGTAACGGGCAGGCTGACGGTACGCTGTGTTTTTGCGCTAACCGGCATCAGAGTGATATCGGCTTCTGCGGCGGTTTTACCGTTTGGCAGTGTAATCGTCTGGGTCAGCACAATGCGGCGCGTGCCGGGGTTTTCAGACGGCATGAAAACTGCAATACGTCTCCCTCTACGGCAGGACGGCTGTAACGGATATCGATGCGGGCAACAATGAGCATGAGGTCTGACAATTCATGCAGCAGTCCGCGCTCCTCAAAAAAACGCCCAGCGCGCTTCTTCGAGAAATTCGAGGTAGCGCGCATTGTTGACTATGGCCGTAACCGTCGAGATGGTAATTGCGGACGGTCAGCTTCATCAGTTCAGGTTAATGGGTTGAAAGCTTCGCGGGCAAGCGGTTCGTGTTCGAGGTCGGTGATGACGGTAGAAAGCTGGATATCGAACCATTCGTTGAAAATGTCGGCATCGAGCGCGGGCCACTCGCGCTCGTCTTCGCACCAGTCGGCAAGTTCGGCGGCGAAAAATATCTTCGAAACGCGCTTCGATTTCGTCCCATACTTCGTCGGCGGTTTCGCACGGGCGGACAAGGTAGGAATTGGCATCGGCTTGGATGTCTTCGAGGGTCAGCCCATCGAGGTGGTTGCCCGGCAGAGTTTGCAGCCAGTTCCAAAAAGGTTCTAAGGGAATGAGGACGAATACGCTGCGGTTGACTTCGTACATGGTTTTTCCTTTGCTGTCGCGCGGTATGTGCAAAAAGGGATTATAGCCCAATCTGTGGTTTCGGACTGTCCGTTCCGACGAAAGGGAATGCCGTCTGAACACGGATTTTTCAGACGGCATGGCTTTAGGGTTGTGTTCCAAGTTGCGTTTCGGCTTCCCCTGCTGCTTCTGCCTGTGTCTCGGATACGGAATCTTCTTGAACGGCAGTTTCCGCCGCACCGGTTTCGGAACTTTCGACCAATTCGTCGATGTCGATGTTATCTTCCGTACCTTCGGCAGGGTGTTGCACCGGTCTGCCGGGCACGTACCTTCATATAGAGGTCGCGTGTGTAGCTGTATTTATCGATGGCGGCATCGTCCAGGCCGTCGGTCAGGTCAAGCAGGCCTTCACGGGTATTGACAGCGGATACGGCAGTCGTTCCCCAGCGTCCGGCAGGGGTATGGAAAACGATATTCTTGGGCGGATAAACAGTGGTAATACCCGTGCCGAGCGCGTCGCGGACTCGTGGACGGGCCGAAAACGGGCATTACGAAAATAATTGCTGTTTTTTTCCAGCCCCATGTGGCAAATGTATCGCCCAATGTATTTTTTTGTTGTCAGGTATGCCGCCCGCACCGGCAATATCGATGAGCCCGCCCAAACCGAAAGTGGTATTGATGCCGACGCGGACAAGGTCTTCGCTTGCGCGTTTGATGTCCAAGCGCAAGATATTGCTGCCGAAGCTGACCACGTCCCGCAGGTTGTTAAAAATTGGACACACCGGCGCGGACGGGTTTTTCGGCGTGACTTTGCGGTAGCCGCGTGCGACAGGGGCAAAAATGTAGCGGTCGGCTTTGATCGTTAAAACCTGCTGACGGCGCGGTTATACCCTTCATAAGGATCGGCAGGACGGGTTTCTGCAAATGAAGGGGCAGAGACGAATCCAATCAGCAGGAGGATGGCGTAGGCGGTTTTTTTCATGATTTCAGCCAGTCTTTGATTTCGTACAGTTCGGACAGTGCGCGCACGGATTCGGGAATGCCGGTCAGCCTGATACTGTCTTTGCGCCGGCGCAATATTTCGAGCAGTAACGACACGCAGGCGGAATCGGCACGGTTGACGCCGCTGAAGTCGACGGCAACGATTCCGTTCAGACGGCATTGTTGTTGAAACCGCTCAAAAAGTCTCCCCTGGTCAGAGTTTTAACGGTAATGTCGCCGCCGACGCGCAATGTTTCGTTATTGAATTCTGTATGCATAGTGTTCGGTAGGAAAAAATCCATGCCGCCTTCAGTCTAGCGGCATGGCTTATGGATTACTTGCCGCCGTTTTTGGCCTTCAACTCGGCAATCAGCCCGTCTATGCCTTTGGCTTTGATGATTTCGCCGAATTGGTTGCGGTAAACGGTTACCAAGCTCGCGCCTTCGATGGCGACGTTGTAGGCACGGTATTTGTTACCGCTTTGGTAGGTAGTGAAGTCCATGTTGACGGGTTTTTGCCCGGGTACGCCGACTTCGGCTCGGACGATGATTTCTTTGCCGCCTTTATTGACAATAGGGATTGTCTTTGACGTTAACGTTGGCGTTTTTGAATTTCAACATAGTACCGGAGTAGGTGCGGATCAGCAGGGTTTGAAATTCTTTTTGGTCAACTCTTGTTTTTGCGCGTCAGACGCAGTACGCCAGGGTTGCCGACCGCCAGTGCGGTCATGCGTTGGAAATCGAAATAAGGGGTTGCGTATGCTTCGGCTTTTTTGGCGGGCAGTGTTGGCATCGCCGTTTTTTTAAGATGCTCAATACTTGAGTGGCATTTTGACGGATTTGGTTCACTGCGTCGGCAGGGGGCGGCAACCGCCATGCTGATGCTCAAGATGCCGATGCTTAGTGCGCTGATGAAAGAGGTTTTTCATGATTAAGTGTCCTAGTTTGAATATGATGGTGTACGTTTATTCGGTGGCTTTTGCCGCATCGTCGCCGCCCGCCGCGTTTTTTTCTCGGCGAAGCTGGTCGTGAATTTACCGATTAGGTTTTCCAGAACCATGGCGGAGCTGGTAACGGAAATGGTATCGCCTGCGGCGAGATTCTCGGTGTCGCCGCCTTGTTGCAGGCCGATATATTGTTCGCCCAACAGACCGGAGGTCAGGATTTGTGCGGAAACGTCGCTACTGAACTGATATTTGCTGTCCAAATCGAGACGGACTTTCGCCTGATAGGATTTCGGGTCAAGCTCGATGGAACCAACGCGTCCGACCAATACGCCTGCGGATTTAATCGGCGCGTTGGCCTTCAAACCGCCGATGTCGCTGAAATCGGCATATACGGTATAAGTCTTGCCGGAATTGCCGAACGCCGCGCCGCCCGCCACGCGGAAAGCGAGAAAGCCGACCGCTGCCACGCCGAGCAGGACAAACAGTCCGACCCAAAAATTCCAATACATTCTTTTTCATTAAAGTTCCTGAATATCCAAATGTTTTTTTGTTTCGTTTTCAGACGGCCTGTTAATCTGTAAACATCCACGCGGTCAACACAAAGTCAATCGCCAAAATCGTCAGGGCGGACGAAACCACCGTGCGCGTGCTGGCGCGCAAAATGCCTTCCGAAGTCGGCACGCAGTGAAAGCCCTGATGTACGGCAATCAGTGTTACCGCCATGCCGAACGCGGCGGATTTAATCAGACCGTTGATTACATCGTAATGTATCGTGATATTGTTCTGCATTTGCGACCAGAAAATGCCGCTATCCAAGCCCAGCCAGGTTACACCGACCAAATACGCGCCGAAAATGCCCGCCACGTTGAAAATCGAAGCCAAAAGCGGCATGGAAAAATACGCCCGCCCAAAAGCGCGGCGCAACCACGCAGGGCGACAGGGTTTACCGCCATCACGTTCATCGCCTCGAGCTGTTCGGTCGTTTTCATCAAACCGATTTCGCTGGTCATCGCACCGCCCGCACTGCTGGCAAACAAAATCGCTGCCAATACCGGGACCCAGCTCGCGCAACAGCGAAGCCGCGACCATATAGCCCAAAAATATCGGCGGATTTGAATTTTTGCCAGCTGCGTATAGCCCCTGCAAACCCAAGACCATACCGACAAACAGCCCCGAAACGGCAACAATCAACACCGACAGCACGCCGGCAAAATACACTTGGCGCACGCTCAGGCGCGGACGGACGAAAGCCGTACCGGATTTCGCCAGAATGTTCAGCAGAAACAGCGTAATACTGCCGAGGGATTGAATAAAGCCGAGGGTTTTCGCCCCGACGGAACGGATAAAATTCATAAATTTCTATATGTAAAGTTCAACGGTTTCAGACGGCATCAACTCATTTTATCCCAACAGGTCCTGATGCAACGACGTTTGCGCCGGATAACGATATGCTACGGGGACCGTCTGCCAGCCCGCCGACAAACTGGCGCACCCAAGGCGAATCCAGTTCGCGCATTTCCTGCGGCGAGCCGGAGAACATAATTTCGCCGTGCGCCAAGAAAATCACCTGATCGACGATTTCCAAAGATTTTTCAATGTCGTGCGTTACCATAATACTGGTCGAACGCAAAGCCTTGTTGACGCGGCTGATCAAGTGGGCAATCACGCCCAAGGAAATCGGGTCGAGGCCGGTAAACGGTCTCGTCGTACAACATAATTTCGGGGTCGAGCGCAATCGTGCGGGCAAGCGCAACGCGACGCGACATCCCACCGGACAATTCAGACGGCATCAGGTTTTCCACGCCGTGCAGACCGACCGCGTTCAGTTTCAACAAAACCAAATCTCGAATCACCGCTTCCGGCAGCTGCGTCAGTTCGCGCATCGGGAAAAGCAATATTGTCAAATACAGACAAATCGGTAAACAGTGCGCCGTGTTGGAACAACACACCCATACGGCGGCGGTGTTCATACAACTCGTCAGCCGAAAAGCCCGCCAAATCCCGTCCTTCAATCAAAACCTGCCCGGACTGCGGACGAATCTGTCCTGTAATCAGCCTCATCAGCGTGGTTTTTGCCGCTGCCCGAACCGCCCATTACGGCAGCAAAATTGCCTTGCGGAATACTGAAATTGATGTTCTTCAGAATCGGGCGGTCGCCATACGCAAAGGCGACATCTTTCATTTCGATAAAAGGGAAGGGACTCATGTGCGGGCAAAACGATAGGTTTGACGGCGTGTATTTTAAGGCTTATCGGAAAGACGGGCAATTTTCAGACGGCATACGGACGGTAAGTGTTGTGAAAATGCCGTGCCCGGCAGCGGATTGTTTACCGAAGTGAAAAAATGTTATCTTTCAAAATGATAATTTTTCTCAAGAAATAACCATGGCAGAAGAATATTTGAACAGCAGCCAATTCGTCAACCTGGTTAACAGCGGGGGCGGAGATTATGTCGAAGGTAGCTACCGTTTCGATACTTTGTCCAACGGCATTTCCATCCACGGCGGCACGGTAACAGCACGGTGTGATTTTTGCAGCAGCCGCCTCGCCGAACCTTATGTGTCGTTCGTGCTTTTGCTGGAAGGCTCTTTGAACTTCGGCATCAACCGGAGCCGATTCCAAATCGATGCGGACGGCGGCAAGGTCATCCTGATTTCAGTCGGAGAAGAAGTCCTGTTCAGCCGCTATCTTTATCGCGGCGGCAAAACGGTCAAAATGACCATTAAAGGTATGGAACAATGGCTGCTGCGTCCGGAGTATGCGGGTTTTACACCCATACTTTACCGCGAGCCGGTCAGAATATGGGATTTGTCCCCAAATCTGCGCGGCTTGGCGGCATCTTGCCTGCAAGCTGCCCCAAAGGGGCATTTGGGCAAAACATTGCGCCGCGAGGCAGACGTCTTTGCGGCTGCTGTCGGATTTGTGGGACACGGTGTCGGACAGCATCGGACCAGCGGCAGGAGAAACGGCGGAAGCAAACACCATGCCGTCTGAAAACTTCAGCCGCATCCTGAACGGGGCATTTGCCAACGGCGCACACCATGTCAACCGGCTGACAGACGCACTGAACATCAGCGAAAGGACGCTGCAACGCCGCATGCGCGACCATTTCGGCATTACCGCAAGCGAGTGGCTGCACCACAAACAAATGCAGCACGCGCTCTATCTGTTGCAAAACGGGGGAAAAGCATAGGCGAAACCGCATATTTATGCGGCTACCGCCACGTTTCCAGCTTTACTCAGGCGTTCAGGCAATATTTCGGCAGCACGCCTGCGGAAACCAAAAAAAGAAAAACCGGTAAGCCGCATTTGATTTCAAACCCGAAATCCGTGTGTATAGTGGATTAACAAAAAACCAGTACGGCGTTGCCTCGCCTTTAGCTCAAAGAGAACGATTCTCTAAGGTGCTGAAGCACCAAGTGAATCGGTTCCGTACTATCTGTACTGTCTGCGGCTTCGTCGCCTTGTCCTGATTTTTGTTAATCCACTATAAAAAAACTTGTACGGTAATTTATTTGGGAATAAACTAAAACTACATCTGACTACAAAACTGGAGAACCCGAAATGAAACAATTGGCCATGTACATCAACGGACGCTTTGAAAACGACTTCAACGGCGAATGGCGCGACGTATTGAACCCTTCCACCGAAGAAACCATCGCCCGCGAACCCAAAGGCGGCAAAGCGGACGTTGACCGTGCCGTAGCGGCGGCGCGTGCGGCGCAACCGGCATGGGAACGTCTGCCTGCGGTCGAACGCGGCGCGTATTTTGCGCAAAATCGCCCAAGGCATACGCGAACGCGCTGACGAGCTGACCGACACCATCGTTGCCGAAGGCGGCAAAACCAAAGACTTGGCGCGCGTGGAAGTCATGTTCACCGCCGACTATCTCGATTACCAAGCCGAATGGGCGCGCCGTTATGAAGGCGAAATCATCCAAAGCGACCGCCCGCGTGAAAATATTTTATTGTTCAAACGTCCGCTGGGCGTGATTGCTGGCATTTTGCCGTGGAACTTCCCTTCTTCCTGATTGCCCGCAAAATGGGCCCCGCTTTTGTAACGGGCAATACCATCGTCGTCAAACCCAGCAGCGTAACCCCGATCAACTGCCACATCTTCGCCGAAATCGTCGATGCAGTCGGACTGCCCGCAGGCGTGTTCAACGTGGTGAACGGTCCCGGCGCGGAAATCGGCAATGCCTTGTCCGCACATCCGCAAGTCGATATGGTCAGCCTGACCGGCTCCGTCGAAGCAGGCCGCCAAGTGATGGAAGCCGCTTCTACCAACATCACCAAAGTTTCGCTGGAACTCGGCGGTAAAGCGCCTGCCATCGTTTTTGAAAGATGCGGATTTAGACTTGGCGGTGAAATCCATCTTGGCTTCGCGCGTCGGCAACACCGGTCAAATCTGTAACTGCGCCGAGCGCGTTTATGTCCACAGCAGCCTGAAAGACGCGTTCATTGAAAAAAATGACCGCCGCCATGAAAGGCGTACGCTACGGCAACCCTGCCGAAGCCGAAGCAGGCGCGCTGGAAATGGGCCCGCTGATTGAAGAGCGCGCCGTCAAAGCCGTTGCCGAAAAAGTGGAACGCGCCGTCAAACAAGGTGCGACACTGGTCTGCGGCGGCAAACGTGCCGACGGCAAAGGCTACTTCTTCGAGCCGACCCTGCTGACCGACACCGACAACAATATGGACATCATGAAGGAAGAAACCTTCGGCCCCGTCCTGCCTGTTTCCACTTTCGACACGCTCGACCAAGTCATCGCCTTGGCAAACGACTGTGAATTCGGCCTGACCAGCTCCGTGTACACCACCAACCTGAACGAAGCCTTCTACGTTACCCGCCGTCTGCAATTCGGCGAAACCTACATCAACCGCGAAAACTTCGAAGCCATGCAGGGCTTCCATGCCGGTTGGAAAAAATCAGGTATCGGCGGCGCCGACGGTAAACACGGTTTGGAAGAATATCTGCAAACCCAAGTCGTTTATCTGGAAACCGACATTTAATACCGCTTTGAAACTCCGATAGAAAATGCCGTCTGAACCCGATTTCAGGTTCAGACGGCATTTTTACAGTTTCACCGATAATCAGTCATGACCGATATCAATGGTTTTCTCTTTGTAACGCGTATCGGGAACCAAAACGATTTTATCGTCCACTTTGCCGATGGCTTTTCACGTCTTTGCCCGGATAGTCAAGCTGATGCAGGAAGTAGCGGATACAGTTCAAACGGGCGCGTTTTTTGTCGTCGGAACGGATGATGACCCAAGGCGCATCGCCGGTATGGGTATGGAAGAACATGGCATTTTTGGCTTCGGTGTAGTCGTCCCAACGGTCAAGCGACTGGATATCCACGGGGGAAAGTTTCCAGTGTTTCAGGGGGTCGTCGCGGCGGGAGATGAAGCGGCGCAGTTGTTCTTCACGGGATACGGAGAACCAGAATTTAAACAGATGGATGCCGCTGGCAACGAGCATACGCTCCAATTCGGGGGTTTGGCGCATAAAGAGCATATATTCGTTAGGTTCGCAGAAGCCCATCACGCGTTCTACGCCGGCGCGGTTGTACCATGAGCGGTCGAAGAACACCATTTCGCCCGCAGTCGGCAGATTTTGAACATAGCGTTGGAAATACCATTGTCCGCGTTCGGTGGTAGTCGGTTTTTCCAAAGCGACCACGCGCGCGCCGCGCGGGATTTAAATGTTCCATAAAGCGTTTGATGGTGCTCGCCCTTGCCTGCCGCATCCCGGCCTTCAAACAGGCTGACGATGCGTTGGCCGGAGTCTTTAACCCAGCTTTGCACTTTCAGCAGCTCGATTTGCAGTTTGGCTTTTTCGGCTTCGTATACGGCACGGCGCATACGTTTGCGGTAGGGGTAGTTTTCGGGCAGCGGGGCTGTGCCGGAATCTTCGGCAGAACCTTTGCCTTCATGTTCCAAAAACAGCTTTTTCAAATACTTGGAGCTGGTCTTGCTTTTTCGCCCAATTCCACACTTTCAAACGGTTGCAGCTGGTGGTCTGTCATAAAGGTCTCCTTATTGTATTTCAGGTTGGAAAATCGAAATTTGTTTTCACAATCTTTACACCTTCGCCCCCACTCTCTACATAAAATTACATTTTGCCGATATTTGCCGAATCGTCTGAAAAATATGTGTAAAAAGAGCGTATAATTAAAACATTTGCCCCTGATTGCCATGCCTTATTTCGCCCTGTTTGACGATGCCGTAAGCGGCCGCGCAAAAACGCTATCAAAATCATGTAGAAAGCCGTTTTTCCGTCCTGAAGAACTCGATGCTTTAGACGATGCGCTGCAAAAGGGCTGGCAAAAAGGGCTGTATGCCGTGTTGTTTGCAGACTACGAATTCGGTTTGCCGCTGATGGGGATGGAGTCCGAACGCGGCAGCAATCTGCCCTGCACTGGTTTGCCGACTGCGCCGACATCGATGCCGCAAGCTGGCTTGCCCAACATTCAGACGGCATCCCCGCCGGCATTTCACACCGCAATCCTCCGTATCCGAAAGCCGATTACCTCAACCACATCCGCCAAATCCACGAAGCCATCCGGCGCGGCGACACCTATCAAATCAACTACACCACCCGCCTGCACCTGCAAAGCCTACGGCAATCCCTGTCAGCCTCTACCGCCGCCTGCGCCAGCCCGTCCCCTATGCCGTTTTGTCCCACCTGCCCGATGCACAAGGGGCAATCCGCGTGGACGCTGTGTTTCTCGCCCGAACTCTTCCTCAAAATCGGTTCAGACGGCACCATCAGCACCGAACCGATGAAAGGCACCGCGCCGATTTTGGGCGACGGACAAGACGAACGCCGCGCCGCCGAGTTGCAAGCAGACCCGAAAAACCGCGCCGAAAAACGTGATGATTGTCGATTTGCTGCGCAACGACCTCGGCAAAATCGCCCAAACCGGCAAAGTATGCGTACCCGAACCGTTTAAAGTATCGCGTTTCGGCAGCGTCTGGCAGATGACCAGCACCATCCAAGCCCAAGCCTTGCCGCACACCTCGTTCGCCGACATCCTCCGCGCCGCCTTCCCCTGCGGCAGCATCACCGGCGCGCCCAAAAAAATGAGTATGCAGATTATCGAATCGCTCGAAAGCCGAAGCGCGCGGGCTTTTATACGGGCAGCATCGGCTATCTGAACCCGTGTTCCGGCGGCTTGGGATTTGAAGGCATATTCAACGTCGTTATCCGCACCTTATCGCTCAAACCCGCTTCGGCTTCAGACGGCATTGTTTCAGGCATCAGCGGCCCCAGATTCAAACGTGACAAGCCCGAACGGCAGGGGCAAGGCGAGGCAACGCCGTACCGGTTTCAAGTTCATCCACTCTATCAAGGGGTGTACGGCGTCGGTTCCGGCATCGTCATCGACAGCGACCCCTGCCGCCGAATATCGGGAATGCGGCTGGAAAGCCCGTTTCCTCAACGAATTGCGCCCCGATTTCGGCATTTTTGAAACCCTGCGCGCGGAAAACGGACGCTGCGCCCTACTCGACCGCCACCTATGCCGTCTGAAAAGCTCCGCGCGCGCCTCAACCTGCCCCTGCCCTGACGGCTGCGAAAATCAAATCAAACAATACATTGCCGACTTGCCCGACGGCGCGTTCCGCATCAAAGCCCTGCTCTTTCAGACGGCATCAGCCTGTCCCGCGCCGTTTTAAACCGTCTGACCGACAAACAGCGCGTCATCGTTTCGCCGATCGTCCTGCCGGCGCGAAAACTACCTGCGCCGCTTCAAAACCACACACCGCGCCCTCTTCGACCAAGCGTGGCAAACCGCCGAAACGCAAGGCGCGTTCGACAGCCTGTTTTTTTCAACTCGGACGGCATCCTGCTCGAAGGCGGCAGAAGCAACGTGTTCGTCAAATACCAAGGACAATGGCTCACACCGTCTTTGGATTTAGACATTTTAAACGGCATAATGCGCCAAGCCGTGTTGGACGAACCGCAAACATATTTGCAAACAAATCGCAGTGATCGAAACACACATCACACAAAAACACTGCAAGAAGCCGAAGAAATCCGCCTCTCCAACGCCTTGCGCGGCGTATTTGCCGCCGCCCTTGCCTGAACGCGCAAAAATGCCGTCCGAACCTGTTTCCAAAGTTCGGACGGCATTCTCAACCGGCGTTTCTACCCTATTTTCCGATACAAAACCTCGAAAAATCACGCCGAGCAGGTCGTCCGCTGTAAACTCGCCCGTGATTTCGCCGCACGCGACCTGCGCCAGCCGCAAGTGTTCAGCAAACAGCTCGATTTGATGGTTGCCGCACAATGCCGCCAGCGACAATTCTTCCTGCGCTGCTTTGAGTGCGTTGACGTGCCGCGTCCGCGCCAAAAACAGCCCTTCGCTCTCGCCCTGCCAACCGGCCTCGCGCAACAACGTCCGTTTCAGCGCGTCCAAAGCCGTCGCCAGTTTTCGCCGACAGCGCGATAACGGTTTCCGCACCCGTACCGAACCCGCCTGCCGCGTGTGCATGCAAATCGGATTTGCTGTGATTTCGATGCGTTTCAACCCGACGGCAGCACGTCCAAAAATCGCCCGTGTCTTGTCGTTCACGCCTTCGCGCGGATCGACCAACACCAGCGCGACATCGGCTTCGGATACGGCTTTGCGGCTGCGTTCGATGCCGATGCGTTCGACCACGTCGTCCGTCTCGCGCAAACCCGCCGTATCGACAATATGCACCGGCACGCCGTCAATCAGGATACGTTCCCCTGACCGCGTCGCGCGTCGTACCCGCAATATCGGTAACAATCGCCACTTCGTCGCCCGCCAGCGCGTTCAGCAGGCTCGACTTTGCCCACATTCGGCGCGCCGACCAATACGACATTCAGACCTTCGCGCAAAATCACGCCCTGCTGCGCGTTGGCAAGCACATCATCCACGGCGCGGCGCAAAGCCGTCCAGTTTGCCGCGTGCGTCCGCCGCTTCGAGAAAAATCAATGTCTTCCTCGGGAAAAATCTAGCGTCGCTTCGACCAGCATCCGCAAGGTAATCAAGTCTTCGACCAAACCGTGTATCCGCCGCGAAAAAATCGCCCTTGAGCGAGCGCAACGCCAGACGCGCCGCCGAACGGCTGGATGCGTCAATCAAATCCGCCACGCCCTCCGCCTGCGCCAAGTCCAGTTTGTCGTTCAAAAACGCACGCTTCGTAAACTCGCCCGGTTCGGCAAGGCGCGCGCCCAATTCCAAACAGCGGTTCAGCAGCATATCCATCACTACCGGCCCGCCGTGTCCCCTGAAGCTCGATGACATCTTCGCCCGTAAAACTTGCCGGTGCGGCAAAAAACAGCAAAAAGCCCGCTGTCGATTGCCTGTCCGTCCGCGTCCGTAAAAATCACGCATAGGTTGCCACGCGCGGCTTGGGCGTTTTCCCGCACAAAGCCTGCGCCATTGGCAGCAGGTTTTTCCCCGATATGCGTATCACGCCCACGCCGCCGCGCCCCGGTGCAGTCGCGACTGCCGCAATCGTTGGAACGTTATCCGACATAAAACCCCCGAAAATTCAAAACAGCCGCGATTATAGCAAATGCCGTCTGAAACCCGATGATTTAGGTTTCAGACGGCATTTTTTACCGATTAACGGGCATACCGGATACGGAATAAGGTTTTAATTCAGCTTACCCGTATCAAAGCCTCAGTCTTTCGGCGTAATGATGTGCACATCGCGCTGCGGGAAGGGGATATTGATTTGTGCTGCACGCAGGTTTTCAACCACCTGTTCGTTCAAACCGAAGCGGAACGCGCCCAAATCGGCCTCGTTCGTCCACGCCCAAAGCGTAATCTCAATAGCGCTGTCGCCCAAATTGGTAATGTGTACTGCCGCTTCCCTGCCGGGTGTCTGCACATATAAAGGATGCTCGGTGGCGGCCCTCAAAACAGCTGCCTTAGCCGCCTTCAAATCACAAGCATAATCTACACCCACTACCACGTGTACGCGGCACAGCGGATTAGAGGAACGGTTGATGATGCTGTTGCTCATGACAATACTGTTGGGCAGGATGACCTCTTCATTGTCCAGCGTGTTCAGAGGCAGTCTGCACCATTTTGATTTCGCTCACGGTACCTTCGAAACCGTTGACTTTGATGAAATCACCAACCTTAAACGGACGAAACAGGATAATCAGCGCACCGGCGGCAAAGTTCGACAGTTGGTCTTTCAGCGACAAAGCCACCGCCAAGCCCGCGCCGCCGATTAATGCGGTAACCGACGTGGTCGGAATGCCCAACTTGCCCAACGCGGCAATAATAATCAGGATTAACAGGCCGATATTGGCTACGTTGCCTCAGAAAGCTCACCAGCGTCCTATCTACTTTGGCGCGGGTCAGCGCGGCTTTCATCAAAAATAACGAGGCGGGAGGCTATCCATCTGCCGACAAAGAAAAATCGCCAGCGCGGCAACGAGGTTGGTACCGAATGCCATGCCGGTTTCAGCAAAAACGTTTCCCAGCCGACAAAATGAAGAGAGGTTCTCAAGATTAAAATTCATGATTTTTTTATGGTTAAAGGATGGTTGGAAATTTGGATATTATTCGGTTTGCGGCAAAGTCTGTCCATATTTCAGACGACCTTAAAAACCGCGCACCTGGGCCGTATTGAATCCATGAAGGAAACTGCACCTGTGATTGTAGCCTGTCGGCAGGAAGAATAAAGGTCGTCTGAAAACCTGATTTTCAAGTTTTTCAGACGACCTTGGGTGGGTTTGGGGGTTCAACTACCGCGTGCGTGCGTACCGACACACCCTACACCCGATGCCCAGTTTCAGTAGGTCGGATTCTCGAATCCGACGGCTGTTGATATGGCAGCGGCTTTAGTCGGATACTTGTATCCGACTAAAAGCCGCCTTCTGATATTTTTAATAACTATTTTCTTTGATTTAATAGATTAACTATATCTTGCCTAGCAATATAAATCGATGTTTTATCAGAGTAGATTTCAATAGAATCTTGTGTTCAGCCAAATGTTCTAAATATTTCCTCGCCGTATTATCCGTAATTCCTAAGAAATTTTTAACTTCTTTTGCAGTAAATACCTTACCCGGGTTTTTGATAGCCCTCTTTAATAAAATAATTTCTTTAGAATTCAGTCTATTATATACAGATGTTTTCGATAACCACGTTAATGTCTCTGTAAACTCTTTATGTTTCCTATCGAGAAATTTAAATAACTCTTCAATTGCTTTTTTATTGTACACAATTGATGTTCAATAAAAATAAGTTAAATCATTATCATCCGTCTCAGTAAATAAATAGGCCTTTTGCATATTTAGCAGGAGCTGATTTTAAAAGTTTACTAATAGAAATATACTCAAATTCATTATAATTATTTTTTTCATTACAAACCAATAGAACAATGCTCTTGCAGTCCTACCATTCCCATCAAAAAGGATGTTCATAACCCACCATAAAATGCAAGATAATTGCTTTTAATTATAGGATGAATAAATTTTTCAATATGTTCATAATTAGCAAAAGTCACATAGCTTTTTGTAATCTTTCTCTCAACTCATGATGTGAGGGAGGTAAATGTAGAACTTCATTGTAATAATTACTAACATAAACATCATCTTTATTTCTTAACGTTCCAGGAGATATTTTTATCATCTATCCCCTGCGTTGCAGTCAAATGAAAAATTCAAAATTAAATCAATATCTAATTTACAATCTCAATTACCTGTTTCATTAAAAGGTAATTATTCAAGATCATTTTCTCATCATTACTTTGAGGAGCCCTTTCCTCTTCAAGCATTTGTAAAGCAACAGCTCTAGTAGTAGCAGCACCTTCTAACTGTGAACTGGAAATGGATTCTTCATACTTTAAAGAAGCGGACCAAAATTCATGTTTATTTGCTTTTATCCATATAAAAATTTACTAACCTAGCTCTTAACTCATCAATTTGATGAAGTAGTGAGTGACAATTATTTGGTATGTTAAACTTGAAATCTAATCCAAACTTATCTTTTTAAGTTAATACGGCGAGATGTTCCCTGCCTAACCAATTTAAGTTTTTAGCCATCTTTTCTCATTAAAGGGCAGTATCTTTTAGATAACCGCCGCAATTTATCCCAATGAATATAATCCTCATTAAATTCAGGCATATCAACAGACATTACCTCATGGAATTGAGTAATATATTTTTCCATCAACTCATTGATTTTAATAGGTTTTTCAACTTTTCTCATAATTATTATCTCAAGAATTTAATTTTGAGATTAATTCTATATTGAAAGAAAGATAGGGTCAAACAATCTCAATGCGCCTCTTCCCAATTCATTCCCAAACCAACCTCAGCTACCAGCGGCACGTTCAACATCCCTTCGTCCACTTTCGCCATAATCTGCGGCAGTTTTTTTCTTTGACTAAATCCAGCTCGGCTTCGGGAACTTCCAACACCAGTTCGTCATGCACCCTGCATAATCAGTTTGCTTTTGCAAGAGGTCGTCCCAGGGGAGGCTTCTGAAAGCCAGCGGGACACGTCTATCATGGCGCGTTTGATGAGGTCGGAGGCGGTGCCTTGCATGGGGGCGTTGATGGCGGCGCGTTCGGCTCCGGCGCGGGCGTTGGCGTTTTTGTTGTGGATGTCGGGCAGGTAGAGGCGGCGGCCGAACAGGGTTTCGACGTAGCCTTGGGCGGCGGCTTGTTCTTTGGTGCGCTGCATGTATTCGGCGACGCCGGGATAGCGGGCGAAGTAGCGGTCGATAAAGTTTTTGGCGGAGATGTTGTCGATGCCCAATGACTTGGCGAGGCCGTATTGGCCCATGCCGTAAATCAGGCCGAAGTTGATGGTTTTGGCGTAGCGGCGTTGTTCGGACGAGACGTTTTCGGGGGCGATGCCGAATACTTCGGCGGCGGTGCGGCGGTGTACGTCTTCGCCGTTTTGGAACGCGGCGATGAGGGTTTTGTCGCCGGAGAGGTGCGCCATGATGCGCAGCTCGATTTGGGAATAGTCGGCGGAAACGATGACGCTTCCCTGCGGTGCGGTAAAGGCGCGGCGCACGCGGCGGCCTTCGGCGGTGCGGATAGGGATGTTTTGCAGGTTGGGGTTGTTGCTGGCGAGGCGGCCGGTAATGGCGACGGCTTGGGCGTAGGTGGTGTGCACGCGGCCGTCTTTGGGGGAAATCATTTCGGGCAGTTTGTCGGTGTAGGTGGATTTGAGTTTCGCCAGGCTGCGGTTTTGCAGGATGATTTTGGGCAGGGGGTAGTCGGGCGCGAGCTGTTCGAGCACTGCTTCGTTGGTGGAAATGCCGCCTTTGGCGGTTTTTTTCAGGCCTTTGGTGGGGATGCCCATTTTGTCGAACAGGATTTCTTGAAGCTGTTTGGGCGAGTTGAGGTTGAACGGCTGGCCTGCGGCGGCGTAGGCTTCTTGTTCGAGCTTCATCAGCTCGGCGCCGAGCTCCGCGCTTTGGCGGGCGAGTTCGGCGCGGTCGATTTGTACGCCGTTGCGTTCCATTTCAAACAATACTTGCGCGACGGGCAGCTCCATTTTTTCATACATTTCAAGCTGTTTGGCGTCCATTTGCGCGCGCAGGTGCGCTTCGAGGCGCAGGGCGAAATCGGCGTCTTGTGCGGCGTATTCGGTCGCCTGCCCGATGGCGACGTCAGCAAAACTGATTTGCTTTGCGCCTTTGCCACACAACGATTCGTAGGTAATGGTTTCCAAGCCGAGCCAGCGTTCGGACAACTCGTCCAAGCCGTGTCCAAGGTGGCTCTCAATAATATAGGAAGCGAGCATGGCGTCGCCGGCGATGCCGTTCAGGGCGATGCCGTAGTTGGCGAAAACGTGTTGGTCGTATTTGAGGTTTTGCCCGATTTTTTTCAGGGCGGGGTTTTCCAAATGCGGTTTCAGACGGCCTAATACTTCTTGCAAATCAAGCTGTTCGGGCGCGGCAGTCAGGCTGTGTCCTATGGGGATGTAAACCGCTTCGCCTGCTTGGAACGCGATGCTGATGCCGACCAACGAGGCGTTCATCGCGTCTAATGACGTGGTTTCCGTATCGATGCCGATTGTGTCCACCTGAGCCAGTTTGTCCAACAAGGCGGCAAACTGAGCTTCGGTGGTAACGGCTTGATAATCCAGCTTTTTTTCGGGGCTGGGGCATGTTCTATGATTTTTTTCAGACGACGTTTCCATGTCCAACGCCGCCTGTTCGCCTATCGTATCGCTGCCGAACAAATCGCCGTCCGCCGCTTCGTGCATACGGCTTTCCGCTTCTTTTCAGCCAAGTGCGGAAGCCCCAGCGTTTGAAATCGACCGCAAGCTGCGCCCATTTAGGCGTAGTGCGGCGCAGGCTTTCGAGGCCGTCTGAAAGCTCGGTGTGCAAGTCCACATCAGTTTTAATCGTTACCAAATCATACGACAGCGGCAATTGGGGCAGCGCGGCTTGCAGGTTTTCGCCGACCTTGCCCTTGATTTCCGCAGCGTGTTCCATCACACCAGCCAGCGAGCCGTAGGCTTCCAGCCACTTCACCGCCGTTTTCGGGCCGCACTTCTCCACGCCCGGCACGTTGTCCACCTTGTCGCCCATCAGCGCGAGATAATCGCGGATTTGGTCGGGGCGCACGCCGAATTTTCCCTTCACGCCTTCAATGTCCAGCGTTTCGCCACTCATCGTGTTCACCAGCGTCACACGCTCGTTCACCAACTGAGCCATGTCCTTATCGCCGGTAGATACCACCACGTTCCACCCTGCTTCGCTAGCCATCTTAGCCAAAGTGCCGATAACGTCGTCCGCTTCCACCTGCGGAATCACCAATACCGGCCAGCCCATCAGCCGCACCAAATCCGGCAAGGCTTCGCCTGCGGGCGCAAATCGTCCGGCATCGGCGGGCGCGTCGCCTTGTAGTCGGGGAACATCTCGTGGCGGAAAATTCTTGCCCTTCGCATCAAACACCACCGCGCAATAATCATGCACATAATCCGAGCGCAGCCGACGCAGCATGTTCAACACGCCGTACAGCGCACCCGTCGGCGCACCGTCGGGCGCAGACAAATCTGCGCCATCGCGTGATAAGCGCGGTAGAGATAAGAAGAGCCGTCAACGAGGAGAAGGGTGTGAATGGTTGCCATGATAGTATCTGCTGATGAGAAAAATAAAAATGACCTAATTATAAGGGATAATCAAAATGCCGTCTGAAAGCCCATTTCAGACGGCATTTTGAATCTAGCCTGCCTTATCTGCCCAAATATTTTTGCCCAATTGAGATACAGCCGGGCAATATTTTCTTCATAGGTGTGGGCAGAAGGAATATAACCGTCTTTAGGCGGCATATATCTGACAAATGATTCTATTTCTTCCGGATAATCAAAATCTGCATAAATTTTTCAACTTCCCTCAAAGGATCCTCAAATTCTTCTTTTCTATGGAATACATCGCTTAAGAGGACGTACAGCCAATTTTTAGGGGAATAATCCCTCATTTCCGAAGCCAAATCTTCCAGAACAGGTTTTAATTCAAGAATATTGGATTTGTTGATTAAAGATAGCTTGAACACGCGTTCATCATGATCTGAAAAGCGTCATTTTTCGGGCATAAGCTACTACATCAGCCCAACCCAAGTATTTATTCTCATACCCCCACAGAATATCCTTCCATGAAAAGCTGACTTTTTGCGCAATTAAATCAAGGTTCATTTTTTTCCCCGGTTGCCTGCTTCGTGTTCACGCGTCGGTTTTGCCTGCCCCATCATTACGCCCCTTTCGATTGACGCCTGTTACGAAAAAGTCTTCCAAATGACGGTTGATTGCCTCTTCAACAGTCGGATACCAATCCATAAATGAAGCCTGCAATTCCTCTAAAACCAACTCATTGAATAAATCATCCAAATTCCGCCAATCCGTTTTTTCATCCGGATGGAGAAAATTTGCCATAACGACAGTTGAATATCCGTTTGACCATATTTATCAGATAACTATCTTCTTTATATAAATCAATCAGCAAAGGCACGATACCCGGCTCATAAAAAATAATTCTGTCGTATCAGATGTTTCTTTTTAACGCGGAAATTATCTCCAACAGTTCATACCCGTATCGAGGGATAAGCAAACAAATAGGGGACTGCTTCACGCAAACATGAAAATGCTTCGTAACTTTGCATTTTTCCATATATGTTCATCTTTAAAATCGCTCAAATACCATTCATCCAATTCACTTTCCGGATCGGATATAAATCGGATAAATTCATTTAGTTCGTCCTTAAACATATCAAATCCTTAAACGTAAAACCTCTTGATTATCCGCCGTATCTCTATTTTCCACATCATGTTTCAACGCCGTTCATATTTTGCGTTTTCCCAAGCCGTCCGCCACAGTATAAAAATTATTTTTATATCAATTATTTATATGTTTAACAACTTACCGCCGGGCTTGCTTTGGCTGCGTATCAAGATTGTCCGGTTCGCGGCGGGCGTTTGCTTTGTTTCAAACAGGGCGGCGCGTAAGGGATTTTCAAAGAGCGGCAGGCGGAAAAGGAAATGAAAAATGCCGTCTGAACGGTAAAACGTGCTTTCAGACGGCATTTTGAGCGGGACGCATCATCGCACCAAATCCTTCAAACATTCTTTGACCAATGCCGGACCTTTGTATATCAATCCGCTGTACACCTGGACGGCAGTTGCACCGAGGCGGATTTTCTCTGCCGCATCCTTGCCGTTCATGATGCCGCCTACGCCGATAATCGGCAGCTTGCCGTCGATATGGTCTGCCAACAGCTTCAACACCCGATTACTTTTTCATGAACGGGCAGCCCGCTCAAACCGCCCTGCTCGCCTGCGAGCGGATGGCTGCCGAGACTTGATTTGTCGATGGTGGTGTTGGTAGCAATGATGCCGTCCATTTCGACGGATTTGACAACGTGGGCGATGTCTTCGATTTGTGCTTCATCCAAATCGGGGGCGATTTTGACGGCGAGCGGAACGTATTTCCCGTGTGCAGAGGCAAGCTGTGCCTGTTTGTTTTTCAAAGCCTCAAGCAATGCGCTCAACTCGTCGCCACCTTGCAGCGCGCGGAGGTTTTTAGTGTTGGGCGAGGAAATATTGACGGTAATGTAACTTGCGTGCGCGTAGGCTTTTTTCGAGGCAGATTAAATAATCATCGGCAGCATTTTCGATAGGTGTTACAGCGTTTTTGCCGATGTTGATGCCCAATACGCCACTGAATTTACTTTTTTCGATGTTGCGTATCATGGTGTCGATACCGTGGTTGTTGAAACCCATGCGGTTAATGATGCCTTGGTGTTCGGGAACGCGAAAGAGGCGCGGCTGCGGGTTACCGGGCTGCGGTTTGGGCGTTACCGTGCCGATTTCGATGAAACCAAAGCCGAGCGCGCCCAATGCGTCGATGTATTCGCCGTTTTTATCGAGCCCTGCGGCAAGTCCGACAGGGTTGGGCAAATCCATACCCATCAGTTTTACAGGTTTGGTACGGTTGTCGGTTACGGGAATCAGACCCAATTTATAAACCATGTTGAGCGCGTCGAGCGTGAAGTGGTGGGCTTTCTCGGCATCGAGTGCAAACAGGATGCGGCGGGCAAGTGGATACATGACAGGGCTTTCTGCTTCAGATGGAAATGTTGCCATTTTAACCGAAATCACATGCCGGACACGGCATACATATCAAATTTGAACGTTAAAACCGGTACCACCCAAAAATGTACAAATCCGCAAATATTGATATAATAGGCATTAGATAGAAAACTCTATTAAAAGTCGGTACAATACCACCGATTTATTTCCCTTAAACAACCTGCCGCAAGGCATAAAGGAACGACTGACATGTCAAACATCGAACAACAAGTTAAGAAAATTGTTGCTGAACAACTGGGCGTAAATGAAGCCGACGTGAAAAAAACGAATCTTCTTTCCAAGACGACTTGGGCGCAGACTCTTTGGATACCGTAGAACTGGTTATGGCTCTGGAAGAAGCTTTTCGGCTGCGAAATCCCTGACGAAGATGCTGAAAAAAATCACCACAGTCCAACTGGCTATCGACTACATCAACGCCCACAACGGCTAATCGGTCATCGCCCGACACAACAGCCTCTGCTGCACCGTGCAATAGAGGCTTTTCCCTTATATGGCAAACTGCTTAAACTCCGTTTAAATACCTGCCGGGAATTCCAGACGGCATATGCCCGACACACCCATATGCCGCACCGACAACCAACAGCGAGATTATCATGAGTCAGAGAAGAGTAGTCATTACAGGCTTAGGGTCAAGTTTCCCCTGTCGGCAACAGCGTTGCAGAAGCATGGAACAACCTGCTCGCAGGCAAAAGCGGCATCGGCAAGATTACCCGCTTTGACGCATCCGACATCAACAGCCAAAATCGCCGGCGAAGTCCGCGATTTCAATATCGGCGATTACATCAGTGCAAAAGAAGCACGCCGCATGGACGTATTTATCCACTACGGCATTGCCGCCGCACTGCAGGCAATTGCCGATTCGGGCTTAGACGATGTAGAAAACCCTCGATAAAGACCGTGTCGGCGTAAACATCGGTTCCGGCATCGGCGGACTGCCCAGCATCGAGGCCACAGGCAAAAGCCGTAATCGAAGGCGGCGCGCGCAAAAATCAATCCTTTTCTTTATCCCCGGTTCGCTGATCAACCTGATTTCCGGACACGTTACCATCCTCAAAGGCTACCGCGGCCCCAGCTACGGGATGGTTTCCGCCTGCACCACCGGCGCGCACTCCATCGGCGACTCCGCCCGACTGATTAAATACGGCGACGCTGACGTAATGATTGCAGGCGGTGCCGAAGGCGCGATCAGCACTTTGGGCGTGGGCGGTTTTGCTGCGATGAAAGCCCTCTCACCCGCAACGACGATCCCGCCACCGCTTCCCGTCCGTGGGACAAAGGCCGCGACGGCTTCGTTATCGGCGAAGGCGCGGGCGTATTGGTGTTGGAAGAATTGGAACACGCCAAAAAACGCGGTGCGAAAATTTACGCCGAAATCGTCGGCTTCGGCATGAGTTCCGATGCTTACCATATCACCGCCCCGAACGAAGAAGGCCCTGCGTTGGCAGTTACCCGCGCGCTGAAAGATGCCGGACTGAATCCCGAAGATGTGGATTATGTCAACGCACACGGCACGTCCACCCCCTTGGGTGATGCCAACGAAACCAAAGCCCTCAAACGCGCGTTCGGCGAACACGCTTACAAAACCGTCGTCAGCTCGACCAAATCCATGACCGGCCACCTGCTCGGCGCGGCGGGTGGCGTGGAGGCCGTGTACAGCATTTTGGCGATACACGATGGCAAAGTTCCACCGACCATCAATATCTTTGAACAAGACATCGAAGCGGGTTGCGATTTGGACTACTGCGCCAACGAAGCACGCGACGCGGAAAATCGACGTTGCCATCTCCAACTCCTTCGGCTTCGGCGGCACCAACGGCACGCTGGTGTTCAAACGCTTCAAAGGCTGATTCCGCACGACTGCTGCCGACATCGAAAATGCCGTCTGAAACCGTTTCAGACGGCATTTTCATTGTCCGTCCAAGTTCCAACCTTTCAGACGGCATTTTGCCCGTACCTTCGCGCTATATCCAAAGAATCAGGAATTATTTAGCCCGAATCATCCGGTTTGTTAAAAATTCGCAAACTTAACCGACTCAAAATACATTATGACGCACACCGCATCGAAAACACCCAAACTCTGGGCGGTCATTGCCGCCGCCGCATTTATCCTGCTGATTACCATCGGCATGAGGATGACGCTCGGACTATTCGTCCAACCCGTCGTCAACACCACCGAATTGAGCATTGCCCAATTCAGCCTCATCATCGCCGTTTTCCAACTGATGTGGGGGCATATCGCAACCATTGTCTGGCGCGCTTGCCGACCGTTTCGGCGCGTTCAGGGTATTAAGCGGCGGTGCCGTCCTGCTCGTCTGCGCCTCGCCTGATTGCCCCAACATCCCGACTTATTGGGGCTGATGATTGCCGTCAGGGCTGCTGCTCGCATTCGGCACAGGCTCAGGCGGTTTCTCCATCATTATGGGGCAGGTTGCCGCCCAAGCCCCCCACACAAACGCGGCTTGGCATCCGGACTGGTCAACGCAGGCGGTTCGGCAGGGACAATTCCTGTTCGCACCGCTGGTTCAGGACTCGTCGTCCTGCCCGAAGTCGGCTGGACGGGTACATTTTACGTTTGGGGCGCAATCGCCCTGCTGATTCTGCCCGTCTCATGGTGGCTTGCCGATGGCAACAACGCCGCCCACACCCAACACACCCAAGCCACACACAGACAAAGCCTCGAGAGCAGTCAAAACCGCCTTCAAAACCCCCAAGCTACATCCTGCTGCACCTGAGCTTTTTCGCCTGCGGCTTCACATCGCCTTTCTCGTAACCCACCTACCCACGGAAGTCGCCCTGTGCGGACTGCCCGCCACCGTCGCCTCAACATCCATCGCCATCATCGGACTGGCAAACATCGCCGGTTGCGTGTTCTCAGGCTGGTGCACAAGCCGCGTTCGGGGCAAATACGTCCTGTTCGGACTGTACGCCTCGCGCGCCGCGATGATACTCATCTACATTTTTTCGCCCAAGACCGACTTTAATTTCTATATTTTCGCCGCCGCACTCGGATTCACATGGCTCGCCACCGTCACGCCGACCGCCTCCATTACCGGCAAACTCTTCGGCACGCGCTACCTCGCCACCCTGTTCGGACTGACGATGCTCAGCCACCAAATCGGCGGATTCCTCGGCTCATACATCGGCGGCATCGTGATTACACAATTCGGCGACTACGGCTGGATGTGGTATGCCGACGCACTGCTGGCCGGAACCGCCGCCCTCCTCAACCTCCCCATCCGCGAACCCGAAACCGCCTGACAAAAATGCCGTCTGAAAACCTTCAGACGGCATTTTCAAAAATATCCGACATATCCGCCGACATTTCAACCCACAAAACGGCAAGAAGGGAAGCCATAAAAATCCGCAAGCATCCTCCTGCCCATTGATACGACAGGTAAGCAACATCAGAACAGCACGCAACAACTGTCCGAATCCGTATCGAAAATATCATCCAATGATACAAAAACCAGATTAAAACAGCAATATCCGGGCGAAACAGACCCAAAACAGACAAAACCCATCAAATCGGGCAGACGAAAAATACCGACCTTAAGGTCGGTATTTTTCAATACTTGGCGCGGCGGACGGGGCTCGAACCCGCGACCCCCGGCGTGACAGGCCGGTACTCTAACCAACTGAGCTACCACCGCGCATCCACTGTTTAACAACAATGAAAGGAAACTTGGTGGGTGATGACGGAGTCGAACCGCCGACATTCTGCTTGTAAGGCAGACGCTCTACCAACTGAGCTAATCACCCAATTATGTTTAATACTGTAAAGTTAACACAGTATTTTTTTAAGATTTGGCGCGGCGGACGGGGCTCGAACTCGCGACCCCGGCGTGACAGGCCGGTACTCTAACCAACTGAGCTACCACCGCGCATCCACTGTTTAACAACAATGAAAGGAAACTTGTGGGTGATGACGGAGTCGAACCGCCGACATTCTGCTTTGTAAGGCAGACGCTCTACCAACTGAGCTAATCACCCATGAATTTTTGCGAAAAGCGTTATTAAACCAAATAACCGGAAATGGCGCAAGCCTTATTTCGGAATTTCATTTATATTCCCTGCAAACTCCAGTTTTCAAAAGAGATAATTTCTTCTTTTTGCCTGCAACCACCAACACGTCACCGCCTTCCAATGTAAACGAGGCATCCGGGTTTTCAATCCGGCCTGTGCGGCGGCGGACGAACAAGAGTTTGATGCCGTAAGCCGCCATCGGAAGCGTGCCGACTGTTTTGCCGACGGCGTATGCTTCTGCAGCCAAAGGAAAGGCGTGGCGGACGGTTTCGCCATTTTCGCCGAATCCTGCCTCATCATCACTACCGACAAACAAACCCTCCAACGCGGCATAACGGCTGTGCCGGATGTTTGCCATCGTCTGATAGACGTGCCGGTACGACGCGCCGTTGCCCAACATCGCATAGCCTGCCAGCACGAGTCCGGTTTCTTTGGTGTCGGACACCGCCTCTTCCGCCCCCATATCGGCAAAGGTTTTCATGTAATCGTCATTGGTGGCACGCACATATACGGGCATATTGGGATACATGGACAGCACATTGTCTAAAACGTGTTGCGTTTCGTGCATATTGTTGAGCGTAACCACCACCATTTTCGCCCGTCCCAAACCGGCGGCTTCCAATACTTCCCGGCGTTTCGCATCACCAAACGATACCGGCTCGCCGGCACTTCTCGCGACTTGTACACGCGCAATATCCAAATCGAGTGCGAAATACGGGATACCCTCTTGGGCAAGCACGCGTCCGACCGTCTGCCCGCCCCTGCCAAAACCGATAACCAACACATGGTCTGACTTGCTCATGGTTTCCACCAACATACTGTGCAGGTCAAGCGACTTCATATCCCAGCTTGACTTGGCCAAACGCCCTACCAGCGCATCGCTGCTGCCCAACACAAAGGGGGCGATAATCATAGACAGCAGCACTGCTGCCGTCGCCGCCTGCTCCAACTCAAGGGAAACCATATTGATTTGGCTGGATATTGCCAGCATAACAAAGCCAAACTCACCCCCTGTGCCAAGTACAGGGCAGTTTTCAAACTGTCGGCAACTGAATGCCCTCATTTTGAATGCAATGGCAAATACAACCAACGCCTTCAAAAATCAGCAAAATGGCCAACAGCATCAATACCTGACGCCAGCCGCCGATCAAGGCCTGCACATCCAGCTTCATACCGACCGTAATAAAAAAAGAAACCGAGCAAGATATCGCGGAACGGACGGATGTCGTCTTCCACCTGGAAACGGTATTCCGTTTCCGAAAGCAGCATGCCGGCAACGAATGCACCCAACGCCATAGACAAACCTTCCAGCTCAGTCAGATAAGCCACACCCAAAGTTACCAGCAGGACATTTATCATAAAGAGTTCGGACGATTTGCGTTTTGCCACCAGCCTGAACCAGCGCGACATGACTTTGCTGCCGACAACGAATAATACGCCCAGCGTAATCAGCATTTTCAATCCGGCAAGGCCTAGTGCCACCCACAGGCTGCCTTCCCCGCCATTCCCCGACAACGCAGGAATCAGAATCATCAGCGGAACAACGGCAATATCCTGCATCAGCAGCACGCCCATCGCCATCTGACCGTGCGGCTGCCCCAATTCCGTCTTTTCCGACAAAATCCGGCTCACAATCGCCGTAGACGACATTGCCAACGCACCCGACACAGCGAATGCCCAATTAAACGGCACGCCCGTCAGCATCAGTATGCCCATTACCGACAGCATCGTAACGCCGACCTGCAAACCGCCCAGCCCGAACACCAGCCGCCTCATTGCCCTCAGCTTGGGCAGTGAGAACTCCAAACCGATGCTGAACATCAGGAACACAATCCCGATCTCACCCAAATAATCCGTCGCATGGCTTTTCGGAATCAGGCTGAGCATACCGGGTCCCGCCAAAAAGCCCACCAGCAGGTAACCCAGCATGGAGGGAATGTTAAACTTACGGCACAGGATCACCGTAATGACCGACACCAGCAAAAACAATCACAATAGGAGCAAGTGAAAAATTCGTTCATAGACCGTCCGAACAGGAAAAAAACAGACAAAATGCCGTCTGAAACAGCACACGCCGCTCCATTATAACAAAAACACCGCATATCATCCGAAACGGTCGCAGCACAATTCTGCTAAAAATATCCCCTTCCGATTCCGCAATTTAACGCCATGACCACCACAGCCGACGACATCGACCGCCTCCTTCCCCAAACCCAATGCCGAGAATGCGGCTATAAAGGCTGCCTTCCCTATGCCGTAGCCATACTACAAGGCGAAGCGCACAACCTCTGCGCCCCGGGCGGAGAAGCCGTCATTCGGGACATTTCCGCCCTGCTCGGCAAACCCTATTGCCGAACCATCAAAAACAACCCAAGGCACTGGCATGGATAGACGAATCCGCCTGTATCGGCTGCACTGCCTGCATCCGCGCCTGCCCTACCGATGCCATCATGGGTGCGAGCAAATTCATGCACACCGTCATCGCCGACGAATGTACCGGCTGCGGACTCTGCATCGCCCCCTGCCCCGTCGACTGCATCCACATGCAGCCCGTTTCCGATACCTTCCTGCCGCGCGCACGCTGTTTCAGCCTATCCGCAGACAGCCGTTTTGCCGCTGCCGAACACGCCCGCACGCGTTATCTCAGGCATAACGAACGCAAACGGCGGGAAACAGCCGAACGCAAAGCCATGCTTGCCGAACGGGAAGCAGCCGTCCGCAACACCCGCCTGCAAACCCCCGACACACCGGGAAAAACAGCATTTAACCCTGCCGACCTCATCGCCAAAGCCATGGCAAAGGCACAAAACCAGCAAGACCGGCTCGTTGCCGCCGACAACCGGAAAGACTATCAGGCCAAACAAATTGCCGAAGCACGCGAACGTGCCGAACTGCGCCGGGCGCAACGCGATATGAAATACGGCAGCGACAACGAAAAAAAGCGGCCGCCCTGGAATACCTCAAACAATACAAAGCCAAACAGGAAGCCGCACAAAACACCGCGCCATAATGCCCCTCCATGCCGTCCGAACTCATTTCAGACGGCATTTCGTTAACTCTTGCCTCCCTGCATCCGTACCGTCCGCACCTTTCCGTCCTTACGGCGGCACAACCCTGTTTTCAATAAAAATATTAATTACACACTACTACGAATTTGCTATAATTTGCCCCCAAATTCACCACAACCCCACAAAAGGACAATACTATGGGCATCAAAGTCGCCATCAACGGCTACGGACGCATCGGCCGCCAGGTTTTGCGCGCCATCTACGACTATAAAATCCAAGACCAGCTCCAAATCGTCGCCGTCAACGCCAGCGGCAGCCTTGAAACCAACGCCCACCTCACCAAATTCGATACCGTGCACGGCCGCTTTGACGCCGACGTATCCCATGACGGCAGCCACCTCATCATCAACGGCGACAAAATTCCCTACTTCTCCACCCGAAATCCCGCCGAACTGCCGTGGAAAGAACTCGGTGTCGATTTGGTCATGGAATGTACCGGCGCGTTTACCAGCAAAGAAAAAGCCAAAAATACATCTGGAAAGCGGTGCGAAAAAAGTCCTCATTTCCGCACCGGGCGGCGATGATATCGATGCGACCGTCGTTTACGGCGTAAACGACGGCGTCCTGACCGACGACATGACCGTCGTTTCCAACGCCTCCTGCACCACCAACTGCCTCGCCCCCGTCGCCAAAGTATTGAGCGCAAGCGTCGGCATCGTCAAAGGCGCGATGACGACCATCCATGCCCTGACCAACGACCAGACCGTAACCGACGTACGCCACAAAGACCTCCGCCGGGCACGCAGCGGCATAGAGAACATGATTCCGACCAAAACCGGCGCGGCAAAAGCCGTCGGACTGGTACTGCCCGAATTGAAAGGCAAACTCGACGGGCTCGCCATCCGCGTACCGACCATCAACGTTTCCCTGGTCGATTTAAGCTTCCAGGCCGAACGCGACACGACAGCCGAAGAAATCAACGCACTGCTGAAAAGCCGCCTCCGAAGAAGGCGAGCTCAAAGGTGTTTTTGGGCTACAACACCCTGCCGCTTGTTTCTATGGACTTCAACCACACCACCGAAGCCAGCCACTTCGATGCCACACTAACCAAAGTCGTTGACGGCAACATGGTTAAAGTCTTCGCATGGTATGACAACGAATGGGGATTCAGCTGTCAAATGCTGAACACTGCACGCCGCATGTTCGGACTTGAAGTACGCCCGCTCAAATAACCTCGTCAAACAAAATGCCGTCTGAAACCTGATGTTTTCAAGTTTCAGACGGCATTTTCACACAAGAACCGCTATCCCAGCCTGTTGCACGCCACTTCGCAGCAGCCTACCGCCTCTTTCAAAGGTACGGCATTCAGGCTTCGGAGCCGGGCGGCAAAAATCCGCAAACGGCAGCAATTCCGATCCGAAACGGCGCATATGTTCCGTGTCCTGCTGGCAGTCTATCAGTTCCACGCCCAAAGACGCGAGAAACGGCACGGCGCAGGCAAACGCGATTTTCGACGCATCCGGTTGTAATGCGAACATCGATTCGCCGTAAAACACCCTGCCGATCTGAACGCCGTAAAACCCGCCCGCCAACCTCGTTTTACCGTTTTCATCGGGATAATGACACTCGAAAGAATGCGCGTGTCCCATTTCATGCAGCTTAAGGTATGCCGTCTGAAACTCAGGCGCAATCCAAGTACCGTCCTGATTCGGGCGCGCCGCTGCCGCACAATGCGCGACAACTTCCGCAAAACAGCCGTTGACCGCAACCCGATAGCTGCCGTTGCGCAGCGTTTTCGCCAGCGAACGCGGAATATGCAGCCTGTCGGGAAACACCACCGCACGGGGCCCGACCGCATACCAAAAAAACCACCCGTCCCGCGAAAACCACGGAAACACGCCGTTCCGATACGCCTCAAGCAGTCTCCCCGCATCCAAATCCCTGCTCACACCGACCAGCCCTTCGTACTCCGACAATGCACGGGCAGGATCGGGGAATGCATAATCTCCGGGCGCAAGCAACGGAATACCCATATCAGTCCTCCATAAAACACAGACGGCATTCGAAATGACGAATGCCGTCTGAAAAACAAACCGTCCGGATTTTTAACGTTTGCCCTTAGTCTGGCAACCGCTGCACACACCGTACATATACAGCGCGTGATCAACAATGCGGTAGCCGTTTTCTTCCGCGATTTTTGTCTTGCAGGGCTTCGATTTCGGGATTGTGGAATTCCGTTACCTCGCCGCATTTCACACAGACGATATGGTCATGGTGGTCGCCCTTGTCCAACTCATAAACCGCCTTGCCCGTTTCAAAATGATGGCGTTGCAGAATACCCGCCTGCTCAAACTGGGTCAGCACGCGGTAAATCGTTGCCACACCGATTTCACACCCTCTTCCAACAAAAATACGGTACACATCTTCCGCACTCAAATGCTCTTCCGCATGAGTCTCGAACAAATCCAAAAATCTTCAAACGCGGACCGGTAACTTTCAGTCCACTGTCTTTCAGTTGCGCAATGTTGCTGAATTTTTTTCCATAATATTCAATATCCCTGTAAAATAATAGACGCTATAATACGCAATTTCAGCCTGCTTGCCCACTATCACGCCATAGCAGTTTACAATAGCAAAACCGCAACGGCGGACGGGCAGTCGGACACAGACAGGGTGAAATACCGCTTAAGCGTATGATTATCGTTCGCTTTTATAAAAATATTCAAGCAGTACTACACTAGACATCCCTGATTTGCACAGAAAAGGTTCTCTCGTGAACAAAACCCTCATACTCGTCCTTTCCGCCCTGTTCAGCCTGACCGCGTGCAGCGTCGAACGCGTTTCACTGTTCCCCTCGTACAAACTCAAAATCATACAGGGCAACGAACTCGAACCCCGCGCCGTCGCCTCCCTCCGCGCCGGCATGACCAAAGACCAAGTCTTGCTACTGCTCGGCAGCCCCATGTTGCACAACGCATTCCATACCGACCGCTGGGACTATACCTTCAACACCTCCCGCAACGGCATCATCAAAGAACGCAGCAATCTGACCGTCTATTTTGAAAACGGCGTGCTCGTCCGCGCCGAAGGCGACGCCCTCCAAAATGCCGCCGAAGCCCTCCGCGCGAAACAAAACGCAGACAAACAATAAGGAACACACATGACACCGCTCAAAATCGCCATCGCCGGCGTCAACGGCCGCATGGGGCGCGTATTGGTTGAAGCCGTCAACAACCATCCCGACACCGTCCTTTCCGGCGCGCTCGAACACTCAGGCTCAGAAGCCCTCGGGCTGGACGCAGGCTACGCCGTCGGACTCAAAACCGGCATCGCCATTTCAGACGACGTTGACGCCGTTCTCGCACAAAAGCGACGTACTCATCGACTTTACCCGCCCCGAGCCGACCCTCAAACACCTGCAAAAATGCGTTGAAAAACAAGTCAACATCATCATCGGCACAACAGGCTTCGACGATGCGGGCAAAGCTGCCATCAAGCCGCAAGCGAAAAACAGGCATCGTTTTTCGCCGCCAACTTCAGCGTCGGCGTCAACCTCACCTTCCACATCCTCGACACCGTCGCACGCGTATTAAACGAAGGCTACGACATCGAAATCATCGAAGGCCACCACCGCCACAAAGTTGATGCCCCCAGCGGCACCGCGTTACGCATGGGCGAAGTCATCGCCGGCGCGCTCGGTCGCGACCTCAAACAATGCGCCGTTTACGGTCGCGAAGGCCACACCGGTCCGCGTGATCCGTCCACCATCGGCTTTGCCACCGTCCGCGCAGGTGACATCGTCGGCGACCACACCACCCTCTTCGCCACCGACGGCGAACGCGTGGAAATCACCCACAAAGCCAGCAGCCGCATGACCTTTGCCGCCGGTGCCGTCCGCGCCGCAGTTTGGGTAAACGGCAAAACGGGTTTTGTACGATATGCAGGACGTACTCGGGCTGAACAACCGTTAACCCCCGATACAAAATGCCGTCTGAAAAGATATTGTTCAGACGGCATTTTTGCCGACAGGCTCCGTATCGGCATATCAATGTTTCAACACACAGGACGACACATAAAGCGTCGCCCCTATGTGTTGCCCTGATTCGGAAGGGGTTACGCCCCTCCCAAATAAAAGTCTGATTCTACCGCCCCGAAGGACAGATGTCCGAGTGGCGGGGTTTCAACTCGAAAAAGGAAATACGATAAAGTTGCCTGCGCGGCATAACAAGCTACGGCTCGTTTAATTGAAACTCTCCTGATCTAAAAAAATTCCAACTCTATTTCCCGGCAAACTATATCTATGCTAAAACCGGTCGGAAGATCATACCTACCGCCTATCAATTCCAGCGTACCTCCATAATCCAAGATTTCATCATCCTGCTTTAATTCGCCAAGCTCCAATACATTTTTTTGATCTTTTTATCTTGGCTCTTTGTAGCGTATCCATAGATAAATTTCAGATAGCTAAACTGCTTGAATTTAATCCTTACCCAGTCTGAATAATTGGGCATAGGGATCTCTTGAGGAAAGTCCGGATAATCCACACAATTGACGATGATATGGAACTCATCATTTTTCAAAGTATAGTTTAATAGAGCACCTTCAAATATATACAGAAATTGATAATCTTTTTCTTGGAATAGTATAAGTTGTCATATTATTTTACCTTTTCAAAAACAATGGTTTTATAAATCCTTGATCTCAAGTCGCCTCCATTGCTCAGATGAAATTTCAGTTGTTTAAACTCTTCCTTTAACGGCCCATTATATTTCAACCTTAATCCCATTCGGGCCGGTTCTGCTTCATTTGGAATTCCGCTTAAATACTTATTGTTTGATGTGCCATTAATCACAATTTCTCCTCCTGTTTTTGTAATACGTGCTGCTTCGGGAAAAAATAATCCATTAACCGCTCAACATCCCGCCTCTTCCAAAAACCGCGCGCGGCCAAATCCGCCGTATCTTTTTTTCAACAGCAGGTGCAACGCCCTGAAATCCTGTTGCAGCGCGGCAACCTTATCGGGGTGTTCGTACCAGTCCGCCAACGCCGCCGCCAGTTTTTCCGGTTTTTGCTTCAGATTGCACATTCCCGGCACGGCCTCCTTACCCAACAGGATATTCGGCAGGCCGACATGCGGCACTTTGATTTTGCGTTTCACATAAGCATAGGTCAGCGGCGAAATCTTGTAGCTGATGACCATCGGACGCTTGCACAACGCCACCTCCAAAGTTGCCGTACCGCTCGTTACCAGCACCGCATCCGCCGCCCCTGCACACCGTTTCAGACTGTCTGTCGGTTACTGTCAGCGGCAATCCGGCAAACTCCGGACGCTGCAAAACTTCCGCCAAACGCCGCTTCGTCGCCTCCGTTGCGGCAGGCAGCAGGAAGCGTGCGGCGGGATAGCGTTTCAGCAGCAGCAATGCCGTCTGAAAAAACACCGGCGCCATATAGTCGATTTCGCTGACGCGGCTGCCGGGCAGCAGGGCGAATACGGGGATACCGGCATCCACGCCCAAAGTTTGCCGCGCCGTTTCACGGTCGTCTTCCAAGGGCATAAGCTGCGCCATCGGATGACCGACAAACTCCGCACGTCCGCCCGCATCGAGATAAAGCTGCGGCTCCATCGGGAACAGGCACAGCACGCGGTTGACCTGATGCACGATTTTGCCCACGCGTTCCCGCCGCCACGCCCAAACCGACGGGCTGACATAATGCACGGTCGGAATGCCCGCCCTGTTTCAGCTTTTCCGCCACACCCAAATTGAAATCGGGCGCATCGATACCGACAAAGACATCAGGTTTCAACGACAGCAAATCCCGTACCAGCCCCCTGCGTATCCGTAAAATTTCCGGCAGCCGCCTGACCACTTCGACAAAGCCGCGCACCGCCAGCCGCTCCTGATCATAAAGGCTCTCGAAACCTTCCGCCTTCATCAGTTCGCCGCCGATACCGACAAAACGCGCCTGCGGACAACGCTTTCGGATGGCGCGTATCAGGTGCGCCCCCAACAGGGTCGCCCGACGCTTCGCCGACACTGACGGCAATCAAAGGGCTTTTTTTATCAGTCATATTCGTCTGTCCCCACATACTTTTTCACGTCCCGATGCCGTCTGAAGGCTTCAGACGGCATCGGGGTTCCATTTTCGTCCCGTTTTCCAACATCACCACAAACTGCGCCAAGTCCGGCGGCAGCTCCGCCTTCAACACCAGCGGCTCGCCCGTGAGCGGATGGTTCAGGTGCAGCTCGGACGCGTGCAAAAACATCCGCTTCAAACCCAACTTTTGCAAACGACGGTTCGCCTGATAATCGCCGTAGCGTTCGTCACCCGCAATCGGACAGCCTTGAGATTGCAGGTGGACGCGGATTTGGTGCGTGCGACCCGTTTTTCAGCGTTGCCCGCACCAAAGTCAGGTGCGACAGCCCGACACCGTGCAAAATGCCGTCTGAAAACCGATTTAGCACTACGGAACACCGTATGCGCAGCCTGCCCGTCCTCACTGACGCGCACCATCTTTTTCACCTTGTGCGCCCGTGTATTTGAACAGCGGCAGCCTGACGTGGAAACTATCGTCCGGCAGTTTGCCCACCCCCAGCGCAAGATAGATTTTTTTGGGGTGGTCGTTGCGGATGGCTTCGTGAAGTTTGACGAGCGCGCTGCGTTTCTTCGCCACCATCAACAAAACCGCTCGTATCCTTGTCCAAACGGTGGACCAACTCCAAATACTTCGCCTCCGGACGGGCGCGGCGCAACTGTTCGATAACGCCGAAACTCACGCCGCTGCCGCCGTGGACGGCAACGCCGGACGGTTTGTCGATGATCAAAAGCGCATCGTCTTCGTAAACAACGTCAAACGCACGAGCCGGCACGGCGGCACGCCTTTCAGACGGCATTTCCTTCTCCGCCACGCGCACAGGCGGAATCCGCACCGTATCCCCCTCCGCAATACGGCTGTCGGGTTTGCAGCGTTTCTTGTTCAAGCGCACCTCGCCGGCGCGGATAATGCGGTGGATATGGCTCTTGGGCACACCCTTGAGGATTTTTATCAGATAGTTATCAAGGCGTTGACCCGCCTCGTGTTCGGCAACCCCTATCAAGCTGACCGAATCTTTTGCTTATTTCGTGCGTTTTCATCTATAATCCGAACGTCCGTTTCAGCAGAAAGCGCGCCCGCCGCGCCCCTGAAACGGTTTACTTTAAAACGGAATTTTATATTAAAAACGCACTCCGCAAAGCATTTTCCCTGCGCCTGTTCCAAGCCGGCAGGCGCAGAACGTAGTCAAGTTTGAATTGATTTTGCCGTTTCGGCGCGGAAGTAAGACGGCAGCCGGGCCCAAGCCCCAAACGCAAACCGCCCGAAAAACACAGGCATAACGATAACAAGAAGAAGCCGGCACCCATTTTTCCGACCATACCGCTCGGAACGCGGCAGACAGACCGCCGCATCGATCTTTATTGCCTTCTTTATCCGACCCTTCCGCACACGGTTCCTCGGAACGTGCATCCCTGCGGATTTTCAACTCAAAAACTGATTACCGGTTCCATCCGAAAAACATCGGAAAACCCAGCCTTACGGAATGCCGAACCGGACCGGCGCGCCCTGAATGCCGCCCGTCCACGAGGTGATCATGAAAAGAATGTTATTCAACGCAACGCAGGCCGAAGAGCTGCGCGTTGCCATCGTCGACGGACAAAACCTGCTGGATTTGGACATCGAAACGCTGGGCAAAAGAACAGCGCAAAGGCAATATCTACAAAGGCATCATTACCCGCATCGAGCCGTCGCTGGAAGCGTGTTTCGTGGATTACGGAACCGACCGCCACGGCTTCTTGCCGTTTAAAGAAGTCTCCCGCTCATACTTCCAAGACTACGAAGGCGGACGCGCGCGCATCCAAGACGTGCTCAAAGAAGGCATGGAAGTCATCGTCCAAGTCGAAAAAAAGACGAGCGCGGCAACAAAGGCGCGGCACTGACCACCTTCATCAGCCTCGCCGGACGCTATCTGGTATTGATGCCGAACAACCCGCGCGGCGGCGGCGTATCCCGCCGTATCGAAGGCGAAGAGCGTCAAGAGTTGAAAGCCGCCATGGCGCAACTCGACATTCCGAACGGCATGAGCATCATCGCCCGTACCGCCGGCATCAGCGCAGCGCGGAAGAGTTGGAATGGGATTTGAACTACCTCAAACAACTCTGGCAGGCGATTGAAGAAGCAGGAAAAGCGCATCACGACCCTTACCTGCTCTTATGGAAAGCTCGCTGCTCATCCGCGCCATCCGCGACTATTTCCGCCCCGACATCGGCGAAATTTTGGTGGACAATCAAGAAGTTTACGACCAAGTTGCCGAGTTCATGAGCTACGTCATGCCGGGCAATATAGGCCGTCTGAAACTCTACGAAGACCACACGCCGCTGTTTTTCCCGCTTCCAAATCGAACACCAGATCGAAAAGCGCGTTTTCGCGCAGCGTCAGCCTGCCTTCCGGCGGCGCAATTGTGATCGACCACACCGAAGCCCTCGTTTCCATCGACGTGAACTCCGCACGCGCCACACGCGGCGCGGACATCGAAGACACCGCGTTCAAAACCAATATGGAAGCCGCCGAAGAAGTCGCCCGACAAATGCGCCTGCGCGACTTGGGCGGCTTTGGTCGTCATCGACTTCATCGACATGGAAAATCCGAAACACCAGCGCGATGTTGAGAACGTCCTGCGCGACGCGCTCAAAAAAAGACCGCGCACGCGTGCAAATGGGCAAACTGTCCCGCTTCGGCCTTTTGGAATTGAGCCGCCAACGTTTGAAACCCGCTTTGGGCGAAAGCAGCCATGTTGCGTGTCCGCGCTGTGCCGGTACCGGCGTCATCCGCGGCATCGAATCCACCGCCTTGCACGTTTTGCGCATCATTCAAGAAGAAGCAATGAAAGACAACACCGGCGAAGTACGCGCACAAGTGCCTGTCGATGTTGCGCACCTTCCTGCTGAACGAAAAACGCGCCGAGCTGTTTGCGATGGAAGAGCGTTTGGATGTCAACGTCGTCCTGATTCCGAACATCCACCTCGAAAAATCCGCACTACGAAATCAACCGCATCCGCACCGACGACGTAGAAGAAGACGGCGAACCGAGCTACAAGCGCGTTGCCGAGCCTGAAGAAGACGAATCCGCCAAACCGTTCGGCGGCGAAAAAGCCAGCCGCCCGTCCCGAACCCGCCGTCAAAGGCGTGCGCCACACCAGCCCCGCCCCGACTGCCGCCCCCGAGAAAAAAACCTCCTGGTGGGACAGCTTCAAAGCATGGCTCAAACGCATTTTCGGCGGCAGCGAAACCCAAGCCGCGCCCGCTGCCGAAACCTCCGAAAAACGCAGCACGGCAAACCGCAGCGGCAGCCGCGCCAACAACCGCCGCCAAAACCCGCGCCGCAGCAAACGCGAAGGCAGCAAAGTAGAAGTCCGCGAAGTGGCAGGCAAAACTGCCGGACAGGAAGCGCGCGCCGACAAAGCCGAAACGCGCAACAACGGCAACCGCCGCCGCAGCGAACGCGGCGACCGTGCCGCCGAACGCGCCAACGAAGCGGAAATCCAAGGCCGCAACGTACAGCCTGCCGCAACCGTTGCAGATGCCGCACCGTCCGAAACCGAAGTGCAAACCGGCAAACGCCGCCGCAACGGCAGCCGCAGCGAACGCAGCCAAACCGCGCCGGAAACCGCCGCCGTTGCCGAAACAGCCGTTCAGACAGCGGAAAACACGCCGTCCGAACCGCATACCGCAGAAGACAAAGGCAGCAAGCCCAAATCCGAACGCAACCGCCGCGAACGCGACAGCCGCGACACCAAAGAACGCCGCGAGCGCAACAATCAGCGCGACCGCCGTCAAAACGGCAAAAACGCAATATCCCGTCTGCCGCCAAAAATCGAGCAGTACCTGAATATTCACGATACCGCCGACAAAGTCCGTTCCGCTGTCGCCCATGTTTTCGGGGAAAAACGATGCAAATGCTCCGATTACCGTCAGCATTGCCAAACCGGTTGCAGAAAGGGACGTTCCGACAGCATCTCCCGCCGTTTCAAACAACGACGCACTGGTTTATGATGCGGCAGAAAAATCCGTCAGGCCGTTGCCGCCATCCTTCCCGAAGGAGCGACACCGAAAGCCGAAGCACAGGAAATGCCGTCTGAAAACGCAACCTTTACGGCTGCGGCGGAACAGGCACGGGAAACCGCACAAACCGGCGGACTCTGTCCTGATTGAAACCGACCCTGCCGCATTGAAGGCATGGGCGGCACAACCCGAAGTCCAAACCGAACGCGGTTTGCGCCGTTCCGAACAGCCCAAGCCGTCTGAAGCCGCAACCGTCCCTGCCGAAGAAAATGATCCAAGTCGAAACCCGGCAAGGCTGAACTGACGGTGGCAAAAAGAGGTTCTGTTCCGCAGAACCTCTTTTTTCATAGATTCGGATACCTGCAATGCCGTCTGAAACTTCGCCATTCCCGTGATTACCGAAACATTCCGCCATTCCTGCAACCTTTTTCGTCATTCCCGTGAAAACGGGAATCTAGAACCTCAAACTTTCAGATAATCTTTAAATATTGCCGCTGCCTGAAGGTCTGGATTCCCGCCTGCGCGGGGAATGACGGTTTAGAAGTTGCCCGAAACCTCAAAAAAACCGAAACCGAATAAGCCGGATTCCCGCCTGCGCGGAAAATGACGGCGGAGGGTGGACGATGCCGTCTGAAACTTCGCCACTCCCATGATTCCCGTAACCTTTCGTCATTCCCGTGAAAACGGGAATCTAGAACCTCTAAACTTTCGGATAATCTTTGAATATTGCCGCTGCCCGAAGGTCTGGATTCCCACAACATTCCGTCATTCCCGTGAAAAACGGGAATCTAGAACCTCAAACTTTCAGATAATTTTTGAATATTGCTGCTGCCTGAAGGTCTGGATTCCCACCTGCGCGGGAATGACGGGTCTTTATCATCTTTAAAGGCTGCCGCGCGCCATCTCGACGGCGGTCTCCACGGCAGTTATCAGGCTGCCGGAGTCCGCCCTGCCGGTTGCCGCCAAATCGAGCGCGGTGCCGTGATCGACGGAGGTGCGGATAAAGGGCAGACCCAGCGTGATGTTCACGCCCCTGCCCGAAACTGTGGTATTTCAACACGGTAGCCCTTTGGTCGTGGTACATCGCCAATACGGCATCCGCACCTTCGAGCATAAACGGTTGGAACAATGTGTCCGCCGGATACGGGCCGGCAAGGTTTATCCCTTCGTGACGCAGGTTTTTCGAGCGCGGGGATAATGGTGTCGGTTTCTTCATGTCCGAGGTGTCCGCCCTCGCCGGCGTGGGGGTTGAGTCCGGCGACTAGGATTTTGGGATTTTTGATGCCGAATTTGTGTTTTTAAGTCGTGATGCAAAATGCGTGCGACGCTTTCAATCAGCGGTTGCGTGATGGCGGCGGCAACGTCTTTCAGCGGCAGGTGGGTCGTTACGAGGGCGACGCGCAGGCCTTTACCGGCAAGCATCATCACGACCTGCCCCGTGCCGCTTTTTCCGCCAGATATTCGGTGTGCCCGCTGAAAAAACCCGTGCTTGCGCGCGCGTCGTTGATGATGCCTTTGTGCAGCGGCGCGGTAACGATGCCGTCGAAAATGCCGTCTGAAATGCCTGCGAGCGCGGTGTCCAAAAAGTTGCAGCACATAGGCGGCGTTGGCGGGATTAAGCCGCCCAGCCTCAACCGCTTCGGCGGCAGGGATGTGCCAAACTTCCAGCACGCCTTCTTCGGGCGCGCCGCCTGATTCCGGATTGAAGTCGCGCAAGACGACGCTTTTGCCCAGGCTTCGGCGCGCGCGCGCAATAGGGTTTTTGTCGCCCAACACCGCGCAGCGGCAGGGCAGGCGGGCAAAATGCCAAGTCCAAACAAATATCGGGGCCGATGCCGGCAGGGCTCGCCGGAAGTAACGGCAAAGACGGGCTGTTTCATTTCGTTTGCTCCAAACAAAATGTGATTCTAACGCCGCAGCCGCGCGGCGATGTAAATTTTTCTGATTTTGTTGACAATCTGCTAGAATGGGCGTTTACAAAATTTAAACCCTGCTTACATACCGCCATATGTGCGGGTTTCAACTTTAAGGAAGCGATATGAACGAGAACTTTACCGAATGGCTGCACGGCTGGGTCGGTGCCATCAACGATCCGATGTGGTCATACTTGGTTTATATGCTTTTTGGGTACGGGGCTTTTCTTCACCGTAACCACGGGCTTTGTCCAATTCCGCCTGTTCGGGCGCAGCATCAAAGAAATGCTCGGCGGCCGCAAACAGGGGGACGACCCTCACGGCATCACGCCGTTTCAGGCATTGTAACCGGCCTTGCCAGCCGCGTGGGTGTGGGCAACATCGCGGGCGTGGCCATCGCCATCAAAGTCGGCGGGCCGGGCGCGGTGTTTTGGATGTGGGTAACCGCCTTAATCGGTATGAGTTCGGCGTTTGTCGAATCTTCGCTGGCACAGCTCTTTAAAGTCCGCGACTACGACAACCACCATTTCCGGGGCGGCCCCGCCTACTACATTACTCAAGGGCTGGGGCAGAAATGGCTGGGCGTGTTGTTCGCCCTGAGCCTGATTTTTCTGTTTCGGCTTTGTGTTTGAAGCGGTTCAGACCAATACCATCGCCGATACCGTCAAAGCGGCATGGGGCTGGGAGCCTCATTATGTCGGCGTTGCCCTGGTGATTTTAACCGCGCCGATTATCTTCGGCGGCATCCGGCGCGTATCTAAAGCGGCGGAAATCGTCGTGCCCCTGATGGCGGTTTTTATACCTCGTCATGGCACTCTTCATTATTGTTACCAATATTTCCCTGATTCCTGACGTGTTCGGTCAGATTTTCTCCAACGCGTTCAACTTCGATTCGGCTGCAGGCGGTTTCCTCGGCGGACTGATTTCCAAACCACCATGATGCAGGGTATCAAACGCGGCCTGTATTCCAATGAGGCAGGTATGGGTTCCGCACCGAATGCCGCCGCCGCTGCCGAAGTGAAACATCCCGTCTCCCAGGGCATGATTCAAATGTTGGGCGTGTTTGTCGATACCATCATCGTCTCGCTCATGCACCGCCTTTATCGTCTTGACCTATCAACAGCCTCACGGCGACTTGAGCGGTGCGGCGCTGACCCAGGCGGCAATCGTCAGCCAGGTAGGCGAATGGGGCGCAGGCTTCCTCGCCGTCATCCTGTTTATGTTTGCCTTTTTCCACCGTTATCGGCAACTATGCCTATGCCGAGTCCAACGTCCAATTCATCAAAAAGCCATTGGCTGATTACCGCCGTTTTCCGTATGCTGGTTTTGGCGTGGGTCTATTTCGGCGCGGTTGCCAATGTGCCTTTGGTCTGGGATATGGCGGATATGGCGATGGGCATCATGGCGTGGATCAACCTTGTCGCCATCCTGCTGCTCTCGCCACTGGCATTTATGCTGCTGCGCGATTACACCGCCAAGCTGAAAATGGGCAAAAGACCCCGAGTTCAAACTTTCCGAACATCCGGGTCTGAAACGCCGCATCAAATCCGACATTTGGTAAATCCCTGCCCTTACCAGAGCCGCTTCCCGCGAAGCGGCTTTTCTTCCTGCGCGCACTGTAAAAAAACAGGGCGAACAAGCGTACAATCCCAAACCTTTTACTTTTGAATCCATTTTCGTTTTTCAGACGGCATCCTGCTTGGAATGCCGTCTGAAACACCGTCAGGCAATACACACATGACCCACATGATTTACCCCAAAACCTACGACGTCATCGTCGTCGGCGGCGGACACGCAGGCACGGAAGCCGCGCTTGCCGCCGCGCGCATGGGCGCGCAGACGCTTTTGCTCACACACAATATCGAAACGCTCGGACAAATGTCGCAACCCCTCCATCGGCGGCATCGGCAAAGGGCATTTGGTACGCGAACTCGACGCGCTCGGCGGCGCGATGGCGTTGGCCACCGACAAATCCGGTATCCAATTCCGCCGCCTGAACGCCAGCAAAGGCGCGGCAGTGCGTGCCACGCGCGCGCAGGCAGACCGTATCCTATATAAAGCCGCCATCCGCGAAATGTTGGAAAACCAAGAAAACCTCGACCTCTTCCAGCAATCGGTCGAAGACGTCACGCTCGACGGCGAACGCATCAGCGGCGTGGTTACCGCGATGGGCGTGGAGTTTAAAAGCCCGCGCCATCGTGTTGACCGCAGGCACGTTTTTGTCCGGCAAAAATCCATATCGGTTTGGAAAAACTACGAAGGCGGACGCGCCGGCGACCCCGCCGCCAAATCGCTGGGCGGACGTTTGCGCGAATTGAAGCTGCCGCAAGGCCGTCTGAAAAACCGGCACGCCGCCGCGCATCGACGGGCGCACGATTGACTTTTTCCCAACTGACCGAACAGCCCGGCGACACGCCCGTACCCGTCATGTCCGTGCGCGGCAACGCCGAAATGCACCCGCGCCAAGTGTCCTGCTGGATTACGCATACCAACACGCAAACCCACGACATCATCCGCTCAGGCTTCGACCGCAGCCCGATGTTTACCGGCAAAATCGAAGGCGTGGGTCCGCGTTATTGTCCGTCTATCGAAGACAAAATCAACCGCTTCGCCGATAAAGACAGCCACCAGATTTTCCTCGAACCCGAAGGTCTGACCACGCACGAATACTACCCCAACGGTATCTCCACCAGCCTGCCGTTCGACATCCAAATCGCGCTCGTCCGCAGTATGAAAGGTTTGGAAAAACGCCCATATCCTGCGCCCCCGGCTACGCCATCGAATACGACTACTTCGACCCGCGCAACCTCAAAGCCAGCCTCGAAACCAAAAACCATTGAGGGACTGTTTTTCGCCGGACAAATCAACGGCACCACCGGCTATGAAGAAGCCGCCGCGCAAGGCCTGCTCGCAGGCGCGAACGCCGTGCAATACGTCCGCGAACAAGACCCGCTCCCTGCTGCGCCGCGAACAAGCCTACCTCGGCGTATTGGTGGACGACCTCATCACCAAAGGCGTGAACGAACCTTACCGAATGTTTACCAGCCGCGCCGAATACCGCCTGCAACTCAGGGAAGACAACGCCGATATGCGCCTGACCGAGGACGGCTAGCAAAATTGGCTTGGTGGGTGAAGCGCAATGGCGCATGTTCAACGAAAAACGCGAAGCCGTCGAACGCGAAATCCAACGTTTGAAAACAACGTGGTACACACCGCAGAAAACTCGCCGAAAGCGAACAAATCCGCGTATTCGGACAAAAACTCAGCCGCGAAGCCAACCTGCACGATTTGTTACGCCGCCCGAACCTCGACTACGCCGCGCTGATGACGCTCGAAGGCGCGATGCCGTCTGAAAACCTCTCCGCCGAAGTGGTCGAACAAGTCGAAATCCAAGTCAAATACCAAGGCTATATCGACCGCCAAAACGAAGAAATCGACAGCCGCCGCGACATCGAAACCTTTAAAACTGCCCGACGGCATCGATTACGGCAAAGTCAAAGGCTTGTCGGCAGAAGTGCAGCAAAAACTGAATCAGCACAAACCCGAAACCGTCGGGCAGGCAAGCCGCATTTCCGGCGTAACGCCTGCGGCGGTGGCATTGCTGATGGTGCATTTGAAGCGCGGGTTTAAAGACGCGAAATAAACACATCGGCGCGATGCCGTCTGAAACCCTTTTCAGACGGCATCGTACCATCCCGACAGGAAACATCATGCACATACTGACCGCCGGCGTGGACGAGGCAGGGACGCGGACCTTTAGTCGGCAGCGTGTTTGCCGCCGCCGTCATCCTTCCGGAAACATTCGACCTGCCCGGACTGACCGACTCCAAAAACTCAGCGAGAAAAAAACGCGACGCGCTTGCCGAAATGATAAAAAAATCAGGCGGTTGCGTGGCACGTCGCCGCCGCCACGCCCGAAGAAATCGCCAGCCTCAACATCCTGCACGCCACCATGCTCGCCATGAAACGCGCCATTGACGGTTTGGCTGTGCGTCCCGAAAAAAATATTCATCGACGGCAACCGCATTCCCGAACATTTGAACATCCCTGCCGAAGCCGTCGTCAAAGGCGACAGCAAAATCATCGAAATATCCGCCGCATCCGTTTTGGCAAAGACCGCACGCGATGCGGAAATGTACGCACTGGCGCAACGCCATCCCCAATACGGCTTCGACAAACACAAAGGTTACGGCACGAAGCAGCATCTGGAAGCCCTCGAAAAATACGGCGTGCTGCCCGAACACCGCCGCGACTTCGCCCCCGTCAGAAACCTGCTCGCGCAGCAGGCCTTGTTTTAAACCTGCAGACAAAAAATGCCGTCTGAAGCCTTCAGACGGCATTTCCAGCATCGCAACTTCAAAGAGAAAGAACTCAAACCGTCATTCCCGCGAAAAAAATAGAAAATCAAAAACCTAAAATCCGTCATTCCCGCGCAGGCGGGAATCCAATCCGTCCGGTTTCCGTTTTTGAATTTCAGGTAACTTCCAAAACCGTCATTCCCGCGAAAAACAGAAAATCAAAAAGAAACCTAAAATCCGTCATTTCCGAGTAGACGGGAATCCAATCCATCCGGTTTCCGTTTTTGAATTTCAGGTAACTTCCAAAACCGTCATTCCGCGAAAAAAACAGAAAATCAAAAAGAAACCTAAAATCCGTCATTCCCGCGCAGGCGGGAATCCAATCCGTCCGGTTTCCGTTTTTTTGAATTTCAGGTAACTTCCCAACCGTCATTCCCGCGAAAACAAAAATCAAAAACTGAAATTTCGTCATTCCCGCAAAAAGCGGGAATCCAGAAACCCAAAGCTGCAAGAATTCATCGGAAATGGCTGAAACTCAAAAACTGGATTCCCGCGAAAACAGGAATCCGGAGTCTCAGGGTTGGAAAAACCGTTTTTCCCGATAAGTTTCCGTACCGACAGACCTAGATTCCCGCCTGCGCGGGAATGACGATATTTCAGTTTTTCTGTTTTTGATTTTTTTGTTTTTGCGGGAATGACGATATAGTGGATTAACAAAAAAATCAGGACAAGGCGACGAAGCCGCAGACAGTACAAATAGTACGGAACCGATTCACTAGGGTGCTTCAGCACCTTAGAGAATCGTTCTCTTTGAGCTAAGGCGAGGTAACGCCGTACTGGTTTTTTGTTAATCCACTATAGTTTTTTTGGGTTTCAGTTGTTTTTAAGTTTCGGGAAACTTCAAACCGTCATTCCCGCGCAGGCGGGAATCTAGAAACTCAAAGCTGCAAGAATTTATCAAAAATGACTGAAACTCAAAAACCGGATTCCCGCGAAAACAGGAATCCGGAGTCTCAGGGCTGGCAAAGCCGTTTTTCCCGATAAGTTTCCGTACCGACAGACCTAGATTCCCGCCTGCGCGGGAATGACGATATTTTCAGTTTTGTGTTTTTGATTTTTTTGTTTTTTTGCGGGAATGACGATATAGTGGATTAACAAAAATCAGGACAAGGCGACAAAGCCGCAGACAGTACAAATAGTACGGAACCGATTCACTTGGTGCTTCAGCACCTAGAGAATCGTTCTCTTTTGAGCTAAGGCGAGGCAACGCCGTACCGGTTTTTTGTTAATCCACTATAAATGATGATATAAGTATTTTTATTTTAATCCGCCATATTAACGCACCCGGCCAAACAGCATAAAAGGCACGGGCAGCCCGATTTGGATTGACCTATTTCCCCGACACCCTCGCCGCCAGCTCGTCCGCCAAGGCAAGATACGCCTTGGTACCCTTTGCCTGCGCGTCGTAAGCCATCACCGGCATACCGTGGCTTGGTGCTTCCGCAAGGCGGATATTGCGCGGGATGACGGTTTCAAAAAGCAAATCCCCGAAATGGCTGCGCAACTGTTCGCTGACTTCGGCAACCAGCCTGCTGCGGCTGTCGTACATCGTACGCACGATGCCCGTGATGTCCAAATCGGGATTGACCGCCTGACGGATTTTTGCGCACGGTCGCAATCAAATCGAAAATCCCCTCAAGCGCGTAATATTCGCACAACATCGGCACAATCACGCCGCCGGCTGCCACCAGCCCGTTAAGCGTCAACAGCGTCAGCGAAGGCGGGCAGTCGATCAGGATAAAGTCGTAATCTTCCGCCACTGCCTTGAGCGCGTTTTTTTCAAACGCACTTCCCGGGCGATTTCCTGCACCAGCTCGATTTCCGCGCCGGCCAGCGCGCGGTTCGCACCCAACACAGCGTATCCGCCCTCTTTGCTGCGTACCGCCGCCGATTTCACGTCCGCATCGCCCAATAAGACCTGATAAACGCCGGACTGCAAACTCGCCTTGTCGATACCGCTGCCCGTCGTCGCATTGCCCTGCGGATCCAAATCGACCACCAGCACGCGTTTGCCGCGCGATGCCAGCGAAGCCGCCAAATTTACCGTCGTCGTCGTTTTTGCCCACACCGCCCTTCTGATTGGCGATGGCAAGGATGTTCACACTCATGTCCCGCCCGTGTCCCGTCTGATGTTGAAAAAGAAAAAAACAGTGCGGAATTTTACCTTTATCCGCACAAAAAAAGGTATTCATGCCGTCTGAAGCGCGCTCAACGCTTGCTCAGGATGACGATATGGCGTTCCGCATCCAAGCCCGGCACTTCGAGCCTTTGGACTTTTTTTCGACGCACACATCCTGCGGCAGGGCGGTCGATTTCCCCTGCGGATACACGCCCTTCATCGCCGCCCAGTAGCCGCCGTCTTTTAACAGATGCACCGTCCACGACACAAAAATCCGCCAGTTCTGCAAACGCACGGCTGGTAACCACGTCGGCACGCACGTCCGAAACCGCCTCCACACGTCCGGATACCACGCGCACATTGTCCAATCCCAACTCGATAACCGCCTGCTGTAAAAAAGCCGTTTTCTTCGTATTCGCATCCAAAAGGGTTATCTGCACATCCGGACGGCACACCGCCGCCGGAATGCCGGGCTGGCCGCCGCCCGAGCCGACATCCAGCATCGTTTGCACACCCTCGATATGGGGCAGCAGCGTCAGGCTGTCCAAAAGATGATGGACAACCATTTTTTTCCTCGTCGCGCAGTGCGGTCAGATTGTAGGTTTTGTTCCACTTTTTCAACAAATCCACATAGGCCAAAAGCTTGTCCTGTGCCGCTGCGGAAATATCTAAACCCAATGCGGCGATGCCCGATTGCAGGCGTTCTTTGCGTTCCATATCTGCTTCCTATCCATATTCAGGCGTAATGTTAACGGAAAAAAACATGCCGTCTGAAACCGCGTGTCGGGTTTCAGACGGCATTCCCGTTCCATTCTATTTTTTTCCTGTGGAACACCACCGGCTGCACCGGCGCGCGCGTCAGGCGTTTGGGCAGCGTCAGCATAGACACCAGCCACACGGCAAACGCATATTCCAACACCGCCTCCCCGCGCAGCCCGCCCAAGGCGGCACTACCCAACAACAGCTCGAAAAATCCAAGCCACCGCCGCTGCCGCGCAGGCCGCCACGCCCGACAGGAACAGCGCGTAACGCGAATGCCGCCGCATCATCTTTTTGTACGCCAGTTTCGTCAGACCCGCCGACACGACCACATTCAAAAAAACGCAAACACACCGAACACAAACCAAACAGTGCCGTCCCAACCGCCACGCCGGCCGAATCCGCCGTCCGACACCGACACCAGCAGCCCGTCCGTCCGAACACAAATGCCAAGGCATCATGCGCCGACAGTGCGAACGGCAGCGTCAAAAACACCAGCCCCGCAAACAAAGCCGCATAGGGATATTTCTCGTTCACATACATCACCGACCCTCCTCACGAAGCAGACCGCATTATACCGTGCAAAACCCGGCCGCCCGCCCGAAAAAGTTGCACAAACAACCGTTCATATATATCATAACGAAAAACGCCGGTGTAGCTCAGTCGGTAGAGCAGCGCATTCGTAACGCGAAGGTCGGGGGTTCGATTCCTTCTCCGGCATCAATACCAAGCACAGACCCTCCCTCGGGAAGCCTGTGCTTTTTCACATTTCCGCTTCAGACGGCAACCGATATGTTTCAACACACAGGACGGCACATAAAGCGTCGCCCTATGTGTCGTCCTGATTTGGAAGGGGTTACGCCCCTCCCAAATAAAGTCTGATCCTACCGCCCCGAACAAGTGGCGGGGTTTCAACCGAAAAGGAAATACGATGAACACCTCGCAACGCAAACGCCTTTCCGGCCGCTGGCTCAACTCCTACGAACGCTACCGCCACCGCCGCCTCATCCACTCCGTCCGGCTCGGCGGAGCCGTCCTGTTCGCCACCGCGCTCGCCCGGCTGTTCCACCTCCAACACGGCGAGTGGATAGGGATGACCGTCTTCGTCGTCCTCGGTATGCTCCAGTTCCAAGGCGCGATTTACTCCAAGGCGGTGGAACGTATGCTCGGCACGGTCATCGGGCTGGGCGCGGGTTTTGGGCGTTTTTATGGCTGAACCAGCATTATTTCCACGGCAACCTCCTCTTCTACCTCACCGTCGGCACGGCAAGCGCGCTGGCCGGTTGGGCGGCGGTCGGCAAAAACGGTTACGTCCCCATGCTGGCGGGGCTGACGATGTGCATGCTCATCGGCGACAACGGCAGCGAATGGCTCGACAGCGGCCTGATGCGCGCGATGAACGTCCTCATCGGCGCGGCCATCGCCATTGCCGCCGCCAAACTGCTGCCGCTGAAATCCACACTGATGTGGCGTTTCATGCTTGCCGACAACCTGACCGACTGTAGCAAAAATAATTGCCGAAATCAGCAACGGCAGACGTATGACGCGCGAACGTTTGGAGCAGAATATGATTAAAATGCGCCAAATCAACGCACGCATGGTCAAAAGCCGCAGCCACCTCGCCGCCACATCGGGCGAAAGCCGCATCAGCCCCGCCATGATGGAAGCGATGCAGCACGCCCACCGCAAAATCGTCAACACCACCGAGCTGCTCCTGACCACCGCCGCCAAGCTGCAAGCCCCGAAACTCAACAGCGGCGAAATCCGGCTGCTCGACCGCCACTTCACCCAACTCCAAACCGACCTGCAACAAACCGTCGCCCTCATCAACGGCACGCCCGCCCGCCGCATCCGCACCGACACCGCCATCAACCCCGAACTGGAAGCCCTCGCCGAACACCTCCACTACCAATGGCAGGGCTTCCTCTGGCTCAACACCAATATGCGTCAGGAAATTTCCGCCCTCGTCATCCTGCTGCAACGCACCCGCCGCAAATGGCTGGATGCCCACGAACGCCAACACCTGCGCCAAAGCCTGCTTGAAACGCGGGAACACGGCTGACGGCCGGACACGATGCCGTCTGAAACGCCTGCCGCTTCAGACGGCATCCCCAATCCGCCCTACCTTGTCGTCATGCCCGAATAACGGTACTATTCGCAGTTAACAGTTTTCATGCCGTCTGAAAGGTTTGAAGCGCGTTTCAGACGGCTGCCCGCCCACCTTATCCCACCGAAAGAACAATATGATCAACGATATTCAAAAAAACAGCCGAAAGCAAGATGCAGCGTTCGGTCGAAGTACTGAAAAGAAAATCTGGCGAAAGTGCGTACTGGCCGCGCGCATACCGGCCTGCTCGACCAAGTGGAAGTCGAATACTGGGGCAGCATGGTCCCCGTCAGCCAGGTTGCCAACGTAACGCTTCTGGACGCGCGCACCATCGGCGTGAAACCGTTTGAAAGCAATATGGCGGCCAAAGTCGAGAAAGCCATCCGCGATTCAAACTTGGGACTGAACCCGGCAGCGGTCGGCGATTTGATCCGCGTGCCGATGCCCATGCTGACCGAAGAACGCCGCAAAGACCTGATTAAAGTCGTGCGCGGCGAAGCGGAAGAAGGCCGCGTCTCCATCCGCAACGTGCGCCGCGATGCCAACGACCACATCAAAAACTCCTCAAAAGACAAAGAAATTTCCGAAGACGAGGCACGTCGCGGCGAAGAAGCAGTTCAAAAACTGACCGACAAATACATTACCGAAGCCGACAAACTCCTGACTGCCAAAGAAGAAGATTTGATGGCAATTTAACCTGCACGGTTCGGCGTTCAGACGGCATTTGAACGCCGAACCGCGAAAGGCAGACATGAAAAGCAGCACGCAGGCCGTTTTTAGAACACACCGCCATCCCCAAGCATATCGCCGTGATTATGGACGGCAACGGCCGTTGGGCGAAAAACGTTTTCTCCCGCGCATAATGGGACACAAACGCGGTTTGGACGCGTTGGAAAATATGGTGAAGCATTGCGCCAAACTGGGTGTGCAATATCTGACCGTGTTTGCCTTTTCAACCGAAAACTGGCGCCGCCCCTGAAGACGAAGTTTCGTTCCTGATGGGGCTGTTTTTACAGGCTTTGCAAAAACAGGTACGCCGTCTGCACGAAAACAATATGCGCCTGAAAATACTGGGCGGCCGCGAACGCTTTAATCGGCAGATTCTGCAAGGCATCGAAGAGGCGGAAGCCTTGACGGCAAACAATACCGGTCTGACCTGAGCATTGCCGCCGATTACGGCGGACGTTGGGATATTTTGCAGGCGGCAAACAAACTGATTGCCGAAGGCGTATCCGAGATTACGGAAGACACGCTGGCCAAACACTTGATGCTGGGCGATGCACCGGAACCGGATTTGTTCATCCGCACCGGCGGCGAAACGCGCATCAGCAATTTCCTGCTCTGGCAAATGGCTTATGCCGAACTGTATTTCACCGATATTTTGTGGCCCGATTTCGACGAAACCGCTTTTAAATGCCGCCGTCGCTTCGTTCCAAAAACGCGAACGGCGGTTCGGACGCACCTCCGAGCAACTGCCTATCGAACAGCAAAGGAACTGAATATGCTGAAACAACGGGTAATAACCGCTATGTGGCTGCTGCCGCTGATGCTGGGCATGCTGTTTTACGCGCCGCAATGGTTGTGGGCTGCATTTTGCGGACTGATTGCCCTGATTGCCTTGTGGGAATATGCCCGTATGGGCGGCTTGTGCAAAATCAAAACCAACCATTACCCTCGCCGCAACCTTGGTTTTCGGCGTGGTTGCTATGCGGGCGGCTGGATGCTGCCTAATTTGGTTTGGTATGTTGTTTTTGGCATTTTTGGCTCGCCATCATGCCTTTATGGTTGAGATTCAAATGGAGGCTCAACGGCGGTTGGCAGGTTTATGCCGTCGGCTGGCTTCTGGTCATGCCGTTTTGGTTCGCGCTCGTATCCTGCGCCCGAATCCCGATGATGCCCTGCCGCTGCTCGCCGTCATGGGTTTGGTCTGGCTGCCGACGTTTGCGCGTATTTCAGCGGCAAGGCGTTCGGTAAACACAAAAATCGCACCGGCAATCAGCCCCGGCAAAAAGCTGGGAAGGCGCAATCGGCGGCGCGGTTTGCGTGGCGTGTACATGACTGCCGTACGAAGTGCCGGCTGGCTGGCATTCGATACAGGCTGGTTCGATACCGTGTTAATCGGTTTGGTGCTGACCGTCGTCAGCATATGCGGCGACCTGTTGGAAAGCTGGCTCAAACGTGCGGCGGGCATCAAAGACAGCAGCAAGCTGCTGCCCGGACACGGCGGCGTGTTCGACCGTACTGACAGCCTGATTGCCGTTATCAGCGTCTATGCGGCGATGATGTCGGTTTTAAATTGATTCTATGCCGTCTGAAAACGCTTCAGACGGCATCCGGTATAAAAGTTATCCTCATTATGACACCACAAGTCCTGACCATATTAGGCAGTACCGGCAGCATAGGCGAAAGCACGCTGGACGTTGTCTCCCGCCACCCCGAAAAATTCCGCGTATTCGCGCTGGCAGGGCATAAGCAAGTCGGGAAACTGGCGGCTCAATGTCAAACGTTCCGCCCCGAATATGCCGTCGTTGCCGATGCCGAACACGCCGCCCGGCTTGAAGTCCTGTTGAAACGCGACGGCACGGCGACGCAGGTTTTACACGGCGCGCAGGCATTGGTCGATGTTGCGTCTGCCGATGAAGTTAGTGGTGTCATGTGCGCCATCGTCGGGGCGGCGGGGCTGCCTTCCGCGCTGGCGGCGGCGCAAAAAGGCAAAACCATTTATCTGGCGAACAAAGAGACGTTGGTGGTTTCCGGCGCGTTGTTTATGGAAACCGCCCGTGCAAACGGCGCGGCAGTGTTGCCCGTCGACAGCGAACACAACGCCATTTTCCAAGTTTTGCCGCGCGATTACACAGGCCGTCTGAACGAACACGGCATCCGTTCGATTATCCTGACTGCTTCCGGCGGCCCGTTTTTAATGACCGATTTAGGCACGTTCGACAGCATTACGCCCGCCCAAGCGGTCAAACACCCCAATTGGAGCATGGGGCGCAAAAATCTCCGTCGATTCCGCCACCATGATGAACAAAGGTTTGAGCTGATTGAAGCGCATTGGCTGTTCAACTGTCCGCCCGACAAACTCGAAGTCGTCATCCATCCGCAATCCGTGATACACAGCATGGTGCGCTACCGCGACGGCTCCGTGCTGGCGCAACTGGGCAATCCCGATATGCGTACACCCATCGCCTATTGTTTGGGCTTGCCCGAGCGCATCGATTCGGGTGTCGGCGACCTTGATTTCGACGCATTGTCCGCGCTGACCTTCCAAAAGCTCGACTTTGACCGCTTCCCTGCCTGAAGCTCGCCTATGAAGCCGCGAACGCGGGCGGAGTCGCGCCCTGCGTATTGAACGCCGCCAACGAAGCCGCCGTCGCCGCCTTTTTGGACGGACAGATTAAGTTTACCGACATTGCCAAAACCGTCGCCCATTGTCTCGCACAAGACTTTTCAGACGGCATAGGCGATATAGGGGGCTCTTGGCGCAAGATGCCCGGACACGCGCACAAGCGCGGGCATTTATCGGCACACTGCGCTGATGCCGTCTGAACACCGTTATCAAAGGAAAACCATTTGCACACCCTTCTAGCTTTTATCTTCGCCATCCTGATTTTGGTCAGCCTGCACGAATTCGGACACTACGCCGTTGCAAAATTATGCGGCGTAAAAAGTGCTGCGTTTTTCCGTCGGCTTCGGCAAACCGTTTTCACCCGAAAGCGCGGCGACACCGAATGGTGCCTCGCCCCTGATTCCGTTGGGCGGTTACGTCAAAAATGATCGATACGCGCGAAGGCGAAGTATCAGAAGACGATTTACCCCTACGCTTTTGACAAACAACACCCTGCCAAACGCATCGCCATCGTCGCCGCCGGCCCGCTGACCAACCTCGCACTGGCGGTTTTGCTGTACGGCCTGAGCTTTTTCCTTCGGCGTAACCGAACTGCGCCCCTATGTCGGCACAGTCGAACCCGACACCATTGCCGCCCGTGCCGGCTTCCAAAGCGGCGACAGGATACAATCCGTCAACAGCACACCCGTTGCAGATTGGGGCAGCGCGCAAAACCGAAATCGCCCTCAACCTTGAGGCAGGCAAAAGTCGCCGTCGCCGTTCAGACGGCATCAGGTGCGCAAACCGTCCGCACCATCGACGCCGCAGGCACGGAAGAAGCAAGTAAAATTGCGAAAAACCAAGGCTACATCGGCCTGATGCCATTTAAAATCACTACCGTTATCGGCGGAGTAGAAAAAGGCAGCCCCGCCGATAAAGCAGGGCTTAAAAACAGGCGACAAGCTGACTGCCGCCGACGGCAAACCCATTACCTCATGGCAAGAATGGGCAAACCTCACCCGCCAAAGCCCGGGCAGGGAAAATTGCCTTAACCTACGAACGCGCCGGACAAACCCATACCGCCGACATCCGCCCCGATACTGTCGAACAGCCCGACCACACCCTGATCGGGCGCGTCGGCTCCGTCCGCAGCCGGACAGGGCGTGGACGCGCAAATCCGCCAGCAGCTACCGTCCGTCTGTTGTCCGCGCATTCGGCATGGGCTGGGAAAAACCGTTTCCCACTCGTGGACAACCCTCAAATTTTTCGGCAAACTAATCAGCGGCAACGCCTCCGTCAGCCATATTTCCGGTCCGCTGACCATTGCCGATATTGCCGGACAGTCCGCCGAACTCGGCTTGCAAAGTTATTTTGGAATTTTTAGCACTGGTCAGCATCAGCCTCGGCGTGCTGAACCTGTTGCCGGTTCCCGTTTTGGACGGCGGCCACCTCGTGTTTTTATACTGCCGAATGGATACGCGGCAAACCTTTGGGCGAACGCATCCAAAAACATCGGTTTGCGCTTCGGGCTTGCCCTCATGATGCTGATGATGGCAATCGCTTTTTTTCAACGACATTACCCGCCTGCTTGGCTGAATTTCACGTTTCGTTATGCCGTCTGAAAGCATAACGCACCACAAGGAACTTATGATGAAACTGAAACAGATTGCTTCCGCACTGATGGTCTTGGGCATATCGCCTTTGGCATTTGCCGACTTTACCATCCAAGACATCCGTATCGAAGGCTTGCAGCGTACCGAACCGAGTACCGTATTCAACTACCTGCCCGTAAAAATCGGCGATGCCTACAACGACGGCCGCGGCGGGGAAATCATCAAAAGCCTGTACGCGACCGGGTTCTTCGACGACGTACGCGTTGAATCCGCGGACGGACAGCTCCTGCTGACCGTCATCGAACGTCCCACCATCGGCTCGCTCAACATCACCGGCGCAAAAATGCTGCAAAACGACGCCATTAAGAAAAAAACCTCGAATCGTTCGCTGGCGCAGTCGCAATACTTCAACCAGGCGACACTCAACCAGGCAGTCGCCGGACTGAAAGAAGAATATCTCGGACGCGGCAAACTCAACATTCAAATTACCCCCAAAGTTACCAAACTCTCCCGCAACCGTGTCTCCATAGACATCACGATTGACGAGGGGCAATCCGCCAAAATCACCGACATCGAATTTGAAGGCAACCAAGTCTATTCCGACCGCAAACTGATGCGGCAAATGTCCCCTGACCGAAGCCGGCATTTGGACGTGGCTGACCAGAAGCAACCAGTTCAACAGTCAGAAATTCACCCAAGATATGGAGAAAATAACCGATTTCTACCAAAACAACGGCTATTTCGACTTCCGTATCCTCGATACCGACATCCAAACCAATGAAGACAAAACCAAGCAGACCATCAAAAATCACCGTCCACGAAGGCGAACGTTTCCGCTGGGGCAAAGTCTCCATCGAAGGCGATACCAACGAAGTACCCAAAGCCGAATTGGAAAAAGCTGCTGACCATGAAGCCCGGCAAATGGTACGAACGCCAGCAGATGACCGCCGTTTTGGGTGAGATTCAGAACCGCATGGGCTCAGCAGGGCTACGCATACAGCGAAATCAGCGTCCAACCGCTGCCCAATGCGGAAACAAAAACCGTCGACTTCGTCCTGCACATCGAACCGGGCCGGAAAAATCTACGTCAACGAAATCCACATCACCGGCAACAACAAAACCCGCGACGAAGTTGTGCGCCGCGAATTGCGCCAAATGGAATCCGCGCCTTACGACACTTCCAAGCTGCAACGCTCAAAGAGCGCGTCGAGCTTTTAGGCTACTTCGACAATGTCCAGTTTGATGCCGTCCCGCTTGCCAACACGCCCGACAAAGTCGATTTGAACATGAGCCTGACCGAACGTTCCACCGGTTCCCTGGATTTGAGCGCGGGCTGGGTTCAAGATACCGGCTTGGTCATGTCCGCAGGCATTTCCCAAGACAACCTGTTCGGTACGGGCAAGTCGGCCGCACTGCGCGCCTCCAGGAGCAAAACCACGCTTAACGGCTCGCTGTCGTTTACTGACCCGTACTTCACGGCAGACGGGGTCAGCCTGGGCTACGATATTTACGGAAAAAGCCTTCGACCCACGCAAATCGTCCTCCGGCGTGAAACAATATAAAACCACCACCGCCGGCGGTGGCGTAAGGATGGGTATCCCCGTTACCGAATACGACCGCGTGAATTTCGGTTTGGCGGCAGAACACCTGACCGTCAACACCTACAACAAAAGCACTCCAAACGCTATGCCGACTTTATCAAGAAATACGGCAAAACCAACGGCGCAGACGGCAGCTTCAAAGGCTGGCTGTACAAAGGTACCGTTGGCTGGGGACGCAACAAAACCGACAATGCCCTGTGGCCGACACGCGGCTACCTGGCAGGCGTCAATGCCGAAATCGCCCTGCCCGGCAGCAAACTGCAATACTACTCCGCCACCCACAACCAAACCTGGTTCTTCCCCCTGAGCAAAACCTTCACGCTGATGCTCGGCGGCGAAGCCGGCTATGCCAACGGCTACGGCAAAAACCAAAGAAATCCCTTCTTTGAAAAACTTCTACGGCGGCGGCCTGGGTTCGGTACGAGGTTACGAAAGCGGCACACTCGGTCCGAAAGTGTATGACGAATACGGCGACAAGATCAGCTACGGCGGCAACAAAAAAGCCAACGTTTCCGCCGAACTGCTCTTCCCGATGCCGGGTGCGAAAGACGCACGCACCGTCCGCCTGAGCCTGTTTGCCGATGCAGGCAGCGTGTGGGACGGCAAAACCTATACCGCTGCCGAAAGCGGCAACAACAAATCGGTTTACCCGGAAAACGCGCATAAATCCACCTTTACCAACGAACTGCGCTATTCCGCCGGCGGCGCGGTTACTGGCTCTCGCCTTTAGGGCCCGATGAAATTTAGCTACGCCTACCCGCTGAAGAAAAACCGGAAGACGAAACCAACGCTTCCAATTCCAACTCGGTACGACGTTCTAATCCGCACATGCCGTCTGAAGCCCTTCAGACGGCATTTCGCGGCAACATCCGAAGGAGTTTTACCATGACCCGTTTGACCCGCGCGTTTGCCGCCACCCTGATCGGTTTGTGCTGCACCGCAGGCGCGCACGCCGACACCTTCCAAAAATCGGCTTTATCAACACCGAACGCATCTACCTCGAATCCAAGCAGGCGCGCGAGATTCAAAAACGCTGGACGGCGAATTTTCCGCCCGTCAGGACGAATTGCAAAAAAACTGCAACGCGAAGGTTTGATTTGAAAGGCAGCTTGCCGAAGGCAAACTCAAAGACGCAAAAAGGCGCAAGCCGAAGAAAAAAATGGCGCGGGCTGGTCGCAGCGTTCCGCAAAAAAACAGGCGCAGTTTGAAGAAGACTACAACCTCCGCCGCAACGAAGAGTTTGCCTCCCTCCAGCAAAACGCCAACCGCGTCATCGTCAAAATCGCCAAACAGGAAGGTTACGATGTCATTTTTGCAGGACGTGATTTACGTCAACACCCAATACGACGTTACCGACAGCGTCATTAAAGAAATGAACGCCCGCTGACCCTTTCAGACGGCATACCGAACAGGAAAACCATGATTCCGGCCACCTACACCCCTGTCCCAAATCACCGCGCAGCTCGGCGGCGAATGGCGCGGCGAGAACATTTCCGTTACCGCCGTGCGCCCGCTCGCAGACGCGCAGGCGGAACACATCAGCTTCCTCGCCAACCCGAAATACAAAGCCGAAGTCCACGACAGCAGCGCGGGCGCGGTCATCGTTTCCGCCAAAGCGGCAGACGGATTTGAAGGGCGCAACCTGATTGTCGCCGACGATCCCTATCTCTATTTCGCCAAAGTCGCACGCCTGTTTTTCACCCGTCGTCAAAGCGCGCGGCGGCATCCATCCGACCGCCGTCGTCGAACCGAGTGCCACCGTTCCCGCAAGCTGCGAAATCGGCGCGAACGCCTACATCGGCGCGAACACCGTACTCGGCGAAGGCTGCCGCATCTTGGCAAACGCCGTCGTCCAACACGATTGCCGTTTAGGTGATGAAGTTGTTTTACATCCCAACGCCGTCGTTTATTACGGCTGTACACTGGGCAGACGCGTCGAAATCCACAGCGGCGCGGTCATCGGCGCGGACGGTTTCGGACTCGCCTTCGCCGGCGATTCGTGGTTCAAAAATCCCGCAAACCGGCGCGGTAACGCTGGGCGACGACGTAGAAATCGGCTCGAACACCAACATCGACCGCGGTGCGATGAGCGACACCACCGTCGGCAACGGCACCAAAATCGACAACCAAGTCCAAATCGGACACAACTGCAAAATCGGTTCGCACACCGTCATCGCCGCCAAAACCGGCATCTCAGGCAGCGTAACCATAGGCAGCTACTGCATCATCGGCGGCGGCGTCGGTACGGTCGGACACATCGAAATCGCCGACAAAACCACCATCGGCGGCGGCACGTCCGTCACCCACAGCATTACCGAAAGCGGCAAACACCTTGCCGGCATCTTCCCGATGTCCGAGCATAAAGAATGGGCGCGCAACGCCGTTTACATCCACCGCTTAAGCGAAATGAACAAACGCCTCAAAACGCTGGAACAGCAGCTTTCAGACGGCAAAGACACGCAATAAATCCAAACCGATTTTTTTCCAAGGAACACAAAAAAACATGGACGTTCAACTCCCCATCGAAGCCAAAAGACATCCAAAAAACTCATCCCCCACCGCTACCCGTTTCTCCAACTCGACCGCATTACCGCCTTCGAGCCGATGAAAACCCTGACCGCGATTAAAAAAACGTCACCATGAACGAGCCGCAGTTCCAAGGCCACTTCCCCGACCTGCCCGTGATGCCCGGCGTGCTGATTATCGAAGCCATGGCGCAAGCGTGCGGCACGTTGGCGATTTTGAGCGAAGGCGGGCGCAAAGAAAACGAATTCTTCTTCTTCGCCGGTATAGATGAAGCCCGTTTCAAAACGCCAAGTCATCCCCGGCGACCAACTCGTCTTTGAAGTCGAGCTGCTGACCAGCCGACGCGGCATCGGCAAATTCAACGCCGTTGCCAAAAGTAGACGGGCAAGTCGCCGTCGAAGCCGTGATTATGTGCGCCAAACGCGTGGTTTGAGTGTTCAGAAAAAGGTCGTCTGAAAGTTTCAGACGACCTAATAAAGAAAAACCCACCGGTTTAGGGTTTATTCAAACCCAGGGACACGGTGGGGATTAGTTTTATCTAACTGTATCAAATATAGTTTGAAACGTCAATTTTATAGTGGATTAAATTTAAACCAGTACGGCGTTGCCTCGCCTTAGCTCAAAGAGAACGATTCTCTAAGGTGCTGAAGCACCAAGTGAATCGGTTCCGTACTATTTGTACTGTCTGCGGCTTCGTCGCCTTGTCCTGATTTTTTTGTTAATCCACTATACAATAAGGAATCAGGTATTAGCGTGAATTATAAGGAATGCTGTAGTATTTTTTTCTGATTTCAGAATGGAACGATATAAAAATGCCGTTGGGGAAGACAAAGCGGCTGAATTGTATTTATTGAATCTATCTTTATCAAGAGAACTTTTTCATGTTGTTTCAATATTTGAGATTGTTTTAAGAAACAAAATTGACATTTGCCTTCAACAGGAGTTTAAAGACAGAAACTGGTTATATAACAGCATACAGCCACAAACGAATCCTGCATTGAAATATCAAGGTTGCTTTTTAAGAAATGGTACGAAAGAATCTGCTGAATTAATCAAGGTTGCATTATCTAAAAATACAAAAATAATAGCGGAGGAAAGTTTGACCACAACCAATTGGTTGCAGGACTAGGATTCGGTTTTTGGCGGTATCTGTTTGCGGGAGGGAAAGATGCTCAATTTGATGCTACAGGGAAAGTATTGATGAAAGTTTTTCCAAAAAAGCCCAAATCTACACCAAGTGTGCAATATAACCAAAAATGGATTTCTGAGAACTTTCCAATATTAACAATTTCCGTAATCGTTTGGCATACATCACGAACCGATTTGTTTTTAAAGGTGCAATAAAAAGATACCAACTACGCTTAGAAATATTCACCAATCTATTTTTGAACTGCTTAATTACATGGATGTAGATACTACTTCAGTATTTAGCCATTTTAGCGATCAAGTGATTGCGGTCTGCGATGAAATCGACAAACTGTAATTTTCTATTATTTGTCTTAACAAGCAGCGGAGTATTAAAAACATGACCCTTATCCACCCGACCGCCGTCATCGACCCCAAAGCCGAACTCGACTCCAGCGTCAAAGTCGGCGCGTACACCGTTATCGGCCCCAACGTCCAAATCGGCGCGAATACCGAAATCGGCCCGCACGCCGTCATCAACGGCCACACCAGCATCGGCGAAAAACAACCGCATTTTCCAATTTGCCAGCCTCGGCGAAATTCCGCAGGACAAAAAAATACCGCGACGAGCCGACCAAGCTGATTATCGGCAACGGCAACACCATCCGCGAATTCACCACCTTTAATTTAGGCACGGTAACCGGCATCGGCGAAACCCGTATCGGCGACGACAACTGGATTATGGCGTACTGCCACCTCGCGCACGACTGCGTGGTCGGCAACCACACCATTTTCGCCAACAACGCCTCGCTTGCCGGACACGTTACCATCGGCGACTACGTCGTTTTTGGGCGGCTACACGCTGGTTTTCCAATTCTGCCGCATCGGCGACTACGCCATGACCGCCTTCGCCGCAGGCGTACACAAAGACGTACCGCCCTACTTTTATGGCATCGGGCTACCGCGCCGAACCGGCGGGGCTCAACAGCGAAGGCATGCGCCGCAACGGTTTTACCGCAGAGCAGATTTCCGCCGTCAAAGACGTGTACAAAACCCTCTACCATCGCAGCATTCCGTTTGAAGAAGCCAAGGCAGACATCCTCCACCGCGCCGAAACCCAAGCCGAGCTTGCCGTATTCCGAGACTTTTTTTCGCACAATCGACGCGCGGCATCATCCGCTGACCGCACCCTTTCGATGCCGTCTGAAACCTCCAAAAGCGTTTCAGACGGCATTTGCGCTATAATTCAAAACCATCAAATCATCTTATTTCTCAGGGCTTCATATGTTAGACAAATACTCCCCCGCCGAAATCGAATCAAACACTATCAAAACTGGGAAAGCCAAGGTTATTTCCAGCCCGATATGGATTTGACCAAACCGTCTTTTTTTCCATCCAACTGCCGCCGCCGAATGTAACCGGCACGCTGCACATGGGCCATGCCTTCAACCAAACCATTATGGACGGCCTGACCCGCTACTACCGCATGAAAGGCTGCAACACCGCCTGGATTCCCGGCACAGACCACGCGGGCATCGCCACGCAAATCGTGGTCGAGCGTCAGCTTGCCGCGCAAAACGTGTCCCGTCATGACTTGGGCCGCGAAAAAATTCTTGGAAAAAAAGTGTGGGAATGGAAAGAAGTTTCCGGCGGCACGATTACCCAACAAAATGCGCCGCGTGGGCTGTTCTGCCGACTGGACGCGCGAGTATTTCACGATGGACGACGTGCGCGCCGAAACCGTGACCGAAGTGTTCGTGCGCCTGTATGAACAAGGCTTGATTTACCGCGGCAAACGCTTGGTGAACTGGGATCCGGTATTGGGTACCGCAGTGTCTGATTTGGAAGTGGAAAGCGTGGAAGAACAAGGCTCTATGTGGCACATCCGCTATCCGCTGGCCGACAATCCAGCCGAAGCCGTTATCGTGGCGACCACCCGTCCTGAAACGCTGCTGGGCGACGTTGCTGTTGCCGTCAATCCCGAAGACGAACGTTATACCCATTTGATTGGCAGGAATTAATCCTGCCGCTGACCGGCCGTACTATCCCCGTGATTGCCGATGAATACGTTGAAAAAGATTTCGGCACCGGTTGCGTGAAAATCACGCCTGCGCACGACTTCAACGACTACGAAGTCGGCAAACGCCACGACACGCGCCTGATTAATGTGTTCGACTTGGAAGCCAAAGTGCTGGCAAACGCCGAAGTGTTCAACTTCAAAGGCGAAGCGCAACCAGGCTTTGCCCTGCCTGAAAAATATGCAGGCTTGGACCGCTTTGCCGCGCGCAAACAAAATGGTTGCCGATTTGCAGGAACAAGGTTTCTTGGTCGAAATCAAACCGCACACACTGATGACGCCGAAAGGCGACCGTACAGGTTCGGTGATTGAGCCGATGCTGACCAGCCAATGGTTTGTCGCCATGTCCGCTACGCCAAACGGCGGCGAGCCTGACAGCGAATTCAAAGGCTTAAGTCTTGCCGATAAAGCCAAAAAAAGCCGTCGACAGCGGCGCGGTACGCTTTATCCCTGAAAAACTGGGTCAATACTACAACCAATGGATGAACAATATCCAAGACTCGTGTATCTCACGCCAACTGTGGTGAGGGCCATCAAATCCCCGCGTGGTACGACGAAGCAGGCAATGTGTACGTTGCCCGCAATCAGGAAGAAGCCGAAAAACAAGCTGGCAAAACAGGTTTGACCCGCGAAGAAGACGTATTGGACACATGGTTCTCCTCCGCGCTCGTGCCGTTCTCCACGCTCGGCTGGCCGTCTGAAACCGACGAACTCAAAGCCTTCCTGCCGTCCAACGTCTTGGTTACCGGCTACGAAATCATCTTCTTCTGGGTGGCGCGCATGATTATGATGACCACCCACTTCACCGGCAAAAGTGCCGTTTAAAGACGTGTATATCCACGGCATCGTGCGCGACCACGAAGGCAAAAATGTCCAAATCTGAAGGCAACGTCATCGACCCCGTGGATTTGATTGACGGCATCGACTTGGACAAGCTGCTGGTGAAACGCACGACCGGTCTGCGCAAACCCGAAACCGCGCCGAAAGTGGAAGAAGCCACCAAAAAACTCTTCCCCGAAGGCATTCCGAGCATGGGCGCGGACGCATTGCGCTTCACCATGGCGAGCTACGCCAGCCTCGGACGCAGCGTCAACTTCGACTTCAAACGCGCCGAAGGCTACCGCAACTTCTGCAACAAAATCTGGAACGCCACCAACTTCGTCTTGATGAACACCGAAAACCAAGACTGCGGCTACGGCGCAAGCCGCCACTGAGCCGCGCGGCTATTCCTTCCCGATATGTGGATTGTAGGCCGTCTGAATCAGACCATCGAGCAGGTTACGCAGCCTACGAAACCTACCGCTTTGATTTGGCGGCGGAAACCCTGTACAGCTTCGTGTGGAACGACTATTGCGACTGGTATTTGGAACTCGCCAAAGTGCAGCTTCAAACCGGTTGCGCCAGCCGCCAGCGCGCCACACGCCATACCTTGTTGCGCGTACTCGAAGCCGCCCTGCGCCTGCTGCACCTGATTATCCCGTTCATCACCGAAGAACTGTGGCAAACCGTCGCCCCTATGTGCGACTCGAAAACCGCCGACAGCATTATGCTCGCCCGCTTCCCCGAAGCCGACGGCGGCGATATTGTTCAGACGGCATTCGAGCAAATGACCGTGTTGCAGGATTTGATTGGCGCAGTCCGCAACCTGCGCGGCGAAATGGGTATCCAGCCCTAATGTCAAAGCTCCGCTGTTTGTCGAAAGCGCGGACGACTTGGCGGACTACCTCAAATACCTGCCGATGATGACCCGCCTGACCGAAGCGCAGCAAGTCGCCGCCCTGCCCGAAAGCGAAGACGCGCCTGTCGCCGTCTGCAACGGTGCGCGCCTGATGCTGAAAAGTCGAAATCGACAAAGCCGCCGAAACCGCCCGTTTGAGCAAAGAAGCCGAGAAGCTGCAAAAAGCCTTGGACAAACTCAACACCAAACTCTCCAAACCCGGCTACACCGAAAAAGCCCCCGCGCATCTGGTGGAAAAAGACAAAAGCCGATTTGGCGGAGTTGGAAGACAAAAATGGCAAAAGTTCAAACGCAGTTGGCGAAGTTGAAAGACTGATTTGATTGAATAAACAAGGCCGTCTGAAAACCTGAAACCGAGGTTTTCAGACGGCCTCATCAAAAGGAAATCAAATGATGGACTTCATCGTGCCTATATTGCTCGTCGTCGCCATCGTCGTACTTCATATTCATACCTGCTTTACCGAAGCCGTCCACCTCAACAAATGGCGGCCGTGGCTGATTATTCTATTGTTGATTCTGACCGGCACTTGGTTTATCTACTTCGTCAGCCGTACCGCGCTGATGAAGCTGGGTGTCCAGCTGGCGCTGATTGTCGGCCTCGTGATTTATATTTCTTGAACGTCCGCCTGCAGTAAAATACCCGCAAAGGCCGTCTGGAAATGCAGCTTCAATGCCGTTACAACTTTTCAGACGGCCTCTTTTAAGAAAGGAAATAGATGAAACTCTTTATTCTGCCGGTACTTTTATCCGCAACAACTGCTCTGGCTTCTCCGATTGTCGGTACATGGCATTGCGTTGGTTCTGATGAAAACATTCACGGTGATGCAAAAGTCGAATATCTTCAGGACGGCAGTTTCCGTGGCGATGCTATACTCAAAATCGATGATGACGGCAATATCTTGGCATACCGTGTTATCGGCTCAGGGAAATGGCGTTTTGAAAACAATGCCTTGACGGAAAGCCAAATCAAATATAGCGAAGTTTCACGACAGCACAGCCCCGAAACGCTGGCGTGGTTGGAAAAAGTCGGAGGATGGACGACTTTTGGAAAGCATGATGTACACCGGATTGGTCGCGCAGATGGACAAAGCCGGAAAAGATGAAGTGTATCAAGTGGATAAAACAGGAAAATTGGTGTCTGAAGACGGAACTTCCCGTGAGGTATGTACGAAAGTGAAGTAAAAACACTTGTAGATCAGATAAGACATTCAAAGTCATCTGGAATCATTCGACCCAGACATGGACGGCGGTCAGCGAGCTTGCCGGTACAAGGAAAAAAGCAAATCTATCAAATTGACGGCCATCTCTGCCGCCCTGCTCATGGCATGAGGTACGGCTCAAGCCGCCACACATACGGCTGCGGACAGCCTGATTGCCATATCGGATAATTTGGCGCAGGTATAACGGCAAACTGATTTGGAAAGCGCAAGCCAACCTCAACAGCCATGCAGATGTCGGCGTAGGTATAGGCTACCTGTTTAGCCTTACACAAAGCCCTTCGGATTTCCGAAAGGCTTTTTTCAGATAAAACATTTGCACAATTGCAACATCAAGAAACCTTACAATATACAGCCCGAGACTTTTGCAAAACTCCCAAAAATCCCTAAATGTCTTGGTGGGAATTTAGGGATTTTGGGGAGTTTTGCAAAGGTCTCAGTCTAAAAGAATAAAACAATGCCGTCTGAAATCTTCAGACGGCATTGTTTTTGAATTACCCTCTAAGGAACGTTACACCGCTCAACCTCGATTGCATAATCGCCGTTTTCATTGCAGACAGTGCCTTCGGACGAACAAAGTTACGACGGTATGCCAACACGACCCGACGGCTCGGTGCAGTACCCTCGAAAGGAATAATACTGAAAAGCATATGGTCGTTTTCAGTCAGTGCAGTTGCCGGTAATACACTGATTGCCAGACCGCTTGCAACCATATGGCGAATCGTATTAATCGAACTGCCCTGTAATGTATTGGTCAAACCCTGTATGCGTTGTTTTGGCAGCCAACTCGGAGCAACTTGACAACACTTGATCCCGCATACAATTCCCTTCCGTAAGCAACAATACCTGTTCTTCGCCCAACATTTTTAGACGACACAGCATCAAGCTCTTCAAACGGATGCCCTTTGGGAACAATGACGAAGAACGGTTCGTCATACAACGGTTCGGTAACGATACCCGGTTCCTGAAACGGCTCTGCCACGATAATTGCGTCAACGTCCCCACGCTTAAGGGATTCAGTCAACGTATGCGTATAGTTCTCCTCCAACATCAGAGGCATCTTAGGTGCAGTACGACGCAGAGAAACAATCAACTTTGGTAACAAGTAAGGAGCAACTGTGAAAATTAATCCAAGTTTGAATGCCCCTCCAGCTCATTCTGCTCTTCATTTGCCAAATGCCTTATAAGCTCTGCCTCCTCAAGCACTTTGCGTGCCTGAGCAACGATGCGTTCCCCTGCCTCAGTCGTAATAATATCATTACTACTCCGGTCAAACAGGGAAACAGCAAGCTCCTCTTCCAGCTTCTTAATAGCAATGGATAAAGTGGGCTGACTGACAAAACAACGCCGTGCAGCGCGACCGAAATGACGTTCCTGAGCAACTGCAACGATGTACCGTAATTCGGTCAAGGTCATGAACTATACCTTTTTCTGTTCCGGTAATGTAATGTTCAATTCCAGAACATCCACACCATCCTGCTTCTCTTGAGAAATACGGATATTATCCAAGGAAACATTCACATACTTAGACAAAACTTCCATCAATTCTTTACGCAAAGTCGGCAAATAATCAGGGAGCCTGACCTTCTTGAGCACGCTCTTGGGCAATGATAATTTGAAGACGATCTCGTGCGACAGTTGCCGTTTTCTGCTTTCTACCAAATAAAAAGATCAATTAATGACATACGTTAACCTCCAAACAGACGTTTGAAGAAGCCTTTTTCTCAACTTCTAAGAAACGCATTTCACGATTTTCACCCAATAGACGGGCAATTACGTCCTTATAAGCTTCAGAAGCAACCACGCTGTCTTGATGAATAACAGGCTCACCTGAGTTAGAGGCCTGCAAAACGTTTTTGCGATTCCGGAATCACACCAATCAAGGGGAATACGCAAAATGTCACAAATATCCTGTACTGAAAGCATTTCACCTTTAGCTACACGTTCAGGAGAGTAACGAGTAATCAACAAATGCTCCTTAACCGAACCACCTTGCTCTGCTTTACGTGATTTACTTTGTAGAATACCTAAAAATCCTGTCAGAGTCTCGAACACTGGAAACCTCCGGATTGGTCGTTACGATGGCTTCATCGGCAAAATACAATGCCATCAATGCACCTTGCTCAATACCGGCAGGAGAATCACAAATAATATATTCGAAACCCATTTTCTTACTACCCAACTCTTTCATGACCTTCTCTACACCCTCACGTGTCAAAGCATCTTTATCCCGAGTTTGGGAAGCAGGCAGAATAAACAAATTTTCACAGTTTTTATCTTTAATCAATGCCTGATTAAGTGTCGCCTCACCTTGAATAACATTAATGAGGTCATAAACGACACGCCGCTCACAGCCCATAATTAAATCAAGATTACGTAAGCCAACATCAAAATCAATCACCGCAGTTTTGTATCCGCGCAATGCCAAACCTGTTGCAATACTGGCACTGGTAGTCGTTTTACCAACACCACCCTTACCAGAAGTTACTACAATAATTTTTGCCACAATATTTCCTTTTTAAATATCAAACAATTACTCTGAATCAATTGCACTGATAACCAAACGATTATCCTGCAACAATATCTGTACCGGCTGTTTATGCAAATAATCCGGCAAATCTTGTTCAAAATTGCGGTAAATACCAGCTATGGAAACTAATTCTGCCTGCATAGAATGAATAAATATACGGGCGGAAGTATCACCTTTTGCACCAGCTAAGGCCCGACCCCTCATTGGGGCATAAATATGTATATTACCGTCTGCAATCAACTCTGCACCTTGACTGACAGTACCGGTTACAATTAAATCTCCGTCTTCAGCATAAACCTGTTGGCCAGTACGGACAGAGGTTGTAACCAATACCGTTTTCCTCGTTTTTCAGCTCATCGGCAGTTTCTTGCATCTCAATCTGATCCTGTTCTCTAATATTTTCTAGATGAGATGAACAGAAAAAGCAAATGACACTTCGCTGCCACGGCAGCCCATCGCTCATCAGGATGTTTAAGACCTAAAAATCTGCATACCATGTCTCGAAAAAAAGCGAAACCAATGCAGCAAGATCTAAAGACTCAGGATAATCAAACTCCTGAAGATCCAACACAAAAGGAACGACACCAGATTCCTGGAATTTCTTCCCTAATTTGACTAAAACATTTTTCCAAATCAAGCAAATCTGATGTATGTAAACAAATAGATAATACATCTATCTTTGTCGATTTTTATATCGAAGGCATTAATCATAGATAAAACTATAGAATTTTTTTAATGATGTAAGTTTACCGCGCAAACCTTAGCTATTCAATTAATATTTGAAAACACAATACTCAATAAATCATTAACCTTCAAATATTATGTAAAAAAATAACGCCATCTATTTCTAATAGATGGCGTTATATGCTTAAAATTACTCAGCCACTGGTTTATCAACTAATTCAACCAAAGCCAAGGGGGCATTATCGCCCTTACGGAACCCATATTTCAATACACGAACATAGCCGCCGTTACGAGCAGCAAAGCGTGGACCCAATTCGTCAAACAATTTAACTACAACATCACGATCGCGAGTGCGGTTAAAAGCCAAACGACGGTTTGCCAAAGATGGTTTTTTACCCAAAGTAATCAAGGGTTCAACTACGCGGCGCAATTCTTTTGCTTTCGGCAAAGTTGTCACGATGGTTTCGTGAGTCAACAAGGAATTCGCCATATTGCGCAGCATCGCAGCGCGGTGGCTGCTAGTACGGTTTAATTTGCGGTTGCCATTACGATGACGCATGTCATTATCCTTTAATCTTCAAACTTACGGCTTTTCTAAGCCTACAGGCGGCCAAGCTTCTAATTTGGAACCTAATGTCAGACCTTTAGAGGCCAACACTTCTTTGATCTCATTCAAAGATTTACGACCCAAATTAGGGGTCTTGAGAAGCTCGGTTTCAGTACGTTGAATCAAATCGCCAATATAGTAAATATCTTCAGCTTTCAGACAATTAGCTGAACGTACGGTTAATTCCAAATCATCTACAGGACGCAGTAAGATAGGATCGATAGGAGGCGCTTTTTCTTCAACCTCTTCAACCGGAGTACCTTGCAAATCTGCAAAAATAGACATTTGGTCAATTAAGATACGTGCGGCACTACGTACAGCTTCTTCTGGATCAATAGAACCATTGGTTTCAATATCCAAAACCAATTTATCCAAATCCGTGCGTTGCTCTACGCGTGCAGGTTCAACTTCAAAGCTAACACGACTGATGGGCGAAAAGCTCGCATCCAACTGAATCGCACCAATCTGTTTATTCTCATCACGCAAGACGCGACGACCTGAAATAGATTGATAACCACGACCTTGCTCTACTTTAATTTCCATGTCGATTTGACCATTGTCGGACAAGTGGCAAATAACATGTTCAGGATTGATGATTTCCACATCATGTGGCAAATCAATATCACCGGCTACAACAGCACCGGCACCTGCTTTTTTCAAAGTCAACTGAACTTGATTACGACCGTGAAGCTTAAATACGATACCTTTAATGTTCAAGAGAACGTCAACAACATCCTCTTGAACACCATCAATAGTAGAGTATTCGTGCAATACGCCAGAAATAACTACTTCAGTTGGGGCAAAGCCATTCATGGATGACAGTAAGATACGACGCAAAGCATTACCTAAAGTATGACCAAAACCACGCTCAAATGGCTGCATAGACACCTTAGCTCGAGTAGAAGACAAGGTATCTACATCGATTTGACGAGGTTTCAAAAATTCGGTTGTGCTATTTTGCATTTAACTGTCCCTCATTGAGCTAGCATTATTTAGAGTAGAACTCTACCACCAGCTGTTCATTAATATCGCCAGACAATTCTGAGCGATCCGGCATATTTTTGAATACACCTTCCAATTTGTCGGCATCAACAGATACCCAGCTTGGCAAGCCAATTTGAGTAGCCAAGCTCAATGCCTCTTGGATACGTACTTGTTTCTTAGCTTTTTCACGAACAGCTACAACATCGCCTGCTTTAACTTGGAAAGAAGGGATATTAACAACCTGACCGTTTACAACGATAGCTTTATGAGAAACCAATTGACGTGCTTCAGCGCGGGTAGAGCCAAAACCCATACGATAAACGACATTGTCCAAACGGGACTCCAGCAATTGCAACAGCAATTCACCGGTAGAACCTTTACGACGATCAGCTTCCGCAAAGTAACGACGGAATTGGCGTTCTAACACGCCATAAATACGACGGATTTTTTGTTTTTCACGCAATTGCAAACCGTAGTCTGACAAACGTGGTTTTTTCGCACCATGCTGACCAGGTGCAGAATCCATTTTACATTTTGAATCTAAAGAGCGACGTGCACTCTTCAAAAACAGATCCGTACCTTCGCGACGTGCTAATTTACATTTAGGGCCAATATAACGTGCCATGTTTTAAATCACTCCAATATTAAATACGACGTTTTTTAGGCGGACGGCAACCGTTATGAGGCAACGGGGTAACGTCAGTAATGCTGGTAATCTTGAAACCAAGAGCGTTTAAAGCACGTACAGAAGATTCGCGACCAGGGCCAGGGCCTTTAATGCGGACTTCTAAATTTTTAACGCCATACTCTTGGGCAACTTTACCAGCTGCTTCTGCTGCAACTTGTGCTGCAAATGGTGTACTTTTACGAGAACCTTTAAAACCAGCGCCGCCAGAGGTAGCCCAAGACAATGCATTGCCTTGACGGTCAGTGATTGTAATGATGGTATTGTTGAAAGATGCATGAACGTGCACAATACCTTCGCTTACGGTTTTACGTACTTTTTTACGTACACGCGAAGCTGTGTTTGCTTTTAGCCATTAATCAAAATTCCTTAAAAATTTATTTCTTACCGGCAATCGCTTTGCGCGGACCTTTACGGGTACGGGCATTTGTGCGAGTGCGTTGACCACGACAAGGCAAGCCACGACGATGACGGAAGCCACGATAGCAACCCATATCCATCAGTCGTTTAATGCTCATCGTTACTTCACGACGCAAATCACCTTCAACTTCATATTTAGCAACTTGCTCACGCAAAGCGTCTAATTGAGCCTCGTCCAAATCTTTTGCTTTAGTAGTAGGAGCAATATTTGCTGCCTCACAAATCAATTTAGCACGAGTCGCACCAATACCATAAATAGCCTGAAGACCAATTACGATATGGGCATTATTAGGGATATTTACCCCTGCAATACGAGCCATATTTTTTCCTTTTTAGGGCAAAGTATGTCACTATACCACAAAATCAAGAGTTAAGAAAACTAACTTCTTAGCCTTGACGTTGTTTGTGACGTGGGTCAGTACAAATTACGCGAACTACACGATTACGACGAATAATCTTGCAATTGCGACAAATTTTCTTTACAGAAGGTTGTACACGCATTTTATTTCCTTTTATCGTTTATCTTGCCCGGAAAACAATCCGAGCACGGGTTAAATCATAAGGAGTTAGTTCAACTGTTACCTTATCACCTGGAGAAATACGGATATAGTGCATTCGCATTTTTCCAGAGATATGACCAAGTACTACATGATCATTTTCCAGTTTTACTTTAAACGTTGCATTGGGCAAAGTCTCAAGGATTTCACCCTGCATCTGTATGGTATCTTCTTTAGCCATAAGCCTACTTACGTGATAAAGATTTCATATCTGGACGACTCATCAAATCTTCATACTGACTACTCATTACGTAGGAATTGATTTGCGTCCTAAAATCCATTGTAACGACAACCAAGATAAGCAAAGACGTTCCGCCTAAATAGAAAGGCACATTCAATGCTGTCGTTAAAAATTCAGGTATCAGACAGATTGTAGTGATATACAAAGCACCAAATAATGTCAGTCTCAGTACAACTTTTTCCAAATATCTAGAAGTTTGCTCACCTGGGCGAATACCAGGTACAAATGCACCACTTTTCTTCAAATTCTCAGCCATTTCTTTAGGGCTAAATACTAAAGCAGTATAGAAATAGCAGAAGAAGATAATAGTTGTTGCAAATAATACAATATACAAAGGCTGCCCATGTTGCAGCATTGCAGCAACCTTGTGAAGAATAGAATTCGTACTATTTGAACCAAACCAACCTAAAAGAGTAGATGGAAAGAGAATAATACTGGAAGCAAAAATAGGAGGAATAACACCGGCCATATTTAGCTTGAACGGCATATGAATGCTTTGTCCTGGCATCATTCCAGAGCCAAATTGCCTTTTAGCATAATGCACAGGAACCTTACGCTGAGCACTTTCAAAATATACTACAGCATAGATCAACAGCAAAATACCAATAACAATGGATACTGCCATTAACATACTCATAGAGCCTTGTTCAGTCAAAGTCAACAACCGAACAATACCAGATGGAATACCCGATACAATACCTGCTGTAATAATTAAGGAAATACCATTACCGATACCACGTTCGGTAATCTGCTCCCCCAACCACATCAAAAACATCGTACCTGTAACCAAACAGACTACTGTAGAAATATGAAACTCAAGCGAACTTGTTACAACAACTCCTTGCTGATAAACAAATGTTGCAACACCAAAGCTTTGTAATACAGCCAATAATACCGTCCCATACCTAGTATATTTCGTAATTATTTTCCGACCAGCTTCACCTTCCTTTTTTAAAGCTTTTAAAGAAGGAATGATCTCTGAAGCAAGCTGAACAATAATCGACGATGAAATATAAGGCATGATACCAATTGCAAATATACTAAAGCGCTCCAACGAACCACCCGAGAACATATTTAACATTCCGAATATGCCGTTTGCAGCGCCTTCGTATAACTTAGCTAATGCAACAGCATCTACGCCCGGTACCGGTATATGAGCACCAATACGGAAAACGACTAAAGCTCCTAATAGAAACACTAGACGTTTTTTCAGATCTCCAAATTTGGATAATCCTGATAAAGATTGTTGATTAGCCACTATAGTGCAAGCCTTATTCTTCTACTTTGCCACCAGCAGCTTCAATTGCAGCTTTAGCACCTTTAGTAGCTTTTACACCTTTCAAGGTAACCGCTTTTGAAATTTCACCAGAAGCAATAACTTTTACATTAGAAGCAGTCGCAGGAATCAGACCAGCTTGTTTAAGAACCAAAACATCAATTTCGTTTACAGCAATCAGATTCAACTCACTCAAACGAACTTCAGCATTAGCGGCAGCAGTCAAAGATTTGAAACCACGCTTAGGCAGGCGACGTTGCAAAGGCATTTGACCACCTTCAAAACCTACCTTGTGGAAACCGCCAGCACGGCTTTTTTGACCTTTATGGCCACGACCACCTGTTTTACCCAGGCCACTACCAATACCACGGCCTACACGACGACTAGCGTGAGTAGCACCCTCAGCAGGTTGAATAGTATTCAAAAACATATTAAGACTCCACTTTCAACAAGTAGCTGATTTTATTGATCATACCACGGTTTTCAGGGGTATCCAAAACCTCTACTGTATGCTCACGGCGACGCAAACCTAAACCACGAGCACAAGCACGATGAGATTCAATTGTACCGATCAGGCTCTTAACCAATGTAACTTTAATCTTTTTTTGCTCAGTCATGGTTAACTCCCAAAATATCTTCTACTGTCAAACCACGTTTAGCGGCAATATCAGCAGGGGTATACAGTTTAGACAAACCGTCTAATGTAGCACGTACAATATTGTACGGGTTAGTAGAACCATGCACTTTAGCTGAGATATTATGGATACCCATAGCATCAAATACTAAACGCATTGGACCACCAGCTTTTACACCGCTACCTTCTTTAGCAGGTTGCATAAATACTTTAGTAGCGCCATGACGACCAATAACTTCATGATGAATAGTACCATTTTTCAAAGGTACTTTAATCATAGAGCGGCGTGCTTGATCCATTGCTTTTTGAACAGCAACTGGCACTTCTTTTGATTTACCCTTACCCATACCGATGCGACCATCACCATCACCAACAACAGTCAGTGCAGAGAAAGCCATGATACGGCCACCTTTAACTACTTTAGTCACGCGATTAACTGCGACCATCTTTTCAATCAGGCCGTCACCGCGTTCTTCAATTTCATGTTTTGCCATCTGAAAGTCTCCAAATATTAGAAGCTTAAACCATTTTCACGTGCAGCTTCAGCCAAAGCTTTCACACGACCGTGATATTGGAAACCTGAACGGTCAAAAGCAACTTTTTCAACACCTGCTGCTTTAGCTTTTTCAGCAATACGCTTACCAACTACAGCTGCTGCTTCAACGTTGCTACCTGATTTCAGGCTACTACGTACTTCAGCTTCCAGTGTAGAGGCTTGAGCCAATACTTTATCACCTTCAGCACTAATTACTTGAGCATAAATATGATTATTGCTGCGGAACACACATAATCTTACCATTTTCAAGTCCGCAATACGCGCACGGGTTTTGCGTGCACGACGGAGTCGGGTTGTATGTTTATCCATTAGTGAACCTCAATTATTTTTTCTTGGCTTCTTTCATCACTACTACTTCACCTACATAACGAACACCTTTGCCTTTATAAGGCTCAGGAGAACGGAATGCACGAATTTCAGCAGCGACTTGGCCAACCACTTGTTTATCTGCACCAGTCAAAACAATTTCTGTTTGGCTAGGAGTTTGAACAGAAATACCTTCAGGCATTTCATATACGATTGGATGAGAGAAACCCAAAGATAAGTTCAAAACTTTGCCTTGCGCTTGGGCACGATAACCCACACCAATCAATTGAAGTTTTTTCTCAAAACCTTCAGAAACACCCTTAACCATGTTATTAACCAATGCACGAGCAGTACCAGACATAGCATTAGCCTGTTTACTGTCATTTTTGCAGCAAAAGTCAATTTACCATCGTTCAGTTCAATAGCAACATCGGAATGCAAAGGAAAGGACAATTCGCCATGTTTACCTTTGATTACCAATGCATCTGTTCCGAATTTTACTTCTACACCAGCAGGAACAGTCACTGGGTTTTTTGCGACGCGTGACATTTACATTTCTCCACTAGGCTACGATGCACAACAACTCACCACCAACACCCTCAGAACGGGCTTTGCGATCAGTCATCACACCTTTAGAAGTACTAACAATAGCAACACCCAAGCCATTCATTACGCTAGGGATCTCGCTTGATGCTTTGTAAATACGCAAACCAGGACGTGAAACACGTTTAATTTGCTCAATCACAGGGCGACCTGCATAGTATTTCAATTGAATTTCCAATACCGGTTTTGCATCAGCAGAAACCGTAAAATCCTCGATATAGCCTTCATCTTTCAGAACTTTTGCAATTGCACATTTCAATTTTGAAGAAGGCATGGCAACAGTTGCTTTATTAGCACGTTGCGCATTGCGAATACGAGTCAACATATCGGAAATAGGATCATGCATACTCATTATTTATACTCCTATTACCAGCTAGCTTTAACAACACCAGGAATCTCGCCACGCATAGCGATTTCACGGATTTTAATACGACCCAAACCAAATTTACGGAAAGTGCCACGAGGACGACCTGTTAAAGCACAACGACGACGTTGACGTACAGGTGCTGCATTACGAGGAATGGATTGAAATTTCAAACGTGCTTCAAAGCGCTCTTCTTCAGTCGCATTCGCATCATTAATAACAGCAAAAATTGCCTCACGTTTGGCTGCAAACTTTTTTTCGCCAAATGCTTGACGTTTTCAGCTCACGATTAATAAGTGCTTTCTTAGCCATGATTATCCTTTAAACGGAAACTTGAACAGTGACAACAAAGCTTTTCGCTTCTTCATCAGTTTTTGCAGTAGTTGTAATAGTAATATTCAAACCACGCAAAGCATCAATTTTATCGTATTCAATTTCCGGGAAAAATAATTTGCTCACGAACACCCATATTGTAATTACCACGACCATCAAAATGATTTGCCGCTTACACCACGGAAGTCACGCACTCGAGGCAATGCAATAGTAATCAAACGATCTAAGAAATTCAAACATTTGATCACGACGCAATGTTACTTTTGCAACCCAACTGGATAGTTATCACGGATTTTAAAACCCAGCGATAGATTTACGAGCAACAGTAACAACTGGTTTTTGACCAGCAATTTTTCTCCAAATCAGAAACAGCATGCTCCATAACTTTTTTTATCAGCAACAGCCTCACCCAACACCCATATTTAAAGGTGATTTTTCTCAATACGAGGAACTTCCATTACTGACTTTGTAACCAAACTGTTTAACCAATTCAGGAACAACTGTATCTTTTATAAAAACTCTCTCAAACGAGCCATGTTATCTCCTTATGCTCCAATGATAGAGCCATTTGATTTGAAGAAACGAACGCGTTTAACTTTGCCTTCATTTTCAATCAGCTTTAATACCAACACGGTCTGCTTTTATTAGTTTCAGGATTCAGGATTGCAACATTAGAAATATCCAACGGCATTTCTTTTCGTAAACAATACCACCCTCAATACCACGCATCGGATTAGGTTTTTGGTGACGTTTAACAACGTTAACACCTTCAACAACAACTTTACCATCCAATACGCGAACTACTTGACCTTGCTTACCTTTATCCTTACCAGTGATCACAACAACTTGGTCACCTTTAATGATTTTATTCATCGCGCTATTCCTTATAACACTTCAGGCGCCAATGAAACGATTTTCATAAATCGCTCAGTACGCAACTCACGGGTTACCGGACCAAAAATACGGGTACCCAGAGGTTCAAGTTTATTGTTTAACAACACGGCGGCGTTGTTATCGAAATTTAATCAACGCACCATCAGGACGACGCACACCTTTAGCAGTACGAACAACAACTGCATTGTACACATCACCTTTTTTGACACGACCACGTGGGGCCGCATCTTTAACTGCGACTTTAATAATATCGCCAACAGAAGCGTAGCGACGCTTAGATCCGCCCAATACCTTGATACACATCACGCGACGCGCACCAGAGTTATCAGCCACATCTAAGATGGTCTGCATTTGAATCATATTAGTACCTTTAAATTAACCAACTTAATTTACCATTTTCATATAGCTCGCTTACCTATTTGAATTAAGCTAACTAAATGAAACCATCACGGTTCTAGTAAACCAGTCTTGGATCCCGAAGGGAAGAAACTTCCAGAAGAAACTGAAAGATAAGAAACGAAGTTTACACGCAAATTCACTTTTGGCGCAACACTTCGTTTCTTATTGAAAGCTCAACTGTCTTAAATTTTAAACAGTACGTGCTTTTTCAACCAGTTCTTTAACAACCCAAGATTTGGTTTTTGACAGTGGACGTGATTCCGCAATTACTACTACATCACCAATTCCATATTGATTATTTTCATCATGGGCATGGATTTTTAGTTGATAAACGGATGATTTTACCGTACAGAGGGTGTTTCACTTTACGCTCAACCAGCACTGTAACAGTTTTGTCCATTTTGTCGCTTACCACTTTGCCTTGCAAAGTACGAACATTTTTATTTTCGCTCATTACTTAGCACCTTTTTCAGTTAAAATGGTTTTAATACGAGCAATATCGCGACGTACACGTTTTAATTCGCTTGGTTTACCCAATTGACCAGTTGCGTTTTGCATACGTAAGCCAAACTGAGCTTTCAACAAGTCCAACAAATCTGCATTTAATTGCTCAATAGATTTGTCTTTCAATTCATTTGCTTTCATTATTGACCTACCTGTCTTACTACAAAGGTCGTAGGAATAGGCAATTTGGCAGCAGCCAATTCAAATGCTTCACGAGCCAAAGCCTCTGGAACACCGTCCATTTCATACAACACTTTGCCTGGTTTGATTTCGGCAATGTAATATTCCACGTTACCTTTACCGCCACCCATACGAACTTGAATAGGTTTTTCAGTAATTGGTTTATCAGGGAATACACGAATCCAAATACGACCACCACGTTTAATGTGGCGAGTCATTGTACGACGAGCAGCTTCGATTTGGCGGGCAGTCAAACGACCACGACCAACGGCTTTCAAACCGAACTCACTGAAACTTACTTTGTTACCGCGAGTAGCAATACCAGTATTGCGACCTTTTTGTTGCTTGCGGTATTTCAGTCTAGTTGGCTGCAGCATTACGTCCACCTGCCTTTCTTTGTTTCTTTTCATACTCAGGCTTAGCCGAAGTCTTTACATTGCCTTCAGTATAGACCCAAACTTTCAAACCCAGCACGCCATAAGTAGTATGAGCTTCGCTAGTTGCATAATCTACGTTTGCACGCAAAGTATGCAGCGGTACACGACCTTCGCGATACCATTCGCTACGGGCAATATCTGCACCGTTCAGACGACCAGAGGTCATAATCTTGATGCCTTTTGCACCTGAACGCATAGCATTTTGCATTGCGCGCTTCATAGCACGGCGGAATTGAACGCGTTTTTCCAATTGCTGTGCAATACCATCAGCAATAATTTGCGCATCCAATTCAGGTTTACGGATTTCTTCGATATTCACATGAACAGGCACGCCCATCAAGGCTTGCAAATCACGTTTCAGAACTTCGATATCCTCACCTTTTTTACCAATTACTACGCCTGGACGAGCAGAGTGAATAGTAATACGTGCAGATTTCGCAGGACGCTCAATAACTACGCGACCAACAGAAGCATTCGCCAATTTTTTACGCAGATAGTTACGAACATCAATATCTTGTTTCAAAACAGCAGAAAAGTCGGTGCTTTTAGCAAACCATTTTGAAGCCCAGTCTTTAGTTACCGCCAGGCGAAAGCCTGTAGGGTTAATCTTTTGTCCCATAGCTTTTCCTTAGTTGCCCACTGTCACATTGATATGACAAGTTTGTTTTTCAATGCGGTTACCGCGACCTTTGGCACGAGCTTGGAAACGTTTCAAGCTTGGACCTTTGTCAACAAAGATAGTGACCACTTTCAACTCATCAATGTCGGCACCGTTATTGTGCTCGGCATTAGCAATAGCTGATTCCAATACTTTTTTAATCAACTCAGCACCTTTTTTAGGACTGAAAGTCAAAATATTCAAAGCTTGGGCAACGTCTTTACCACGAATCAAATCAGCTACCAAACGAGCTTTTTGAGCTGAAATACGGGCATTTTTATGTTGTGCATTTACTCTCATGATTCACCTTATTTCTTTTTAGCCTTTTTATCAGCCAAGTGGCCTTTAAAGGTACGGGTCAATGAGAATTCACCTAATTTATGACCAACCATGTTATCGCTGATAAACACGGGCACATGGGTGCGGCCGTTGTGTACAGCAATGGTCAGACCGATAAAATCAGGCAGAATGGTAGAACGACGAGACCAGGTTTTAATCGGGCGTTTGTCGTTGCTTGCACGAGCAGCATCTACTTTTTTCAGCAAATGCAGGTCTACATATGGGCCTTTTTTCAATGAACGAGCCATACTAATTAACCTTTATTTGAGTAACGACGACGAACAATCATGTTATCCGTGCGTTTGTTATTACGAGTGCGGTAGCCTTTAGCAGGAGTACCCCATGGGCTAACCGGTTCGCGAGCTTCACCGGTACGACCTTCACCACCACCATGCGGGTGATCGACAGGGTTCATGACAACACCACGAACGGTCGGACGAATACCGCGCCAACGATTGGCACCGGCCTTACCGATTTTCTTCAGGCTTTGCTCTTCGTTACCGACTTCACCGATGGTTGCACGGCAATCTACGTTGATTTTACGAACTTCGCCAGAGCGCAGACGGACTTGAGCGTATGCGCCTTCTTTAGCCAACAATACCGCAGAAGCGCCGGCAGAACGTGCAATTTGAGCACCTTTACCAGGTTTCATTTCGATACAGTGGATAGTCGTACCAACGGGAATGTTGCGGATCGGCAGAGTGTTACCTACTTTGATGGCAGCTTCAGCACCGGAAACTAATACAGCACCGGCTTGAATACCGCGAGGAGCGATGATGTAGCGACGCTCACCGTCTGCATAGCACAACAGCGCAATGAAGGCAGTACGGTTAGGATCGTATTCAATACGCTCTACTTTTGCAGGGATACCGTCTTTGTTACGTTTAAAGTCTACAACACGGTAATGGTGTTTATGACCACCGCCTTTGTGACGGGTGGTGATATGACCATTATTGTTACGACCGGCAGTAGAATTTTTCTTTTCAAGCAAAGGTGCATAAGGCGCACCTTTGTGCAAACCTTCTGTTACCACGCGAACCATGCCGCGACGGCCTGCAGAAGTTGGCTTCATTTTAACAATTGCCATTTTGTTTATTCCTTATCTGCAGCTGCAGCAGCGGCTTCCAAATCCAACTCTTGACCGGCAGCCAAGCTTACATAAGCTTTTTTAACATCGCTGCGGCGGCCCAAAGTACGACCAAAACGCTTAGTTTTACCTTTAGTGGTAACGGTAGTTACAGAAGCAACTTGAACACCGAACAGCAGCTCAACAGCCGCTTTGATTTCAGGTTTGGTTGCATTTGCCAAAACATTAAACGTCATTTGGTTGCGTTTTTCAGCCAATACGTTGCTTTTTTCAGAAACGATAGGTGCCAAAATCACTTGAGTCAAACGTTGTTGATTCATACCCATTGCTCCTCTAATTGTGCAACTGCATCTTTAGTGATGATTACTTTTTTGTAACGCAGCAAGCTGTAAGGATCAACTTGTTGAGCTTCCAAAACCAACACGTTTGGCAAGTTGCGTGAAGCCAAGTAAACATTCTCATCGAGCTGTTTGGTTACAAACAGCACTTGCTCCAGACCCAGGTTTTTTACTTGTTCAGCAAAAACTTTGGTTTTAGGAGTTTCAGCAGTCAATGCTTCGATCGCAAACAAACGCTCGTCACGGGCCAATTGGGACAGGATAGTCGCCATACCGGCACGGTACATTTTACGGTTTACTTTTTGAGTGAAGTTTTCGTCGGGTTTATTCGGGAACGCACGACCACCTTTACGCCACAGCGGAGAAGAAGTCATACCGGAACGGGCACGACCGGTACCTTTTTGGCGCCATGGTTTTTTGGTTGAGTGTTTTACTTCGGCACGGGTTTTTTGAGCACGGTTACCAGAGCGGGCGTTTGCCAAGTAGGCATTTACCAGCTGATGAACCAACGCTTCATTGTATTCGCGAGCGAACAAAGCATCAGAAACAGACAGACTGCCTGAAACTTGTCCTTTAGCGTCAATTACTTTCAATTCCATTACGCACCTACTTTCACGCTAGGACGAACTACAACATCGCTGTTGACCGCACCCGGAACAGCACCCTTAACCAACAGCAGTTGGCGTTCTGCATCAACACGTACAACTTCCAGTTTGGACAGTTGCTTTGGTGTTACCGTATTGACCGGCCATGCGTTTACCGGGGAACACGCGACCTGGGTCTTGCGCCATACCGATAGAACCTGGAACACGGTGAGAACGGGAGTTACCGTGGGAAGTACGTTGGGCACCGAAGTTATGACGTTTGATCGTACCGGAGAAACCTTTACCTTTAGAGGTACCGGTTACATCGACCAGTTGACCGACTTCAAACATAGAAACGGTGATTTCGTCACCGGCTTTCAATTCAGCCAGTTTTTCTTCAGTCAAAGCAAACTCGATCAAACCACGACCGGCTTCAACACCTGCTTTTGCAAAGTGTCCAGCTTCGGCTTTATTGACACGGTTAGCTTTTTTCTGACCAAAGGTAACTTGAACGGCAGTATAGCCGTCAGTATCTTTGGATTTGACTTGTGTAACGCGGTTGGCAGACATATCCAAAACGGTTACCGGAACAGAAACACCCTGTTCGTCGAACACGCGGGTCATACCAACTTTGCGTCCAACCAGACCTAAAGTCATGATTATTTTCCTTTTTAAAGTAAAGGGACAGGCTACGATTGGCCTGTCTTTCAGACAAAGTTAAACTTGGTACGAATGTACCAAGTCAGACATTATATCTGACAAGTCAAAGAAATATCAACAGAAATATCAGAAATATCTTCAATATGCCGTCTGAAGCGTTTTGAATCTTCAGACGGCATAGGGCCAGATGCTTTTTTAAAGGGCCGGTATCAGACCATCACAGCGTATGCATCTTTCTCCGACAAACCGGAATATGGTTGATGACTGCATCCAGTATTTCTTTGAGATGAAAACATGTTGAAGATTGAAAACCTTGCCGACCTTGTCGCACCGACAAACAAGACATCAAAGGACAGAAATTCGGCTGCTGTGACCTTTTGCCCGATTTCCCGAAATACGGTCAACGATGCATATGTGCTCCTACCAGCCAAACTAAGAAGCAAACGTGCTAATCATCCCTCCAATCGCTTTTGCAGCACCGCCGTTCAGCGTCCCGACGCCGCTCGCTATCGTTGAAACAACTTCTTTAACCGCGTCTCCCGCAGCCCCAATATTTTTCTCCAGCGCACTGCCGATACTGACTGTCGATTTCTTGCCGCTCCTCCTGTTTGCGGCTGGTATCTCGTTCGATTTCTTCCATATTAATCTTCTCTGCCACAATCACCCGTTTTTCAGACGACATATACGTCTCGAACACACTTTCTCCTCCAAAAAGTTTTCCAAGACGGCGTTCGGACGGACGGCTTCCACATCTAATTCCACCCTTTTCATCGCCATATCACACTGATTAATCGTAACAAGCAGCCGGTCTGTACGACCTTCCTGCTCTTCTTCACGTATTGATGATGTTACATTGTTAATCAGTTCGTATGATGTCCCCAAGTCCCAGGAGTGCCGCCGTCAAGCGGTACCAAACCAAGTCGATTATTCTAGGGGCAAGCCTTCGAAAGGCGATGGATAAAACATATCCTGTTTTGTTCACTAAAAAAATGCCGTCTGAAAGATTCTTTGAGAGCACAAAAATAAAGCCGATTTCACCGACCGCACTGCTTTTGATTTTGTTGTTTTATCTTGAATCTGTTTGCCGCCGCATATTTTCAGACGGCATAAAATAAAAATCCCCAAGCATTTATTGCTTGGGGATTCTCAATGAGTCCTGATTATTGAACTTTGATTTCTACATCAACACCTGCAGGTAAGTCCAGCTTCATTAGTGCTTCAGTAGTTTTATCGGTCCAATCCACGATGTCCATCAGGCGCAAGTGGGTGCGGATTTCAATTGTTCACGAGAAGTTTTATTCACGTGTGGAGAACGCAGAATGTTGAAGCGCTCGATTTTTAGTCGGCAACGGAATCGGGCCTTTACAACAGCACCAGTACGTTTTGCAGTTTCAACAATTTCTTGGGCAGAACGGTCAATCAGGCTGTAATCATAAGCTTTCAGGCGGATACGGATTTTTTGGTTTGCCATTTATCAATATCCCTCAATTAAGCAATGATAGAAGAAACCACACCTGCACCTACGGTACGGCCACCTTCACGAATCGCAAAGCGCAGACCTTCTTCCATAGCGATAGGTGCAATCAGTTCTACAGTAATGGTTACGTTCTCACCCGGCATTACCATTTCTACGCCTTCTTCCAAAGTAACTGCACCAGTTACGTCGGTAGTACGGAAGTAGAATTGTGGACGGTAGTTAGCGAAGAATGGAGTGTGACGGCCACCCTCTTCTTTGCTCAGTACGTATACTTCTGCTTTGAACTTGGTGTGAGGAGTGATGGTACCTGGTTTAGCCAATACTTGACCACGCTCTACGTCTTCACGTTTAGTACCACGCAGCAATACGCCTACGTTGTCACCTGCTTGACCTTCGTCCAGCAGTTTGCGGAACATTTCAACACCGGTACAAGTGGTTTTTTGGGTTTCTTTCAGACCTACGATTTCGATCTCGTCACCAACGTGGATGATACCGCGCTCTACACGACCGGTTACTACTGTACCGCGACCGGAAATAGAGAACACGTCTTCGATAGGCAACAAGAAAGGTTTGTCCACGGCACGCTCAGGAGTCGGGATGTAGCTGTCCAATGCGGCAGCCAATTCGAAGATTTTTTCTTCGTAAGCTGCGTCGCCTTCCAAGGCTTTCAGTGCAGAACCTTGTACGATTGGGCAGTCGTCGCCTGGGAAGTCGTAGCTTGACAACAGGTCACGGATTTCCATTTCAACCAGTTCCAACAGCTCGGCATCGTCAACCATGTCGCATTTGTTCATGAATACGATGATGTAAGGTACGCCTACTTGACGAGCCAACAGGATGTGTTCGCGAGTTTGCGGCATAGGGCCGTCGGCTGCGGAACATACCAGGATTGCGCCGTCCATTTGGGCAGCACCGGTAATCATGTTTTTAACGTAGTCGGCGTGGCCCGGGCAGTCTACGTGCGCGTAGTGACGGGTTTCAGTTTCGTATTCTACGTGTGAGGTATTAATGGTAATACCGCGGGCTTTTTCTTCAGGAGCGTTGTCGATTTGATCGTAAGCTTTTGCAGCGCCACCGAATTTTTTAGCCAAAATAGTAGTCAAAGCAGCAGTCAGAGTGGTTTTACCATGGTCAACGTGACCGATGGTGCCAACGTTTACGTGCGGTTTGCTACGTTCAAATTTTTCCTTAGCCATGAGCTAATTCCTTTACATATAAAGATCGATTAAAAGAACAATGGCCGTCTGAAAAATTTATTTTCAGTTTCAGACGGCCTTTTCTGATTAGCCTTTGCGGGCTTCAGTTACAGCAGCAGCTATGTGGGCAGGAGCTTCAGCGTATTTCTTGAACTCCATGGAGTAAGTAGCGCGGCCTTGGGTTGCAGAACGCAGGTCGGTTGAGTAACCGAACATTTCTGCCAAAGGTACTTCGGCGCGAACTTTCTTACCGCCGATACCGTCATCATCCATACCCAATACAACGCCACGACGACGGTTCAAGTCGCCCATTACGTCACCCATGTATTCTTCAGGGTTTCCACTCAACTGCCATGATTGGCTCAAGCAGAGCAGGGTTGGCTTTACGCATACCTTCTTTGAAGGCTTGAGACGCAGCCAATTCGAAGGCCAGTTGAGAGGAGTCAACGTCGTGTGAAGAACCGAAGATCAGACGTACACGTACGTCAACTACTGGGTAACCGGCAACGATACCGTTAGGCAGAGTATCGCGAATACCTTTATCGACAGACGGAATAAATTCGCGAGGAATCACACCACCTTTAATTTCATCGATAAATTCGTAACCCGCACCACCTGGTTCCATAGGTTCCATTTTGATCACAACGTGACCGTATTGACCTTTACCACCAGATTGTTTGGCGTGTTTGTATTCAGCTTCAACTTCTTTGCGGATGGTTTCACGGTAAGCCACTTGAGGCGCACCGATATTCGCTTCCACCGAATTCACGTTTCATACGGTCTACAATAATTTCCAAGTGCAGCTCACCCATACCGGAAATAATGGTTTGACCGGATTCTTCGTCTGTACGAACGCGGAAAGAAGGGTCTTCTTTCGCCAGACGGTTCAGGGCAATACCCATTTTCTCTTGGTCGGCTTTGGTTTTCGGCTCAACGGCAATATGGATTACCGGCTCAGGGAATTCCATGCGTTCCAAGATGATTGGTGCGCTTTCAGCACACAGAGTTTCACCGGTAGTAACGTCTTTCAGACCGATAGCAGCGGCGATGTCGCCAGCGCGTACTTCTTCGATTTCAGTACGGTCTGCAGCAGTCATTTGTACCAAAACGGCCGATACGTTCGCGAGTACCTTTACTGAGTTCAATACGGTATCACCCGGATTTCACAACGCCAGAGTAAACGCGGATAAAGGTCAATTGACCAACGTATTTGTCGTTCAACATTTTGAACGCCAATGCAGAGAATTTCTCTTCATCGCTGGCTTGACGGCTGTCGGCTTCTTCAGTGTTAGGATTAACACCTTGAACCGGAGGAATATCGGTAGGAGCTGGCAGCAACTCTACAACTGCGTCCAACATACGTTGAACACCTTTGTTTTTAAATGCAGAACCGCACAACATTGGTTGGATTTCACCTGCCAGAGTACGTTGACGCAATGCACCTACGATTTCTTCCTCAGTCGCTCATCGCCACCCAAATATTTGTCCATCAATTCTTCGCTGGCTTCTGCTGCGGCTTCAATCATGTTTTGACGCCATTCCTCGGCAGTTTCAACCAATTCGGCGGGAATGTCGCCATAGTAAAGGTCGTACCTTTATCGGCCTCATTCCAAATGATGGATTTCATTTTCCAGCAGATCAACAACACCGGTGAAACTGTCTTCTGCACCCACCGGAATAACAATAGGTACAGGGTTTGCACGCAAACGGGTTTTCATTTGCTCGACAACGCGGAAGAAGTTGGCACCTTGACGGTCCATTTTGTTTACAAATGCCAAGCGAGGTACTTGGTATTTGTTAGCTTGACGCCATACGGTTTCGGATTGAGGTTGAACACCGCCTACTGCACAGTAAACCATTACCGCGCCGTCCAATACACGCATAGAACGCTCTACCTCTACAGTAAAGTCAACGTGTCCTGGGGTATCGATGATGTTGAAGCGGTGTTCAGGGAATTGTTCTCGCCATACCGGACCAGTAGGGAAGTTACGGCAGCAGAGGTAATGGTAATACCACGCTCTTGCTCTTGTTCCATGTAGTCGGTAGTAGCCGCGCCATCATGCACTTCGCCCAACTTGTGAGTCAAACCTGTATAGAACAAAATACGTTCTGTTGTGGTGGTTTTACCCGCGTCAATATGGGCGGAAATACTCGATGACTGGTACAGGCTGATCGGGGTCTTACGAGCCATTTTATTAGCCTTTTCAAGATTAGAAACGGAAGTGAGAGAATGCTTTGTTGGCTTCAGCCATGCGGTGTACTTCTTCACGTTTTTCAACGCACCGCCACGGCCTTCAGCCGCATCAATCAATTCGCCTGCCAAACGCAGGGTCCATGGATTTCTCACCACGTTTGCGGGCCGCGTCGCGAACCCAGCGCATTGCCAAAGCCAGACGGCGTGAAGGACGAACTTCAACAGGAACTTTGGTAGTTTGCACCACCTACACGGCGGCTTTTTCACTTCCACGATAGGTTTGGCGTTTCGCAATGGCTTCGTTAAATACTTCGATTGCTGCTTTGCCGGTTTTTCTCAATTTGCTCCAGCGCACCGTAAACGATACGCTCTGCAACAGATTTTTTACCGTCAATCATCAATACGTTCATGAATTTAGTCAGCTCAACGCTGCCGAATTTTGGATCTGGCAGTACGTCGCGCTTAGGGACTTCTCTACGTCTTGGCATTTTTAATTTCCTTTTTAATCTATTCAGTTGGGTCAATTCCCATGAATACCCAATTGAGTATTCACTTACTCGGCCGTTGTTCAGCTTAGGCGGCCGACGTGCCTATTTGAGTCCCGATAATTATTTAGGACGCTTAGCACCGTATTTAGAACGGGCTTGTTTACGGTCTTTAACACCTGCAGTATCCAAAGAACCGCGTACAGTGTGGTAACGTACACCTGGCAAGTCTTTTACACGACCGCCGCGGATCAATACGACGCTGTGCTCTTGCAGGTTGTGGCCTTCACCGCCGATGTATGAAATGACTTCAAAACCGTTGGTCAGGCGAACTTTACATACTTTACGCAATGCAGAGTTAGGTTTTTTAGGGGTAGTTGTGTATACACGGGTGCACACGCCACGTTTTTGCGGGCAAGCTTCCAGTGCAGGCACTTTGTTTACGTACACAGGCTTTTGACGGCCTTTGCGTACCAATTGGTTAATAGTTGGCATATTTTCTCGTCCTGTTGAGTTAAATACTTGCCGACACCATGTCGACAAGATTGGAATTATATTTTTGCTGCAAGCATACAGTCAAGCAAAAACATTGATCTCAGTTTTTGATTATTTTTCTTTTTCCAGATAAAGGTTTAAGCCTGCACAATCCATGTAAAATGCCGTCTGGAAGCCTTCAGACGGCATTTTAGGCAAACAATTGTTACCAAACGGTACTTTCCATTTCATCGGTCGTGGCGCATTTCATCTTTCGATGACGGTTTGCTGCTGTTTCACTTCAGCCTGCCGCTCCTTTTCTTCCTGTCGCATAAGTTCGGCTTGACGTGCCTCCTCTTCCTCAATGCGTTTTTCTTCCAATTTCTGATTGATAATCGTATTTTTAGATAGCGCATAGTCCAGCAGTTTACTGATGCCGGAAACTGCATTTGTACTATTTTCAGCTCGGCATAAAACCTGTTTGCCATCATCTGTGGGCTGCAGGTTATAAACAAGGTCGATTTGGTATTTATGTTACGCCGCAGCAGATTTTTGGTAATTAAACCCTGATAAAAATTGTTCCATATTATCGTTTTTCCCACCGGCCTTAAGTGAAGCCCGTGCATCCCTCAATCAAATCACTCGGCAGACTGAGCGTCAACTTCCTTCACAAAAACACTTTATTGCTGTTCGGATCATTTTTGGATGTGCGGATACCTCGACAGCCATACCAATCTTGGCGATAGAAGCCCGCACCGAAGACAATGTCAAATCTCCATTATTCGAGCGCATTTGCGTTTCTACAGCTTCAGTAATTATATTTTTGCAAAGCTGACAAACCCGCCTCATCAGACACAATCTATCTTGCTCCCCATACAACCGGTCAATAATAAACTTGCCGCCGTCAAACATGAAAACTTGCTTAAAACATTTAAAGAGTCCTCACACTTACCTGATTACGATAGACATCCACATAAATCAGGGGTGTTCCATCTACAATGCGCTGAATCGTATTTTGCACTGATTTGACCTCGAAGCCAGCCAACGCTCCAGCTGTGCCCGATTTTCTTTTCGATGTAAATACACAATCTCCTTGGTGCTTCATCATCACGCACACCAAATTTATGGAAATTGCACATTCCTGACGAATGATGGCGGCAACAACATTCCTACTATATTGTGTCGCAATATAGTTGCTGCTACTGTTAAATTTATCATCACTGGAAATACGAGCTTGATAAGAACACAAGTAATCTGAAGCAAGTACATTGGCTGACAATAAAATACCAAATAAAAATAACATCATTTTATTCATTCTCTCTTAGTTAAATGAGCGACATTTTGGAATCAATAACTCAGGGCGATATTCGAAATGGACAGAATCGTAGTGATACCATTTTCCTCCCCAAATAAAACCTATACTTTT
>BNJT01000902.1_pt1 | contig 100380 bp, 115 predicted proteins | sample 8540491 | NCBI WGS metagenome assembly BNJT01 (sample SAMD00202455, study PRJDB9452) | human saliva metagenome | host: Homo sapiens | reverse complement strand
AGTACCTCGAAGGTCACGAATATGTCTCGACCTTCGTCGCCCTCCCTGCTACACCCCTGTTCTGGCGAGGGTACGTGATGCCAACAGTCCTCAGAGGAGGAACCAGGCCTGCTGCGCAGGCTTGCCGGTCAGGCCATCCAGGATGATGGCCGATGTCAAGAGCTCGTCATCGACAGGGACACCCTGCGCACTGGGGGACAGGATTTCCGTCCCCCGACGCACAAACAGCCTTGCCTGGAACGGGTGCCCCCAGCCACGGTGAAGTGTCCCAGAACGGCGTCGAGATCCCCGTGAGGAAGCGAGCCGACCGAGGTCTCCCGCCCACCGCAACGAGACCGGACCAGCCTGACCAACAGCCCGGGACACCCGGCCGGGCAGTCGCTGGTCACCTTGGCAACAGTTGGAGTCTCACCATTGGCCCACCCCGCCACCCGCACCCCAACAAAGGTCGCCAACGTCATGACCTCATACATCTAGGCAACGACCACTCACCACAGGATCGTCACACCGGACAGTTCCTCGAAGGCCGGATCGCGCGTCACCAACGCAAGCGACTCGTACATCGCTTGCGCCGCCAGCATCCGATCAAAGGGATCGCGATGCGACCACTCAAAGCTGCCCGCTCAAGCGCGCGTGCGACCACTCGATGGGTAAGAACTCCGCTCCGAGCCGTCGCACGTGCCCCTCGAGAGCATCCAGCCACGGCCCCGCTCCGGGCAGTTTCCCAATGCGGTTCTTGGTATGCAGCTCCCATGCACTGGCGGCGGAGACCACCACGAGATTCCCTCGGTCTCGCAGCACCTCGACAGCCCTTCCGCCCAGACGCGAGGGCTCATTGATCGCCCACATGAGCGCGTGCGTATCGAGCAGGTAGCCCTTCATACACCCTCCCAGGCACTCAACTCCTCCTCCGGCAGCTCGTCGAAGAACGTGTCCGGCAGCTGGTATCCGCCGAAGCCCAGCTCCCGCTCGCCCCCGACCGGAACCAAGCGCGCCACTGTCTGACGCCCTCGGGCGATGTTGATGGTCGCCCCCTGCTCGACCTCCACCAACAGCGCCGACAGATGCGTCTTCGCCTCCTGAACCTTCACCGTCTTCATGCATTGATGGTCCCAGGGAGAAAGCGACCTGGTCAACCAGGTTGGTCAGGTTGCGCCGCCGCCCACCCTCACGGCCGAGGACATCTCACTCGTACGGGGACGTCGGTCTGGTGGACCCTGGAGGTGTTGGTGGCTCCGGTCTCGGCGCAGGCGCAGGAATAGCTGGTCTCGACGGAGTCCGGCAACAGCTGAGTGTCGTTCGTCTCGGGGCCGGTGACGTCGGCGTAGGGGTCACGCGAGCACGCCGAGACCACCATGAACACGGCACCATAGGGCCGCATACGTGGCGCGCTGCACCTTCTTTCGTCCAGTCGCTGTCGTCGGTCCAGACGTCCTTGCGGAGACTTCTTGGCCTGCTTGAGCGCCTTGCGGGTGTTGGTCTCCTGGCCGTCGATGAGGCTCTGGGCCAGGGTCCAGCATCTCCTGGACGCGCTGGTCGCCTGGGTGGTACTGCTCCCAGTAGTGCTGGACGCGGTGCACGCAGGCCATCTTCAGGCTCGATCCGACGACGGCAGGAGGCCTCCGGGTCCTCGGGGATCGATCATGGCTCGCCACACCCGCTTGCGGGTCCCCAGGGACAGGATCGCCTTGGGGTTGTCCTCCTCGTTGAGCAGCTCAGCACGAGCCGCCTCAACCTCCGCGCGCACCGCACCCATGTCGATCATATTCTTACGACCCCGCTTCCCTGCCACCAACTATGCCGCAGCTCCCGACCTAGAGCTGACGCTCCTCTGACCTGCGCCCCAAGGCTCACACGCTCTATCGAATGGCATCAACGAAGAGAGCCGCGATCCGAGGAGGTACGGGATCCCATTTTCTGACGTAGTGAATAGCCCGAGACCTCCCGAACAGCTTTCGCTTCAACTCAAGAATCTTATTCCTGTCGACCGGACTTTCAGCAACCATACGTTCAACCGACAGACTGTACTCATTTCGAAAGAAGCGAAACTCACGCTCACTTTTATTGCTCAGTCGCTCACGACCACCGAATGCATAATATGCCAACATGGGAACGCCCACCATTATCGACATTACCACAGCTATCGCTTCGGAGGAGCAGTCGTTCATGTTTCACCTACCTAAGATGGATCCTGATTCACAAGTGACAGTCACTGACTTCACACAGGCAAGCAAAAAGCAGCCCTCGCCGCCACCACTGACCGACGCTCCATCACTCACACCATCCACCTCTAGCACCAGGACTGACGATGCATGTCTCAGAACACGCCCGCCCCTCACACATCCTTCCAGATGGCGTCAATGAACCTGATGGCAATCTGCCGGGGCACGGGATCACACATGGTGACGTACCGGACGGCTGCGAACCTCCCAAACGTAGCCCCCTTCAACCTGGCGATGTAGTTCTTGTCCAGAGGGCTCTCGGCGAGCATGCGATCGACAGATAGATTGTACGTGGTTCGAAAGTAGAAACGCGCGCGCTCAGCCTTTCTCATCCTCTGCCCCACAACACCGAGAGCCACGAGCACGATTGTCGGCCCTAGAGCCATCAGCGGATGAGACAAAGAAGAACGGAAAGGAAGTATCAGAATCACATAAACACACAGTAATAGGGCTCTCACTAGACAGTCCCGAGGGGGTGCTCACAGTCATGACGAGCACCCGGGAGATCAACCGACTCGGGGTGATCGCTCTGCTCCGCACCCAGCAAGCAAGTCTCCTATCCCTTTGTGGCGTTCGGCCATTGATTCCCCGGAAATGAATGAAGTAACAGAGAGATAACCCTCCGTCTACCTCGACACTGCATCTGCGCATCTGCTAATAGCCTCACGCGGAGGGATCCTGACAGCGTCGGTCGTTGCTGCGAAGAGGTCAGCCGACTGGGCCTTGCCGGCATGTACCAGCGCTCGTGGCACCCGGCGGCCTCGGCCCAGCCCACTCAGGCCCAGGGCTGGCGCTGGGCCCCACTCCTGCGGGCTGACACGGCGCCCGGTGTAGAAGGGCGTGTCCACGCGCACGTGCATGCGCGCCTCCGTGTAACGCTGGTGGTGCAGGACCCCCTCGAGCCGGTCGAGGGCTGTCGGCCTCGAAGCCGAGGATCCACTCGTAGTCGCTCAGGCCGAAGGTGGACAGCGTCGAGCCCTTGACGTCGGGGTACTTGGAGAAGCCGTGGCGCCCATGCTGGGCCATCATGCGCGAGCGCTCCTCGGGCTCGAGCAGGTACCACTCGTAGGGAGCGCACGAAGGGGTAGACCATGACCCAGTCGCGCGGCGCCACCCCGGCCAGGCAGGCCGGCACGTGGCGGGGGTTGAACTCGGCGGGCGTGTGCAGACCCATGCAGGACCACACCGGCTCCAGGTAGCGGCCCAGCGCGCTGCCGCGCAGGCGGTGGTAGGCGTCCTGAAGGACCTCGGGATCGTCGTCGAGCCACCACACCAGCAGGTCGGCATCGGCACGCAGACCCCCGACGTCGTACCAGCCGCGCGTCGTCACGCCGCCGGCCTCGATGAAGTTGGCGCTCTCCCCAGGAGCTGCTCGCGCTCGGGCTGGGAGGCGGGCAGCGGGCGGGCCAGGCGGAAGACGGCGTAAAGGGTGTAGTGGTACTGGTTGTTGATGGCCTCCAGGTCGACGTCGGTGGCGTCGCGCGGGTCGCGGTGGGGGCGGCGCTCCTCGTCCTCGAAGCGGTGCAGGCCGCCTTCACCGGGGTGGCCGTGCTGGCCGTGGGTGTCGGTGCTCATTTCTTCTCCTCGTTCTTGTGGAGCTACTGGGGTTGGGGCTATCGGGGGTCGGCGCCGTCGGTCCCGTGCTGGGCGGGCCGGCCAGGGGTGGCCGGGCCCCGTTCCGGCAGCACGAGTCCGGGCACACCGTGTGGAAGGGGCCGACGCCGGTGGTCGAGTCGGGCCGGACGTCCTCACCTCGGGCGGCAGCGGCCCGCTCGAAGAGGATGTCGACGAGGGAGTCGACGAAGGCCGGGTGGGTGCCGACGGTGGCGGCGCGCGCATAGGGCATCCCCAGGTCGCGGGCGGTCTGGGCGGCCTCGGTGTCGAGGTCGAAGACGACCTCCATGTGGTCGGAGATGAAGCCGAAGGGCGCCACGACGACGCCCCCGGGCCTGCTCACGGGACTGCCGTCGGTCAGGTGCCCGGCAGCCAGTGCCTCAAGGTGGTCGTTGACATCCGGTTCGAGCCAGCGGGCCTGCGGCGGGCCGGAGCGCGAGCAGTGAGACGAGGTCGGCCTCGACCGTCTCCAGGCCGAGGCGGCGGGCGACCTCGGGCACGAGGACGGCAACCAGCGCCTCATGCTGGGCGACGTAGGGAGACCTCCGTGGACAGGTCGGCGGCACACCCGGCTCTCGCCGCACGGTTCCGGTCGGACCGTCGACGTCGGAGGGGCCGCGAGCGGCCTCAGAGCCCTCCCCGGGGCGGAGCCGGCCTCCATGCCCAGGGGGATGGAGTGGGTGACGAGCACGAGTCGCGCGTCCGCGGCCGCCACCCCTGCTCAGCCAGGGCGCCGTGAGGCCTCGACGATGGCGTCGACGTTGGCCTGCAGCAGGCCGGGGGTGTTGTAGTAGGGACGCGTCTTGTCCACGACGAGGCTCCACGGGGCCGCCCCGTCCCCGCCGACCCGGGCGGCGGCATCGGCCTCGAATCCCTCACCGGTGGAGCCGTCCGCGCCGTCGGCGAGCAGGGGCGACGGCACCGGCCAGGTCCTCGCGATACTGGCGGCACCCAGGTAGGGAGCCGAAGGCCGCGGTGGGCAGGGCCAGGACGCGGCGGGCTCCGGCGTCGGCCAGGCTCGCGCAGGGGCCTGGCTGACGAAGGGGTGCCAGTTGCGGTTGCCGACGACGATCGGCAGCGTCGAGCCGCGCTCGGCCAGGCGGGCCTGGAGGGGCGTCGCGCAGGCTCGGCGTTGCACGCGTTGATCGGGGAGGCGCCGCCGACGCTCTGGTAGTGGCCGGAGACCTCCACGAGGCGAGAGTCGGGCACGCCGCGGCCGGAGGTGGCGTTGCGCATGAAGGGCAGGACGTCCTCGGGGCGGCGGGGCCCGCCGTAGGACTGCAGGAGGACGGCGTCGTAGGGGGCCAGCGGGTCGACGGCCGGGACACTGGCCGGGACTCCAGCGAGCTCGGCGCCCGGGCGGGCGGGCGGGTGAGCCGCCGGGCGGGCGGCCGACTCCTGGGCGGGCCCGAGCCTGGACACGACGGTGTCAGTCATGGTTCTCTCCTGTGCTCTCCAGGCCCCAGACGAGGCTCAAGGGCCTGACGGTAGGCCTCCTCGCGGCCCTCCTGGCCGGCGCGGCGGGCCATGACGGTGGGCTGGTGGAGGAGGCGGGCGGCCAGGTGGTGGAGGGCGCGCTCGGCCTGCGCCAGGGACACCATCGGCTCGCCGTCGATCTCGCCTGCGGCCTCGAGGCCGGGCTCGGCATGGACGTCACGGTGGGGGCAGGCCCCCGCGGCGGCGTCGGCGCTGTTGACCCCGTTCACGCCGGTCCCGGCGCGCCCGTCGATGGCGGGAACGGCCAGGGCGAGCCGGCGGGCGGGCTGCGGGCGCAGGCGGGCGGCCTCCTCGGCGACGACGCGGCCCACCTGGGCGCGCAGGGCGGTGATGAGGGGGTCCATGGCCCGGCCGGCCAGGGGTCCGTTCGAAGTCGGCGGCCTCGGCCTCGACGATGGCGCGGGCGGCGGTCACCTGCTGGGCCTCGGCGTCGGGGACGGCGTCGCGCACGCAGGGCCAGGTCGAGGTGGACGACGCCGGGCAGGGTCACCGACGGCCTCGTCGACGTCGCGGGTCAGGGGCCAGGTCGAGGATGACGAGCGGGCGACCAGTCCCCCGGCCGGGCCGAGGCGCTCTGCGGCGACAGGGGGCGACGACGTCGGCGGTGAGGATCGGCCCGCCCGTGCCGCGGCAGGTGACGACGAGGTCGGCGCGGCTCATGGCCTCACTCAAAGCGCCAGTGGGGACGGCGCGCAGGCCGTGGCCGGCGGCGAAGGCCTCGGCGCGGTTGGAGGCGGAGTAGACGGCGATGTCGCTCAGGGCCCCGGGCGCGCAGGTCGGCGACGGTGGCGCCGGCGTAGGAGCCGGTGCCGACGATGAGGGCGCGGCAGCCCTCCAGCGGCGGCAGGTGGCCGGCGGCCTGATCCACGCCGACGGCGACGACGCTGCGCCCCTGACCGGACAGCTCGGTCTCGTGGGCCACCCGACGGGCGGTGGCCGAGGCACGCTCGACGACCCGCACGAGCTCGGGGCTGAGCGTGCCCTCGGCAGCGGCGGTCTCAGCGGCGCGGCGGACCTGGCCGACGATCTGGGCCTCGCCGACCACCATCGAGCTCAGGCCCGCGGCGATGGCAAGCATCTCGCGGCGGGCGCTCGCCCCGACCAGGTGGGACAGCAGGGAGGCTGCTCGGGGGAGCCCGGCGCGCTCGGCGAGGAAGGCGCAGATGGTCTCACCCAGGTCAGACGACGCCGCGGACTGACTCCCAGTCGGAGCGAGGTTCGGGTGCAGGGCCGCAGGGCAGCCGGTGTCGGCCCAGGAGTCGGCGTCGATGAGGAGGGCCAGGCGGTTGCAGGTGGACAGGGACCACGACCCCGCGCAGCGCGGGGACCGCCTCCAGGAGATCCGGCCCCAGCCCCGGGGCGACCGCGCCGAGCCGGGCCACGACGTCGAGGCCCGGCAGTCGATGGTCGGCTGAGAGAAGATGAGTAGTCACAACGGGCGCTATTGAAACATCACCGCGAGGTGCAGGGCACAATAGCGGCATGGTGACGCACACCCAACATCGCGACAATGTGTCACCACCATATTCCTGACACCATGTCAGCACCTGATCGACGCTTGGAACACCGCATCACCACGCGAAATAAACCCCCTTTGACCACTGCTTACAGGAGGCAACCGGATATGTCTCGCATTCAGTTCCCCTATCGCAGGGAAAGCACACGGCGTCAGCATTCTTCACCCGATAACGGCGATTTCGTCACCGGACGTTCACACAATTATTCAATGGAGTCCGAGCAGGCGGCGCAGGACCGCGCCCCGGCCGGCAGCGGGGCCGCGACAGGGACCGGCGCTCCTGGAGGCCCTGGCGGGGCGGAGGCCCGCACGCACGCCCGTGTGGTTCATGCGCCAGGCGGGACGATCCCTGCCGGAGTACCGGGCGCTGCGGGCGCGCGCCGGCGTGCCGATGCTGGAGGCCTGCCTGGATCCCGCGCTCGCGGCGGAGGTGACGCTGCAGCCGGTGCGGCGCCACGGCGTCGACGCCGCCGTCTTCTTCTCCGACATCATGGTGCCGCTGCGCCTGGCGGGCGTCGGGGTGCGGATCGAGGAGGGTGTCGGGCCGGTTCTCGACACCCCGGTGCGCAGCGGCCGTGAGGTGAGCGAGCTGGTCGCCCGCCGCTTCGGTGACGGTTCCGGCGCCGAGGGGGTCGGGGCGATCGGGGAGGCGGTGCGGCGCGTCGTTATCGAGCTGGGCAGTCCGCAGGCGCCGGGCGTGCGCGAGGGATTGAGCGAGCGGGCACGCGCCGGGCTGGAGCACAGCGCCGGGGCGGCGGGCTGGACGCCGGTGCTCGCCTTCGGCGGGGCGCCCTTCACGCTGGCGGCCTACCTGGTGGAGGGCCGGCCCAGTCGCGACCACCTGGCGGCGCGCACGCTCATGCGCGCCGACCCCGACTCCTGGGACCGCCTCATGACGTGGTGCGCGCGCCTGACCGGCGAGTTCATCGCCACCCAGGTGCGCGCCGGGGCGGCTGCGGCCCAGCTCTTCGACTCCTGGGCGGGCTCGCTGTCGCCGCGCGCCTACCGCGAGCGCGTGGCCCCCTACTCGGCGCTCGCGCTGGATGCGGCCAGGGCGCCCTGTCCCCCACCACCGGCCGGGCTGCGCCGCTCATCCACTTCGGGACCGGAACCGCCCGGCTGCTGGGGCTCATGCGGCAGGCGGGGGCCGACGCCGTCGGCGTGGACGAGCGCATCGACCTGGGTGAGGGCGATTGAGGCGCTGGCCGGGGCCGACCCGCAGGCGGGGGCCTGCCCGGTCCAGGGCAACCTCGACCCGGCGCTGCTGGCGGCGCCGTGGCCGATCCTGGCTGAGGAGGTCGACGCGGTGCTGGCCGCCGGGCGCGCGGCGCCGGGGCACGTGGTCAACCTGGGGCACGGGGTGCCGCCGGCCACCGACGCGGACGTCCTCACCCGGATCGTGGCACGGGTGCACGGCTCGACCGACTGGGAGTCCGTGGCGCTGGCCGGGTGGGAGGCATGAGCGGAGAGGCCGTCGGGGAGCGGCGGTGGGACGCGCTCGTCATCGGCGGTGGGATCGCGGGGCTGACAGCGGCCTGGGACCTGGTGCGTGCCGGGCTGCGGCCGCTGCTCATCGAGGCGCGCGGCTACACCGGCGGGCTCGTCGCGGCCGGGAAGCATCGGCGGGGCGCGGATGGACCTGGGCGCCGAGGGGCTTCGTCGTGCGCGGTCGGGCGGCCACCTCGATGCTCGCCGAGCTGGGGCTGCGCACCGCCGCCCCGCACGGCCGGCCCAGGCTTTTCCTGCCGCCGCTCACGCCGGGCGCCGGTGGAGGATCGCCCCAGTGGGTGCTGCACCGGTTTCCTGACAACGCCTACCTGGGGATCCCGGCGGACCCGCTGGCGGCCGACGTCGTCGCCATGATCGGGCCGGGGGCCGCGCACCGGGCCGCGCAGGACGCCGACCTGCCCGGCACCGTGGGAACCGGCCCCGAGGACCCGGCCGACCTGGCCTCCTTCGTGACCGCGCGGATGGGGGCCGGCGTCCTGGAGCGCCTCGTGCGACCGATCGTCGCGGGCATCCACTCGGCCGACCCGGCGGACCTGGCGGCCGACGTCGTCATGCCCGGGCTGCGGCGGGCGACGGCGGAGCTGGGGGTCCTGAGTGCCGCTGTGGCGGCGGTGCTGGAGCGACGTCGGGCCCGCCAGGACGGGGTGGGCAGCCGGAGCGTGGACGCAGCCGTCGAGGGCGGGCTGTTCCGGCTCACTGACGCGCTGCGCGAGGCCATCGAGGCCGGCGGCGGGAGCGTGCGCACCCGCACCGGCGCCCAGTGGCTGCGGCCGGGCGACATCGAGGACAGCGCGGGCGGGGAGACACCGGCCGCCTGGCGGGTGGGGAATCGCCCCGACGCGTCGAGGGACCGACGCCGTCGGATGAGCCGGTGCCCGATGGTGCGCAGGAGGTCGTGGTGACCGACCGCGTCGTCGTGGCCTGCTCGGCAGGGGCCGCGCTGCGGCTGCTGCGGGGGATTCCCGGCCTGCCCGCGAGCGCGACGGAGCTGACCGTGCCGGTGGGGGCGCCGATCGCCCGCTTCACGCTGGTGGCGCGGGCGCCGGAGCTCAGTGGCGAGCCGGTGGGCTCGGGGCTGCTCGTGGCGCCTGCTGACCCTGCTGAGCCCGCCGCTGTAGCGGCGTCGGCCGGCACCGTGGCACCTGATGGGGCGGAGCCCGGTGGGGGATCGGCGAGCGCGTGGCCTGCCCGGTGCGGGCCAAGGCGCTGTCGCACCTGAGTGCCAAGTGGCCGTGGGTCGGCGCCGCGCTGCGGGCGCTGCACGGCCCGGACGTCCACGCGCTGCGCCTGTCCTACGGTCGGCCCGGTCAGCCGCGCCCGCAGGTGGATCTGCAGGTGGCGCTGGATGACGTGGCGGCCCTGACCGGGGTGAGGATCGAGCCGGAGGCGGTGATCGACCACATGCTGGTGCGCTGGGACGGGACGCTGCCGCCGGTGACGCCCGCCTACCGGGAGCGCACGACGCGCCTGGAGGAGCAGGCTGGCGCCGGTGTCGGGGCTGGAGGTCACCGGGGCGTGGGTGGCGGGGACCGGGATCGCGGCCGTCGTCGGGCACGCCCGCACCGCGGCCGGGCGCCTGGTGGGTTCCCATGGCGGGTGAGACGCCATGCCAGGACGGGAGTAGCCGTCGCGTTCGTATATTAGGTCGCGAGTTCGTACCCCCAAGGTACGGCGAGCTCTACGGTACGAACGCGACGATTGAGAACCGCGCACGAGGAGGGGATGCATGACTACGACGGGGACGGACTCCAGGCGGCTTCGCCTGGGCACGCGCGGCTCGCGCCTGGCGCTGACCCAGTCCGGGCAGGTCGCCGAGGCGCTGCGTCAGGCCGCCGCGGCCGGCGCTCTCGGCGAGGGCTCTGGCGGTCTGGACATTGAGCTGGTCACCGTGCGCACGGATGGCGACGGCGACCGCACGCCCCTGCGTCAGCTCGGCGGGGTGGGGGTCTTCGCGGCCCGGCTGCGCCATGCGCTCCTGGACGGTGAGGTGGATCTGGTGGTCCACTCCTTCAAGGACCTGCCCACGCAGCCGGTCGAGGGGCTGGAGGTCATCTGCGTGCCGCCGCGCGAGGACCCGCGCGACGCCCTGTGCGCCCGCGACGGCCTGACCCTGACCACCCTGCCGGAGGGGGCTCGCGTGGGCACCGGCTCGCCGCGCCGGGCCGCCCAGCTGCTGGCCGCCCGACCCGACCTGGAGGTGGTGGACCTGCGCGGCAACGTGCCCACGCGCCTGGCGCGGGTGCGGGGGCTGGAGGCGGTCGGCGTCGGTACTGATGAGCCGGTGGCGCCTGCGCGGGCCGATGCCGCCGGTGACCTGGACGCGGTGGTCCTGGCCCTGTCAGGGTTGCGGCGTCTGGGACTGGAGCACTGCGCGAGCGAGGTCCTGGACCTTGAGACGATGCTGCCCGCGCCGGCTCAGGGGGCCCTGGCCGTGGAGGCGCGAGCCGGCGAGGACTCTGCGGAGCTGGCCCGGGCGGTAGCGGTGCTCGACGACGATCCGACGCGTCTGGCGGTGACGGCCGAGCGGGCGCTCATGGCCCGGCTCGGTGCGGGCTGCGCGGCGCCGGTGGGGGCCTGGGCGCACCTACGGGGCGGCGAGCAGGAGCAGCGGGTGCTCGTGCTGCGGGCGGTGGTCACCTCACTCGATGGTGGCCAGGAGGTCGGCTGCGAGCTGAGCACTGAGCTGCCCGAGGCCTCTGGGGGGGCCGGGGGCTCCCGGGAATACGGCGGCGGTTCGTGCGGCCGAGGCGCTGGGGGCCAGGGCGGCCGAGGTCCTGTTGGAGGACGGTGCCGCCCAGATCGTCGACCTGCACGCCAACAAGCCCCGGCGGGACTGAGGCCATGGCGCAATCCACCTCACGCAACGACTCGTCCGGGGGCCGGCCGGACCGCCCCCGGGAGACCGGCGGGGCGCCGCTGTCGGGGCGGGTGGTTCTGCTGCCGCGTCTGAAGGAGCGCGACCGTATCGCCTCGGCGCTGGAGCGGGCCGGGGCGAAGGTGCTGCGGGCCTCCATGACACGGACGGTTCCGGGTGAGGCGGCGGCACTGGAGGCGACCGCGCGACGGATCGTGGCGGGTGAGGCGGCCTGGCTGGTGCTCACCTCGGCCCGAACCGTTGAGGCGCTGGCACCGTACCTACACGTTCCGGTGCCTTCAACGCTGCGGGTGGCAGTCGTGGGCCCGGAGACCGCGCGCGCCTGGACCGAGCTCACCGGGACCGCCCCCGACCTGGTGGCCCGGGGATCGGCCGCCGCCCTCCTGGAGGAGCCCGCGCTCGCTGGCCCCCCCACCAGCCTCGAATGCGGCACGGCGCGTGCTGCTGCCGGCCTCGGCCCTGGCCGACCCGGCACTGGCGGATCGCCTGCGTCAAGCGGGCTGGGAGGTGGAGCAGGTGGCCGCCTACACGACCATCACGGCCGACGCCCACGACCTGCCCCCGGGGCTGGAGCGCGCGTGGGCCGCCGGCGGCGTGGACGTGGTTGTGCTCACCGCCCCGTCCAGCACGCGGGCCGTCCTGGATCTGCTCGGCCCGCCGTCGCAGGGAACTGGGTTGGTTGCCATCGGTGCCACCACGGCGGCGGCAACCCGCGGGCTCGGCCTGCCGGTCGCTGCCGTCGCCTCCTCCCCCACGCCCGAGGGGGTCCTCCAAGCCACCATTGACGCCACCTGGGCCGCCACGGGCCCCGCTCCTGCACCTCAGGAGCCGCCGTGATCGCTGCATACCGGCAAAAGTGTCACGATTGGCGACTTTTCCATCTCCACCGCCGTTCCGGCGCACCTGCCCCTCAGGCATTTGCCCAGGTCAGGGCCAAATACTCGGATGTGTTCGGGAGCCGTAGCCCCAACTCGGGGCCTAAAAGTCGCCATTCGTGACACGAAACCATCCCTCAGCCCCCAAACCTCCACCACCCCGCACAAGCCCATTCCAACGCCTTGGACGACCACAGGAGCTCCTCATGACCGATGCCCTTCGACCGGCCGCCGACTTCCTGTCGCGCCGCTCCGTCCCTGCCCCGCAGGCCCCACGGTCCGCCCCCGGCGCCTGCGCACCACCCCAGCGATGCGGCGCCTGGCGCGCGAGCACGTCGTGGACCCGGCCGCCCTCATCCTGCCGGTGTTCGTGCGCGAGGACATCGACGCCCCCGCCCCGTGGAGGCAATGCCGGGCGTCGTCCAGCACACCCTGGACTCGCTGCGCCGCGAGGCCGCCGCCTGCGCCGAGGCCGGCATCGGCGCCATCGACCTGTTCGGCGTGCCCGCCACCCGGGACGAGGCCGGCAGCGCGGCCTGGACCGAGGACGGCATCCTCAACCGCGGGATCGCGGCCGTGCGCGCGGAGGTCGGGGGACGAGGTCGTCGTGTGCGCGGACACCTGCCTGGACGAGTTCACCAGCCACGGCCACTGCGGCCTCATCCGCCCCGACGGTCCGCGCGCCGGCGAGGTCGACAACGACACCACCCTGGCCACCTACCAGGCCATGGCCGTCTCCCAGGCGGAGGCCGGGGCGCACATGGTCTCGCCGTCGGGGAATGATGGACGGGCAGGGTCGCCGCGATCCGCGCCGCCCTGGACGCCACCGGCCACGACGACGTCGCGATCCTGGCCTACTCGGCGAAGTACGCCTCGGCCTACTTCGGGCCGTTCCGTGAGGCCGTGGGCTCCACGCTCACCGGGGACCGGCGCGCCTACCAGCAGGATCCGGCCAACCGCCGCGAAGGCATGCGCGAGGTGATGCTCGACGTCGCCGAGGGGAGCCGACATCGTCATGGTCAAGCCGGCCGGTCCCTACCTGGACGTGCTGGCCGACGTCGCCGCCGCCTCACCGGTGCCGGTGGCCGCCTACCAGGTCAGCGGCGAGTACGCGATGGTGGAGGCGGCCGCGCAGCGCGGGTGGGTCGACCGCGAGCGCGTCATCGCCGAGTCGGTGCTGGGGATCGTGCGCGCGGGGGGCGGACATGGTCCTGACCTACTGGGCCCGGGAGATCGCCGAGAACCCGGCCCTGCACTGATACAAGAGCCACGGAGGGCAGGATCGTTCCGGTAGGTTGGGAATCAGCTCCGGCCGGCGCGAGACCACCTCCCGAACCGGCCCTGACCAGTCTCTTCACAGTTTTACCGACAGGATCACCGTGACTCAGCAATCGCAGCCCGCAGGCCGGCCCTCCAGCACCACCGCCTCCACCAACACCTCCCTGTTCGAGGCGGCTCGCGCCGTCATCCCCGGGGGCGTCGACTCCCCCGTGCGCGCCTTCGGCTCGGTGGGCGGCACGCCGCGGTTCATCGCCTCGGCGAGCGGCGCCCACGTCACCGACGCCGAGGGGCGGAGCTACGTGGACCTGGTGGGCTCGTGGGGCCCGGCGCTCCTGGGCCACGCCCACCCGGAGGTCGTCGACGCAGTCCAGGAGGCCGCCGCCCGCGGCCTGTCCTTCGGCGCCCCCACCGCCACGGAGACGCTTCTGGCCGAGGAGGTGCGCCGCCGGGTTCCGGCCGCACAGAGGGTTCGCTTCGTGTCCACCGGCACCGAGGCGACGATGACGGCCGTGCGCCTGGCCCGCGGCGCCACGGGCCGCGACCTGGTGGTGAAGTTCGCGGGCTGCTACCACGGGCACAGCGACGGCCTGCTCGCGGCGGCCGGCTCGGGCCTGGCCACCGGCGGCCTGCCGGGCAGCGCCGGTGTGCCCGCGGCGGTGGCGGCCCAGACGATCGTCCTGCCCTACAACGACGTCGCAGCCCTGGAGGCCTGCTTCGCCGAACGGGGCGCCGAGATCGCCGCGGTCATCACCGAGGGCGCCCCGGCCAACATGGGGATCGTGCCGCCGGCGCCCGGCTTCAACGCCGCGATCCGCCGGGTGACCGCCGAGCACGGCGCGCTCATGATCCTCGATGAGGTCCTCACCGGTTTCCGCGTGGGTCCGGCCGGCTGGTGGGGGCTGGAGGCCGTCGACGGCTGGACCTCGGACCTGCCGGGCCTGTCCACTGAGCCCGCCGACGCCGCGGCCCCCTCCTGGCCGGGCGCCGACTGGCGCGAGCGCGCCGCCTGCTGCCGGACCTGGTGACCTTCGGGAAGGTCGTGGGCGGTGGGATGCCGCTGGCCGCCGTCGGCGGGCGCACGGAGGTCATGGATCTGCTGGCGCCGGACGGCCCCGTCTACCAGGCGGGCACGCTCTCGGGGAACCCGCTGGCCACGGCTGCCGGCCTGGCCACGCTCCAGCTGGCCGACGACGCCGTCTACGCCTCGGTGGCCGCCCGCACCCGGGCCATCGGCGAGGTGGTCTCGGCGGCCCTGACCGAGCAGGGCGTGCCCCACCGCGTGCAGTGGGCTGGCTCCCTGTTCTCCTTCATGTTCGGGCAGCGGGCCGCCGAGCAGGGGCGTGGGCGACTACGAGGCCGCCCGCGCCCAGGAGACCTGGCGCTACGGGCCCTTCTTCCACGCCTTCCTCGAGGCGGGGGTGGGCCTGCCGCCGTCGGTCTTCGAGGCCTGGTTCGTCTCGGCAGCGCACGGCGAGGCGGGAGCTGGAGGCGATTGCGGCCGCGGCCCCGGCGGCCGCACGCGCCGCGGCCCGGGCGACGGCGGTAGAGGGCCGGCCCTCCGGTAGTACACCCGCCCCCAGGCGGTGACGGGGGCCGCGAGCCCCGGGTCCCCTTACGGCCGCCAGGGCGGCGGGGCGAGGGCGGCCTCGTAGGCGGCGACGTCGACGTCGGCGTTGAGGCTGATGACGATGCGCATCCGGGGTCGGGGTGGGCCGCCAGCCAGCGACCGATCGTCTCCAGGGTCACCAGGGCGGCCTGCCGCTTTGGGGTAGCCGAAGACGCCCGTGGACAGCGAGCACAGGCCGACACTGCCCAGCCCCGCGGCGTGCGCGACGTTGAGGACGCTCGTGTAGCACGAGGACAGCAGGCGCCGATCCTTCAGGGGTCGGCCTGCGCCCGTCCTCGATGACGGGCCCCACCGAGTGGATGACGTGCTGGGCCGGCGGGTGGTAGCCGCCAGTGAAGACGGCCCGGCCGGCGGGCTCCCCGCCCTGACGGCGGGTGGGGTCGAAGGTCTCCGCCCACGTCATGTAGCGGGCGCACTCGGCACGCAGGGCCGGCCCGGCGACGGCGTGGATGATGTTGTCGATGCAGCGGTGCCCGGGGGCGAAGCAGCCGAGCATCCCGGAGTTGGCGGCGTTGAGGACGGCGCCGGCGCGCAGGCGGGTGAGGTCGCCGCGCCAGAAGGCAACATTGCGGCCCAGCAGGCCGGGCACGTGGTCGGTGATGGCCAGGGGCGGGATCTCGGTGGCGTCGATCATGCCGCGCTCGGCGGCCTCGGCCTCCAGGAGGGTGTCGAGGTCGGCGGCGATGTCCTCGGGCAGGGGCGCCGGGGGCCGGGCGGTGAGGAGGAAGTCGAGCATGGTGCGCAGGCTCGTCAGGGGTCGGTGGGGACCGTGGAGTCGATCCAGTCCGTGGCACCCTCGGGGTCGGAGCGGATGAAGGCGTAGACGGGTGGCGCACCAGCGCGTCGCGGCCCGAGGCGCCGACGGGGACCGCCCATCGGGCTCTGACAGCGTGACTGACGTGGGACTCCAACTTCACGCGGGCCATCATAGGATATCAAAACGTAATGTTCTGCCCTTGACTGGGCGAGCCGGGTAACAGACGACGACGTCGCCCGGAAACGTTGGGTTCCCGGGCGACGTCGGAGGACCGGAGGGACCGGAGGATGGACCCACGGCCCCTCGGTGCACGGCGGATCAGGCCTGAGTGCCGGCGGCCTCCTCCTCGGCGATCTTGGCCTTGAGCTCGTCCATGTCGAGCTCGCGCACCTGCGTGATGAGAGAGTCGAGCGCGGGGGGCGGGCAGGGGCGCCAGCCTCGCGGTAGACCAGCACATTGTCACGGAAGACCATGAGCGTGGGGATCGAGGAGATTCCCAGGGCTCCGGCGAGGTCCCGCTCGGCCTCGGTGTCCACCTTGGCGAAGGTGATGTCGGGGTTGGCCTCGGAGGCCTTCTCGTAGATGGGGCCGAAGCGCATGCACGGACCGCACCAGGAGGCCCAGAAGTCGACGAAGGTGATGCCCTCGCCGTGGATGGTGTCCTTGAACTCGGGGCCGGTGATGTTCTTGGTGGCCATGAGCATTCCTTTCAAGACTGCGGAGACATATCGGTTCCACTGCGGCCAACACGGCCGGGGCCCAACCTATTCCTGGGGCCGTCCGTCCTCTTGACGGGGCCGCCCGGCCTGCTGCCGTTGCTGCCGGACCTGCCGCTGGCACCGCGCGCCCCCTACCGTTACTGCCCGAGCTGCCGCTGGCACCGCGCTCCTGCCTGCGCCGACCGACCCCACCCACCTCTTGCGGCCGGGGACATTCCGCGCGGCCGGGTGCACGCCGCCCCGGGCAGGGACACCCCACGCGTCCGGGGACAGGATTGCTGTCCCCGACGGCGTCGAAGGCCCCCGCCCGCGCAGACATGTCCCTGACGACGTCGAACGCCCCCACCAATCCAACTATGCTGCAACTGACCTGCTATCAGTTTTCAGGAGGGTGACCCGTGGCGATCTACATCCGCACCCGCCCCACCACCAAGACCAAGGTACTCGGGTGCCTGTGTGCCCTGGCCGCCGCCGGCATTGCGCTCCTCTACCCGTTGATACTGGTCCTGGCCGCCTTCGCCCTGGGCGCCCTGGACGAAGCCGTCGCCTACCCGGAGGACAACGAATCGGTAGCCAATGCCGCGACTGTGGTAGGGGTGATACCGACCATCTACAGCTTCGTGCTGACGGCCATCATCTTCGGTGCGACCTCCGCTTTCAAGGGCGAGGACCGCTGGCTTACCAAGGACGCGACAGTGACTCATCGCGATATCGCGTCGGCGCGGTTCCTCCACGTCGCTAGGGATCCCAATAGTCGCGCCGTGGGCATGCTGTGGGCGATGCTCGCGGGCATGCTGGTGGTGGCTTCCCCGTTCCTCGCGATAGCCATCCCACATGCCCTGATCTACAGCGAATCCACCCAAGAGCTGGTCGAGGAGGCCACCTGGGGCGTGTCCCTTCTGATCATCGCGCTCTTCGTGGCACTGGTGTATGCCGCCGTACGTCGGCGGGCAAGCGCGGTGCGCATGACGCCGCAGGGCATGGCGGTCGCGAATCTGGCCGCGATCACCCTCCCCCTACCTTCCAGCCGTGACGAGCTCGGGGTCCAGGAGGCTCCCGCCCGCCGGGGGCGCGTGAAGGTCCAAGCCGTCTACACCCCCACCACTGGCGACACCGAGCCGACCAAGCCAGTTCTCATCCCACGGCTCAGTCTGACAGTGAGACCCTCGCGGCTCGACGACGCCCGCTCCCGGGTCGAGGCCCGGCTCGACGAGGTCTGGCGGGCCGCCCACTGGTACGCACCCCACCCGAGCAGGAGGAGACAACCACCGCCCCGACGTCGGAACCCGCACCAAATCCGACTCACCAGCCACCACATCAGGACGCAGACTCCGGTCACGACCAGCGTCAGGCAGAGACCTCTCTCCCATGAGTGGCGCATCCATCACTTGACCCTACCGTCGACGCCCGACGCAGACGCCGACCACGACCAGCCCCGACAGACAACACCCCTCCCACGAATGGCGCATCCGCCACCCCACCCAGCCCTGCACAGTGCGGCCGGGGACATTCCACGCGACCGGGTGCACGCCGCCCCGGGCGGTGACATCCTGCGCGTCCGGGGACAGGATTCCGGTCCCCAACGGCGTCGAAGGCCCCCGCCCACAACGGAACCCCACGGCGGCAGTCACCAGCGCACAGCCTCACACATGGCAGTTTCCAGGCACACACCCACCCACAATGTCCAACAATCCGACATTGTATGCAATCTCCCCCTCTTTAGATGTCATACAACTACCATTAGATTGACATCATGGACGTGAGCATGTTCGTCAACGACACCATGGGGGAGCTGGTCGACATCACCGGCTCCGACCCGGTGACCGGCAACTGGCAGCACAAGGCCTTCATCCCCACCCCACTCGGCTCCGACGAGCCACCCCTCAACGGAGGCACCTACCGCATGGTGGCAGCAGCCGGCCGCGCACTGGCCGCCCTCGACGCCACGGCCCAGCAGCTGCCGAACCCCTATCTACTACGAACCCCCTCCCTACGGCGCGAGGCGCAGTCGACGTCGGCCCTGGAGGGCACATACGCCCCCCTGCGCGAGGTGCTCACCGCCGACGACGACGCCCCCGCGACCGCCGAGATGACGGAGATCCTCAACTACGTCCGCATGGCCAACAGCGGTTTCCTGTGGGCGCAGGAGGGGCGTCCCATCACCCTGTCACTCATCGAGGACCTTCAAGGCGAGCTCATGCGAGGCACTCCCCTTGAGTCCGCTTCAGGTCGCCTGCGCGACAGCCAGGTCATGATCGGTCGCCGCCCCGGTGCGCACAGCACGGCCCCCGTCCATGCGTCCCGGTTCGTTCCCGCACCTCCCGGGGATCATCTTCGCGCCGGCGTTCGAGCCCTTGTCGATTGGTTGCATCGGGACCACGAGGGAGACATCGACCCGATCATCGCCGCGGGCATGGCCCACTACCAGTTCGAGACGCTTCACCCCTTCCGGGACGGCAACGGTCGCCTGGGGCGGTTCCTCATCGTGCTCACTCTCCTGAGCTCGGGTGTTCTCAGCGAACCCACGCTGACGGTCTCGCCGTGGTTCGAGGAGCGTCGCGCCGAGTACTACGACGCGTTGCTGCGAGTCAGCACCCACGGCGACTGGGACACCTTCCTGGCCTTCTTCTCCCAGGGACTGGCCGCGGCAGCCACCAGCACGCGTCATCAGATGCTCGCTCTGGCCGCTGCGCACCAGAGCCTCAAGGAGACGGTGCGCTCCTCCAGCCTGCGGTCCGCGCACGCTCTTGACCTCGTCGACTTCGCGGTCGCGAATCCGAGCTTCACGGTGCGCAAGGTCGAGGCCGCCCTCGGCATCTCGTACGGGCGGTAACGGCCTGGTTGCCCAGGCTGACCGACATCAGGGGTGCTCGACGTCGTCGAGACCGGCTCGCAGCCTCGCCGCTTCGCCGCACCTGCTGTCCTGAAGGTCCTGCTCACCTGAGCCCGCCCGCCCCGCCTTCCAAGACGGCCGGGGACATCCTGCGCGTCCGGGGACAGGATTCCGGTCCCCGAGCGCGCGAGCCGCCCCCGGCCGCACAGAAACGTCCCCGACGGCGTCGAACGCCCCCAACCAGGGTGAACGGTCCCCCATGGGCAGGGAGGCGCCCGCCGCCCCCAGACTTGACTCACCGGCAGCAACCGACCCGCCGACAGTTTTCAGGAGGGCACCCCATGGCGATCTACATCCGCACCCGCCCCACCACGAAGACCAAGGTGCTCGGGTGCCTGTGCGCCCTGGCCGCCGCCGGCATCGCGCTCCTCTACCCGACCGCCCTACTCATGGCCGCCTTCGCCCTGGGCTCCCTGGACGAAGCCATCGCCAACAATGACGGGGATCTGGCGATACAATCCTTATCCGTCCTGATCGGCATCACAACCGTCTTCGGAGTCGTGCTGACCGGCCTCACCCTCGGGGTGATCTCCTGCTTCAAGGGCGGCGACCGGTGGCTGCCCAAGGACGCGAAAGTGACCTACCGCGATATCGCGTCGGCACGGTTCCTTCATGTCGCCCAGAATCCCGCCAGGCGAGTCATGGGGATAGTGTGGGCGATGCTCGCGGGTATGCTGCTGGTGGCCTCCCCTATCATCGTGCTGACCACCCCACGCCTCCTGATCTACAGCGAATTCACCCAAGGACTGGAGGATGAGGCCGCCGGCGGCATGATCCTCCTTATCGTCGGACTGCTCCTGGCACTGACACGCACCACTGTGCGCAGACGGGCGAGCGCTGTGCGCATGACGCTGCAGGGCATGGCGGTCGCGAATCTGGAGTCCTTCGCCCTTCCTCTGCCTTCTGGGCGTAACAACCTCAGCATCCAGGAGGTTCCAGCGCGCCGAGGTCGTGTGAAGGTACAGGCCGCCTACGCCCCACCGACCGGAGGTGCCGAGCCAGGCAGGCCAGTTCTCCTCTCGCGACTCAGTCTGACGGCGAGGCCCTCACGGCTCGACGACGCCCGCGCACAGGTCGAGGCCCGGCTCGACGAGGTCTGGCGAGCCGCCCAGCTGGTGCGCACCCCACCCGAGCAGGATAAGGCGGCCACCTCCCCAGCACCGACGTCAGAGCCCGAGCCAAAGCCGACCTGAGGGCCATTGCCCGAACCCCCGGGGACATTCCACGTGGCCGGGTACCCGCCGCTCCGGATGGGGACGTCCTGCGCGTCCGGGGACAGGATTCCGGTCCCCGAGCGCGCGAGCCGCCCCCAGCCGCACAGAAATGTCCCCGACGACGTCGAACATCCCCACCGGGGTGAACAGTCCCCATGGGCAGAAGGCACCCACCGACCACAGACTTGAATCGCCGGCCACAACCGACCTGCCACCAGTTTTCAGGAGGGACCCCGTGGCGATCTACATCCGCACCCGCCCCACCATCGGGATCATGATGCTTGGATGCCTGCTCGCTCTGATCGCTGTCGGCATCGCGCTCCTTTTCCCGGCTGCCCTGTTCCTGGCTGGCTACGCCCTGGCTTCAATGGAGGAAGCCGTGACCTACCCGACGGAGAGCAGCAGTGCAGCTAATGGAGCGGCTCAGATAGTCATGATCGCGACCACTTACAGCATCATGCTGACCGCCGTCACCTTTGGGACGATCTCTGCCTTCAAGGGTAACGACCAGCGGGTACCTCAAGACGCAACAGTGACCCATCGAGATATCGAGTCGGCACGGTTCCTCCATGTCTCCCAGGTGCCCGACAGGCGCGCAGCAGGCATGCTGTGGGCGGTGCTCGCGGGCATGCTGCTGGTGGCCTCTCCGTTCATCGTGATAGCCGTCCCTTACCCCCTGATCTTCAACGATTCCACTCAAGAGCTGTTCAATGAGGCCGTCTGGGGCATGATCTTCCTCGTTGCCGGACTGTTCGTGGCACTGACATGCGCCGCTATGCGCCGACGCTCGATCGCGGTGCGCATGACCCCACAGGCTATGTCGGTCGCAAGCCAGGAGTCCTCCACCCTCGCCCCGCCTTCCAGCCGCGACGAGCTCAGCATTCGGGAGGCTCCAGCGCGCCGAGGTCGCGTGAAAGTGCAGGCCGTCTACGCCCCGCCCACCGGAGGCGCCAAGCCGGGGCAGCCGGTCCTCATCCCGCGGCTCGGCCTGACAGTGAAACCCTCACGGCTCGACGACGCCCGCGCACAGGTCGAGACCCGACTCGACCAGGTCTGGCGTGCCGCCCAGCTGGTGCGCACCCCATCCGAGTACAAGGAGGAGCAGTCCGAGTAGCCCATGCTGTCAGGTTCCAGGGCGCACTCCACCCGAGCAGGAGGAGGCCCCTGCACCGACCTCGGAGCCCGAGCCAATCTTGGAGCCCGCACGGAAGCCAGCTCACCATCCACCGCATCACGATGCAGACCCTGTGACCACAACCGGTCCCCGACGGCGTCGAATGCCCCCCAGCCGCACAGAAATGTCCCCATCGGTGAGCGCAACACGGCCCTGTCCCAAGCGCCGTCTACCATCGGAGCATGCCGACTGACATCAGCCCGGGCACTCGGCTGCGGGCGTGGGAGCGAGCCACGGAGTGGCCGTTGACCGGCGCCGCCGCCGTCATCCTGGGCGTCTACGCCTGGGAGGTGCTCACCAACGCGCAGGGCGGGGCCAAGGACACGGCCGAGCTGGTGATCAACACCGTGTGGGCACTGTTCGGGGTCGATTACCTTGTCCGCCTGGCACTGGCGCCGAGCCGGGGTCACTGGTTCCTCCACCACCTACCCGACCTGGCGATCATCGCTCTGCCGTTCCTGCGGCCACTGCGGCTCCTGCGCCTGGTGACGCTCGTGAGCGTCATACATCGCAGCGCCGGCACCGCGCTGCGCGGGCGCATCACCCTGTACACGGTCGGCAGCGCCGCCCTGCTCATCTTCACCTCGGCACTGGCCTCGCTGGATGCGGAGCGTCATGAGCCAGGCTCCTCGATCCGGACCTTCGGCCAGGCCCTGTGGTGGGCGCTGACGACGTTCACCACCGTCGGCTACGGCGACTCCGTCCCGGTCTCCACGCAGGGGCGTTTCATCGCAGTGCTGCTCATGATCGGCGGGGTGGCGCTCGCCGGCGTCGTCACGGCGACCCTGGCCTCGTGGATCGTCTCGCTGGTCGAGGAGGAGAACGCAGAGCAGGAGGCCGCCACGCAGGAGCAGGTGGCAGCCCTGCAGCAGCAGGTCAGCGAGCTGAGCGAGCGCATCGACCGCCTTCTGGAGGCACCCGACTCGGGTCGGTGAGAGCACGCTCCACCTCTCGGACCGTCACCGTCCACCACGCAGTAACCGAGCCGGGCAGCCCAGTCCTCCTCCCGCGGCTCAGCCCTACGACGGCGCTGCCCTCACGCTCCAGAGGCACCTGCCCCTCTCCCCTCGTGCGCCAATACGGGCAGCCGTCCTGACATCACCACATACCGCTATTCGGCGGATCCCAACCGCCGACACGGACGATTTTCTTCACTACACTTCCCGACGACGCACCACCCAGATCGAGCCACTGTGCCACCGCACCCCGGCAACACGCCCGGCACCTCCCAACCCTTGAGAAGAACAGCATCGCCACATGAACGAGGACAAGCCGTTTCAGCCGCTGCGCATACCGGCGGCCGTCATCATCAGCGCCTTCACCGTCATTGCTCTCACAGAGATATACGGGCTCGACACCGAATCCACGTCATTCGACTTACCCGCAACCATTGTCATCATTATTTTCTGGATGATCTCTACAGGGGTGGCCGCATGGAATTCCCCGCAAGCGCAAGGGGCCGCAAGCGCGGTATTCACTGTCACCGCCCTCATTGGCGAGAAGATACCAAAAGGCAGTGAGTACGACCAAGGCGACCTTTCGAGAATCTCTCCAACCTTGTGGGTACTGTCTGGCATCATGTGCGGATCCGCCGTAGCAACATGCACCGCTATCAACCGTATGAGCAAGCATCGCCCACCTCTCGGCATCAAGGGCCTGATTCTTGATAAGATTGCGGTAGTGATACTTGTCAGTATCCTAGCGTCCGCCCCTCTTGTCAGCGCATCATATCCACGCTTATGGGCCTCATCCGGAGATCTCGGAGCAGCTATCACTGCTTTCTTTTGCGGTTTCGCAATGACCTCGCTCGCCGGCATGGCACCCCCCGTATCGTTGATCTACCTGGCTATCACCATCGGCCGCTACTACACGTTCGACGACGCAGAGGCGGCGAGGAGCTACCTGGTCGAGACTCTCCCCATCCCTCTTCTCGCCATCTCCGCCACAGTGGGGCTGTTCAGCATGTACCACGACAAGCGGCCACGGTCGACCACGTCGGGGAAAGCCTTAAAATCCAGCACCTCACCACAGAACAAGGACGCTCATGAGTCATGAGACCTCGTTCCAGCAGCTACGCACGCCGGCGGCGGCTCTCGCCTCCATCACCATCGTCCTCAGCCTGCTGGACGCCCGGGCTGCAGGCCGGCATGACACTGACACCATCTGGTTCATGCTGGCCCTCATCGGCGTATCGGCCACGCTTCTCGGACTTGTCTCACGGAGTTCGTGCTGTGCTCAAGGGCTATCTGGCACCGTCTTCGCCGTCATCGCAACCACGGCAGTGGACCTGCCTGAGACCGTCGAGGAGCACATCGACATCCACCTCTCCCAAGTCGCGCCAACTCTGTGGGCACTGTCCGGCATCATGTTCGGCACCGCTGTTGCCACATGCCTGACTCAAGGCGGCTGGCACCGGCGCCTCATACAAAGCGAGGCACCCACAACATCCCTGGCCACCATGTCCGTCCTCGGCTTCCTGCTCGGGATCGTGTTCTCCTTGCCGCTCGTGTCACGTCCCGAGGTATTCACTTCCCTGCACGCGGGAATCCTGCTCGACGCGGCTGTCTACTTCCTCTGCGGCGCCGTCATCACCCTGCTCACCGCGGTGTCCCCGATCGTTCCCCTCACCTGCCTCGTCTCCGTGCTCATCGGCTACGTCGTGACGGATGGCCTCGAGGACGCCGTGCGCTACTCCGTCGCAGTCGTCCCCGTGCCGATCGTCGCCACCGCAGTCACAGTTCAGTTCTTCAACATCCACCGGCTCGCGGCGACACCGTCGCCCAGCAAGCAATAAGCGAGCCGGGCACTTCTCGCACAGCCCAACCGAAGAACGGTCGCCTCATGCGAAAAATGCCCGGCTCGGCGGAAAAGAGAACCCAGTCAGCCCCGCAGCTCGGCGGCCACCAGCTCGGCCAGCTCGACGGCGTTGAGGGCCGCGCCCTTGCGCAGATTGTCCCCCACGGCGAAGAACTGCAGGCCGTGGCCCGGCGCGAAGGCCTGGTCGGCGCGCAGGCGCCCCACGAAGGTGCCGTCGCGGCCGGCGCCCTTGAGGGGGCTGGGCACGTCCTCGTAGGTAACGCCGGGCGCCGCCTCCAGCAGCTCGCGGGCGCGCTCGACGCTGATCTCACGCTCGAACTCGGCGTTGATGCTGAGCCCGTGGCCGGAGAACACCGGGATGCGCACGCAGGTGCCGGAGACCAGCAGGTCCGGGATCCCCAGGATCTTGCGGGACTCGTTGCGCAGCTTCTGCTCCTCGTCGGTCTCACCGGAGCCGTCACCGGCGTCATTCCCGGCCCAGGCCACGGCGTTGAAGGCGATGGTGTCGACGTAGACCTCCGGCGCGGGGAACTCGACGGCCCGCCCGTCCAGGGCCAGGCCCTCCATGTCCTCGTTCACGACGGCGCGCACCTGCCCGGCCAGCTCGGCCACCCCGGCCCGCCCCGAGCCGGAGACGGCCTGGTAGGTGGAGACGATGAGACGGATGAGCCCGGCCTCCTCGTGCAGCACCTTGAGGGCCGGCATGGCCGCCATGGTGGTGCAGTTGGGGTTGGCGATGATGCCCTTGGGGCGCTCGCGCAGCGCGTGCGGGTTGACCTCGCTGACCACGAGCGGCACCTCGGGGTCCTTGCGCCAGGCCGAGGAGTTGTCGACGACGACGGCCCCGGCGGCGGCGAAACGCGGGGCGTGCTCGCGCGAGGCCGCTCCCCCGGCGGAGAAGATGGCGACGTCGATGCCGGCCAGGTCCGCGGTGGCGACATCCTCGACCTCGACCTGGGCGCCGCGGAAGTCCACGACGGTCCCGGCGCTGCGGGCAGAGGAGAAGAAGCGCACCGAGCGGGCGGGGAAGTCGCGCTCGGCCAGCATGGCGCGCATGACGCGGCCGACCTGGCCGGTGGCCCCCCGACGGCGACGCAGACGCCGTCGGCCACTCCGGTGTAGGTGTTCACAGGGATTACTCATCGTCCGGTCCCTCCGTAGACGACCGCCTCGGCGGCCTGGGCGTCGAGGCCGAAGGCGGAGTGGACGGCGCGCACGGCCTCGTCGAGTACGGCGTCGTCGACCACCACCGAGATGCGGATCTCGGAGGTGGAGATCATGTGGATGTTGACCCCGGCCTCGCTCAGCGAGCCGAACAGGCGCGCCGAGACCCCCGGATTGGAGCGCATACCGGCCCCCACCAGGGGACAGGGATGCCGATGTCGGGGTTGAAGTGCAGGCTTCGGAAGCCCAGGCTCCTCGCGGGCGGCCTCGAGGGGCCTCGCGGGCGGTGGCGGAGTCGCCGTCGGGGCAGGTGAAGGAGATGTTGGTCAGGCCAGTCCCCTCGGCGGAGACGTCCTGGACGATCATGTCGATGTTGGCGTCGGTGCCGGCCACGATCGCGAAGATGCGGGCGGCGGCGCCGGGGACGTCGGGCACGCCCACGAGCGTGATCTTGTCCTGGCTGCGGTCGTGGGCGATTCCGGAGATGACGGGGGCTTCCACGTGGTCCTCCTTGGCGTTCGGGCGGGGGCGGGCCTGGGCCCGTGCGGCGATGGCATTGCGGTGCGCGGTGTCGACGACGGAGGCCGAGGGCCCGTCGTCGAGCCCGGCGGGATCTGAGGACGAGGCCGGGGCGGCTCCCGCGGACTCGTCGGCGGCCTCCAGGCTCGCGGCACTGGGCGCGCTGTCGGTGTCGGCAGCGACGACGTCGTCGAGCTGGGCGGCCACGACCGAGGGCACGAAGGCGCCCTCACGGCGACCGTCGTAGATCCAGGTCCCGGTCTTGTCGGAGAAGGAGGAGCGCACGTGCAGCGGCACCCCGAAGCGGCGGGCGTACTCCACGGCGCGCAGGTGGAGGATCTTGGCGCCGTGGGCGGCCAGCTCCAGGGTCTCCTCACTGGAGAGGGACTCGATGCGCTTGGCGGTCGGGACGATGCGGGGGTCGGCGGTGAACAGGCCGTCGACGTCGGTGTAGATCTCGCAGACGTCGGCGTTGAGGGCGGCGGCCAGGGCGACGGCGGTGGTGTCGGAGCCGCCACGCCCCAGGGTGGTGGTGTCCTCGACCTCGTTGATGCCCTGGAAGCCGGCGACGATGGCGACCGCGCCGGTCTGGATGGAGCGGGCCACGCGCTCGGGCAGCACCCCGACGATGGATGCCTTGCCGTACTTGGAGTCGGTGAGGACACCGGCCTGGGCACCGGTGTAGGCCTGTGCCGGCACGCCGAGCTCGGTGACAGCCATGGCGAGCAGGGCCATGGAGATGCGCTCCCCGGCGGACAGCAGGATGTCCATCTCACGGGCGGGGGCGTCGGTGGTCAGGGCGGCGGCCTGGTCGAGGAGCTCGTCGGTCGTGTCCCCCATCGCGGAGACGACGACAACAACCGTGTTGCCGGCCTGGCGGGTGGCGACGATGCGCCGTGCGACGCGCCGCATCGCGTCGACGTCGCTGACGGACGAGCCGCCGTACTTCTGGACGACCAGTGCCATGGGGCGCTCCTCGAGTCCTGGAATCAGTGCGTGTCTAGCATCAGGTGCTCCGCGCCGATGCGGGCGTCCCGGCAGGGGCTTCCGGGGGTGGAGCCGTCGCCGTGCGGCGCCCACGACGACGTGGCTGGGGCAAGCATACGGTGCGCCGTGTTGCCGACACATCACGCGGCTCCCGGCGCCCGGTCCGCGGCCTCGGCCCACAGCCGGCGACCCACACTTCGACAGAATTCTCAAAAACGACCCGGAGCCGCGTCGTCTATGAAGATTCTGTCGAAGTGTGGCGGAGCCGAGAGCCACCCCACTCACACCATCGAGAGGACGAGACAGGCACCGGCGCGCGCCAAACCATGGAGGCCGACGGCGATCGACGCCTCGAGGGCACCATCCCAGACGTCATCGCCAGAGCGGCCGAGCTCATCGACCAGTGGGCCCCCAAGCGCAGGGCCCTGAAGAACGAGGGGACCTTCGGTCCCACAGAAATCATCCCCCGAGACGCCTGGCTAGAGGCCGTGGTGAACGCCGTTGTCCACCGCTCTTACTCGATGGCTGGGGACCACATACGCGTGTCAATCTTCCCGCACCGCATCGAGGTTTCCAGCCCGGGTCGCTTTCCTGGGATGAGTGACCCAAGTCGCCCGCTCGAGATCGCGCGATACGCACGCAACCCACGCATCGCGAGGGTGTGCGCGGACCTCGGGATCACGCAGGAGCTCGGCGAAGGCATTCGGCGCATGGTTGACGACATGCGCCGAGCCGGTCTAGCCGACCCCCACTACCGTCAGACCTCAACCAGCGTCATCGTGAGGCTGGATGCGACATCGGCCATCTCAAGCGACGTCATCGAGAGACTGCCTCACGGCTCGCTGGAGGTCGTCGCGCTCCTGCGAAGCACCGGACCATTGGGCACAGGGGAGATTGCGTCGGGCGTCAACGCATCTCGCCCTACGGTCCTGCGGTGGCTCAAGGCACTGCGCGAAGAGGGCCTGCTGGAGCGAAGAGGACAGTCACCGCGAGACCCGCGAGCCACATGGTACGTACCCGGTACCTGACCCCTCGCCACTGCCACCTCACTGTCCACAGCAGAGTCCTCCGGCCACCCACTCACATCTACTCTAAAATATTGAGAGTAGCGACTTGAGCTTACAGAACGTTGGAACAACAAGGAAAAACTCGCCTCGAACGGCGCTACTGCCAACCTACTCGAACGCCACTCGAAGCTCTCTCAACAACCCCCGGCCCACACTTCGACCGAATCTTCATAAACGACGCGGCTCCGGGTCGTTTCTGAAGATTCGGTCGAAGTGTCGGAGCGAGGCGGGCTCGGGCGCGCACCATCGCCGCCGCCCACGTCGTCCCCGGAATTTCACCCGTCAAGCCCGGCCGACGACGTAGCCTGCCTGTATGAGCATTGAAGTCTCACAGCTCACCCGTTTCTTCGGTCGGGCGCCGGCGGTGCGCCAGCTGGACATGTCGGTGCCCGGCGGCGCCGTCACCGGCCTGGTCGGCCCCAACGGCGCCGGCAAGACGACACTGCTGCTCATGCTGGCGGCCCTCCTGGCCCCGGACTCCGGGACGATCCGGGTAGCGGGCCTGGACCCGGTCACCCAGTCGCGCGAGGTCCACCGCGCCGTGGGCTGGATGCCCGATGCCTTCGGCACCTGGGACTCCCTGACCTGCACCGAGATCCTCCTGACCTTCGCCGCCGCCCAGGGCATGGACGCCGACGCCGCCCGCCCCCGAGCCCTGGAGATGCTCTCCCTCGTCCACCTCGATGAGATGGCGCGCACGCCCTCCCGGGTCCTCTCCCGCGGCCAGAAGCAGCGCCTGGGCCTGGCCCGCGCCCTCATCCACGCCCCCAAGGTCCTGCTCCTGGACGAGCCGGCCGCCGGCATGGACCCGCGTTCGCGCGCCGACCTGCGTGTCCTGCTGCGCGACCTGGCCTCGGGCGGCACCACGATCCTGCTCTCCAGCCACATCCTGTCGGAGATGGAGGAGATGGTCGACGGCGTCGTCTTCATGTCTCACGGGACCGCCGTCGCCTCGCCGTCGGGGTGGGCTCCGGCACCCGACCAGGCGGGTTCCGGCGCCGCAACCCCGGTCGCGGTACGGCGGACCTGGCGGATGCGGGCACTGGACGCCGGGCGCCTGCGCGAGTGGGCGCGCTCCACGCAGCTGCCCGTCACGGCTGAGGAGGACGGCGCCGTGCGCGTCCCGGTCGCCGATGACACGGCAGCGGCCCATCTGCTGCGGGAGGCCGTCGAGGCCGGGGTGGAGGTCGTCTCCTTCGCCCCGCTGTCCGGAACCCTGGAGGAGACCTACCTGGCCCTGGAAGGAGAACGCCGATGACCTGGACCGGTGTGCGCACCATCATGGTGCTCGAGCTGCGTCAGCGGGTGAGGGCCACGCGCTGGCGCATCATGCTGGGGATCTGGCTGGCGGTCCTCATCCTGCTGTGCGGCGGGCTGGTGATCACCGTCAAGGTGCTGATGCCCAACAGCTCCAGCACGGAGTACCTCTTGTCCCTCTATGACCTGCTCGTCTGCTTCGTGCTGGGGATCGGGCTCATCGTCGCTCCCACGCTGTCGGCGACGTCCATCAACGGCGACCGGGCCGACGCGACCCTGGCGCTGCTGCAGGCCACGGCGCTGCGCAGCCAGGAGATCGTCGTCGGCAAGCTGCTGGCGGCCTGGGCGGCGGCGATCGCCTTCCTGGGCGTGGCCACTCCCTTCCTCATCATCTTGACGGTCGCGGGAGGCGCGCACTGGCAGGCGCTCCTCGCCCACCTGGTCATCCTCGTCTTCACGCTGGGGGCGGTGTGCGCCATCGGCCTGGGCTTCTCGGGACTGACGGCGCGCCCCTCGGCCTCGGCGGTCCTGACCTACCTCGTGGTGGCCGCACTGACCGTGGGGACTCCCCTGGCCACGGCCATCTCCGCCTCCCTGGTGACCAGCCCCCAGACGGTGGTGACCTACAGGGTGGACTACGACGGCTCATCCGACGAGAAGCTCGTGTGCAAGCCCGCGCCCGAGATCTCGACCGAAGACGTCACTCGCACCGACCGGATCTGGTGGATGCTGGCCCCCAACCCCTTCGTGGCCCTGGGGGATGCGACCGCCCACGCGCCGCAGCAACCGGCCTCGGCCTCCTTCGGAGACCCGGCCTCCCTCCTGTCCCTGGCCGGGCAGGGCGTTGACATCATGCGCAACCCGCGGCCCGAGCGGGTCGTCCGCAACTACTGCGAGGACCGGAAGGACTCCCACGACAGCTCCTCCAGCAGCCGTGACGACGGGGGTCCCTTGGCCAAGCACCTGGTCTTCTGGCCCGCGAGCATCGTGGCGCTCGTGGCCCTGGGAGCCGGCGGCGTCGTGACGGCCAGCAGGCGTCTGCGCGTGCCGACCGGCAGGCTGCCGCGCGGTGTGCGTCTGGCCTGACCCTCCCATCGAGCCGGGCAGGGTTTCGCGTAGACCCTAGCGTTTTTTTCCGTCGGGGTGGGCGAAGAGTGCCCGGCTCGGCGGAAGGCGGGACGGTCAGTCCTCGACGCGACGTCGACCCTCGAAGGCCCGCCCGAGGGTGACCTCATCGGCGTACTCCAGGTCGGCACCCACGGGCAGGCCGGAGGCGAGCCGTGAGACGGGCACGGCCATGGTGCGCAGCATGCGGGTGAGGTAAGCGGCGGTCGCCTCACCGACGACGTCGGGGTCGGTGGCCAGGATGACCTCCTCGACCTCGCCGTCTCCCAGGCGGCTGAAGAGCTCGCGCACGCGCAGGTCGTCGGGGCCGACCCCGTTGATGGGGTCGATGGCGCCACCGAGCACGTGGTAGAGCCCCCGGTACTCGCGGGTGCGCTCGATGGCGACGACGTCCTTGGGCTCCTCGACGACGCAGATGACGCGCTGGTCGCGGCGGGGGTCACGGCAGATGGTGCACTGGGGGGCCTCGGCGATGTTGCCGCAGGTCTCGCAGAAGCGGACCTTGGCCTTGACGGCGCGCAGGGCCTCGATGAGGCGCTCGACGGCGGCCGAGTCGGCGGCCAGGACGTGGAAGGCCATGCGCTGGGCGGACTTGGGACCGATGCCGGGCAGCTCGCCGAACTCGTCAATGAGGTCCTGGACGGCGCCTTCGTAGACGGCGGGCATGTCAGCGTCCTTCCTGGGTCACGGTGACCTCTTCGATGACCTGGGCGCCGAGGATCCGCTTGACGACCTCGAGCCCGACGACGCCGGCGTCCTCGGCGTCGGGGTCGTCCTCGCTGGGGGTGTCGTCGGCCAGGGAGTCGGTGTCGGCATCCTGGGCGGCGGCGCGGGCGGCGGCCATGGCGGCGGCCAGTCGCGAGCCGGCGATGCCCGACGGCGCCCAGGTGGACTCGTCCTCGGGTGGTGCGCTCGAGGCGCTGGGCTCCTCGGGGGCCGGGCCCGGGCTGAAGGGGCTCGACGGCGTCCCTCCCAGGTGACGGGGGCCAGGCCGGGTGATCCGGCGGTGGTTACCGGGGCGCCAGGGGCGACCGGCGCGCTGCCGGCCCCCGGTGCCTGCGGGGACGGGGAGGAGGGCGTCTGCTGGAGGGAGCGGGGGCCGCCGGAGTCGACGCGGCCCCGCCGGGAATCTCCGGCAGGGCGCGCAGACGGTGGACGGTGGCCAGGGGCGCCTCGTCGGGCGCCTGCGCGGCGGGCGCGGAGCGGGACTGCGCGGGAGAGGCTGAGGCAGCAGGAGCCGACGTCAGGGGCCGGAGCGGGAGCGGACTGGGGGCCGGTGGGCGCGGGCGCTCCCGAGGAGGGCGGGGCGGTAGGGCGGCGGGGACGAGGGCGCGGAGGCGGGTGCTGACTGGGTGGGCACGGTTCCACCGCCGGGGACGGCGACCGGCCCCCAGCCGTCGTCCGGGTCGGTGCTGCCCGCGGCGGAGGCGGGTGCTGAGGCCGGCGCCGGGACTGACCCGCCACCGGGGATCGCGACGGGCCCCCAGCCGTCGTCGGGATCGGTGGGGCTGGCGGGAACCGTCGATGCCATCGGGGCCGCGTGGGCGGCGGGCGTCGGGAGCGCGTCAGCAGGGACGGCCGGGGAGGCTGGGGAGACCGCCTGGAACTCGGTGGGGGCGGCGGGATCGGCACCGGCCGGAGCCGGCTGCGGCGCCGGTGAGGTCGCAGTCTCCCTGCACGGCGGGGGCCGGGGCGGAGTGGGGTCCCGCGGGGTCGGTGGGCTGAGCGGGGCCGGTAGGCTCGTCGGCACTGATGGCCCCACCGGCATATCCGGAGTCCTCGGCGTAGGGATCGGCGCCCCAGTCGTCCCTCGGGCGGGGGCTCGAGGATCGGGGAGCCGTCGTCCCAGGTGGTGGAGGCGGGCCGGTGCACCTCGGGACGGGTGGCCGGCTCGACGTCGGTCGGCTGTGCTGCCGCCTGGCCGTCGTGGGCAGCACTGGTGGGGTCTTGGGTGGCGCGCGCCTGGGGCGCGGAAGCGGATGAGGCGACTGGCGCACTCGCGGAGCCGTGCAACCCCGCACGTCCGACGCTGTGGCCAGAGCTGGCAGCACTACTGCCGACGACCGGGGCCGCCGCAACCTCGACCGGACCCTGGCCACCGGTGTGCGTCCCGGCGCCGTTGGCGTCCTCCGCCCCGCCACCGGCGGCCGAGCCTGCCGAGTCGAAGGCTCTCGCTTGCGGGACGGCTCCGACCCGGGCCTGCATCGGGGGGCGCCGTCGTAGGAGCCCTGCGACCCGCCGAGACCGGTTGTGTGGCCGACGTCGCGACCGGGAGCGCTCGCTTCTCCTGCCCCGGTGGGCGCACCGCCAGGTCCTCCAGGACCGTGCGGGCCGCCTGAGCCTCCCGGGCCTTCCGGCCCGTCGTCACCGGCGACGATGGCGTGCACCTCGAGACGCAGGCCGAGGGCCTGGTGGAGGGCCGCGGAGAAGATGGGGCCGTGCCCGCCGTTCTCGAAAGCGCCCACGAGGCCGGGGGCGGCGAACAACAGCGTGAAGACGCCCCCGGAGACGGTGCCCGGTCGGGAGTTGGGACCGACGAGCGCCCAGGTGGCGCGCCGCGAGCGCTTAGCCGCCTCGAGGACCTCCTCCCAGCGGGTGCGGATCATCTCCGCGTCGGCCGCCTCGGCCCCGCCCGGACCGCCGGCGGCGCCGGCGCCTCCCCGGGCAGAGGGAGCCGAGGGCGTGGCAGGGGCCGCTCCCCAAGCGACGTCGGGCTGGGATGCTTGAGGAGCCGCAGCAGGTGCTGTGCTCCCGGATCCCCCGGCGTTCTCGGGTCGCTGGCCCCCGCGTCGGCCGGCGGCGTCGGCGGAGGCCCGGCGGGCGATCTGGGCGGCCATCTCGCGTCCGGACCCGGCGGGCGCGGCACCGGCAGCGTCGCCGACCGCACCGGCACCCGCACCACCAAGGGCGGGCGAGGCCGACTGTCCGGCGCTCCCAGCGGGTCCGGCAGGGCCTCCAGCAGCTGCACCACCGTCGGCCCTGGCGGCCCCGCCGGCCGGGATGAGCAGGCGGGCCACGAGCAACTCGAGCTGGAGGCGCGGGGAGGTGGCGCCGACCATGGCGGTCAGGGCCTGGGCGGTGGTGTCGGCGGCGCGGGAGAGGGCGGCGGCCCCCATGGTGCGGGCCTGAAGGTCCATGCGCTCGAGCTCACCAACCGGCATGGAGCCGAGCGTCGCACCGGCCTCGGAGCCGGCCAGGGCGATGACGAGGAGGTCACGCAGCCGGGTCAGCAGGTCCTCGACGAAGCGGCGGGGGTCGTGCCCGGAGGAGACGACCCGGTCAACCACCCGGAAGACGCCGGCGCCGTCGGATGCCGCGATGGCGTCGACGCACTGGTCGAGCATGGTGGTGTCGGTGTAGCCCAGCAGGGCGACCGCCCGCTGGTAGTCGACGCCGCCGTCGTGCGCCCCGCCGATGAGCCTGGTCCATGACGGAGAGGGTGTCGCGCACGGAGCCACCGCCGGCGCGCACCACGAGGGGAAGACGCCGGGGCCGATCTCGACGCCCTCGGCCTGGCACAGGTGGCCGAGGTAGCCCTCGAGGACGTCGGGCGGGACGAGGCGGAAGGGGTAGTGGTGGGTGCGCGAGCGGATGGTGCCGATGACCTTCTCCGGCTCGGTGGTGGCGAAGATGAACTTCACGTGCGCCGGCGGCTCCTCGACGAGCTTGAGCAGCGCGTTGAAGCCCTGCGCGGTGACCATGTGGGCCTCGTCAAGAATGAAGATCTTGTAGCGGTCGCGGGCCGGGGCGAAGGCGGCGCGCTCGCGCAGGTCTCGGGCATCGTCGACGCCGTTGTGGCTGGCGGCGTCGATCTCGACGACGTCGAGGCTGCCGGGGCCGCCGGTGGCCAGGTCCCGGCAGGAGGGGCAGGTGCCGCAGGGGGTGTCGGTGGGGGCCTGGGCGCAGTTGAGGCAGCGGGCCAGGATGCGCGCCGACGTCGTCTTGCCGCAGCCGCGTGGGCCGGAGAAGAGGTAGGCGTGGGTGACGCGGTCGGCCCGCAGCGCCGCCATGAGCGGAGCGGTGACGTGGTCCTGCCCGATGACCTCCTGGAAGGTGTCGGGGCGGTAGCGGCGGTACAGAGCGGTGGTCACGGCCCGAGCCTAATCGGCCGGGCCGACCCCGTGCGAGGCACCGGGCGGGTCGGCTCCCATCTGGCACGATAGGGGGAGCCGGCACGTCGCCGACTGAGAAACGGAGGAACCATGCCCGTCACCGAGGCTCTTGTCACCCGCAATGCCACCTACTCAGCCGAGATCCTCGCCCGGGGCGGCCTGGCGGCCAAGGGCACGCAGAAGGTCGCCGTCGTCGCGTGCATGGACTCGCGCGTGGACGTCTTCGCGGCCCTGGGGCTCGCCCCGGGCGAGGCGCACGTCATCCGCAACGCCGGCGGCCTCGTCACCGAGGACACGATCCGCTCCCTGACGATCAGCCAGCGGCTGATGGGCACTGAGGAGATCCTCGTCATCCACCACACCGGCTGCGGCATGCTCTCCTTCTCCGACGAGGAGCTGTGCCGCGCCCTGGCGGAGGAGACGGGTGCGCGGCCGACCTGGGCGCCGGGGGCCTTCACCGACCTGGCCGACAACGTGCGCCAGTCGATCGCCCGCATCAAGGCCTCGCCGTTCATCCCCCGCACCGATGCCGTACGCGGCTTCGTCCTGGACCTGGCCACCGGCCGCCTGGTGGAGGTCGACGCCGTCGAGGCCTGATCCCCTCAGGCAACCGGTGCACATCAGACCGGCCTCCACCCGGGTACATGAGGACCCCTCGCGCACCCGCCAGAGCCCGCTTACCCTTGCTACCTTCCGGTCCTGGGGGATTCGCTGGATGACGCCGCACGAGGGGCCGAGCGAGAGACTACCCGATCCGGCCCCCGGTTGCGAACCGCCCCAACCAGCCCCGCGTGACAGATCCCACCGCCCCGGGCTGGCCCCGGGGATGGGCGGTCCGATATATTCCTTTCTCGTTGCACGTGGTTGTCGCCGCGTGGAGCGCCTGGAGGATTCGCCTAGTGGCCTATGGCGCACGCTTGGAAAGCGTGTTGGGTGCAAGCCCTCGGGGGTTCGAATCCCCCATCCTCCGCCACCACCCCGGAATCTCCGCGATTCCGGGGTTTTTGCAGTACTCTCCTCTGCCCCACGGCAGGCGATCCGTAGGGACCTCTCCCCATCGACGACGCCGTCCGCCCCTGCCACGATTGCACCATGCTCACGAAAGCCTCACCCCTGATCGCCCTGCCGACTGCGCTCCTTCTCGCCCTGAGCCTCAGCGCCTGTGATGAGGATGCGGTGAGCATCCCCCTCCACTCGCAACTCCTCCTCAGCCGAGGCCGACTCCACGGAGTCCCCCAAGGACAAGGAGGCCAAGGACTCCGATGACGACTCCTCGACCGCTCCCGAGGCCAGCGCCTCAGCCGACTCCAGTACCGGAGCAGAGGGCGACGCCAAGACCGTGGACATCAGCGACCTCAAGACCGGCAACTGCGTCACCGAGATGGTCACCGGCACCAAGCACGGCGAGACGGGCACCACGGGCGCGAAGGTCGTCGACTGCTCCACTCCCCATCAGTACGAGGTGATCGGGACCGGACAGTCCACAGCCTCCAGCTACACCGAGGCGGACACCCCGGAGGAGATCTCCACCGTCTGCACGCCGGTGCTGGAGAGCTATGTGGGATCTCCGTCCACGGCCGAGAAGTACCGCGTAGCGGCCCTCACCCCCGTGCAGTCCTCCTGGGACCAGGGGGACCACTCATTCACCTGCTTCGCCCAGAACCCGGATGACACACCATTGAACAATTCCATCAAGAACTCCTAGTCTGTCCTCATCGAGCAGGACGGCCGCGCACAGGCGGAGCACCGGCTGAGAAGAGCCACTTCTTCTTTCCCACGTCTCGCGAACACCGTCCCGCCTCCCACTCCGGCCGGGTGGCGACTCTCCGTTTCTCCGTCTCATGTCGCCACCCGGTCCTTATCCCGGATTTTTCAGCCGACTTTCCGACCGTGGTCAGATTCCCGCAGAAAACCGGCACAATCCCACCATTCCGGCTGTTACGGTTCGAGTCATGCGCACCCTGACCTCACTCCTCGCCCTCCCCGTCGCAGCCGCTGTCACCATGGGGCTGACCTCCTGCGGCCTGTTCTCCTCGGAAACCACCACCGCCACCAAGGACCTCGAGGTCGGGCAGTGCTACAACACCGTGAGCAAGGAGTCCGGCGGAAAGAACGCAGTCGGCGAGGTCACCGTGGTCGACTGCTCCAAGGCGCACACCTACGAGGTCATCGCCCAGAGCACCTTCGGCGACGACATCAAGAAGCTCCCCGAAGGAAAGCACTCGACTCCCTGGGCCAGGGCTTCTGCCTGGGCGAGGACTTCACCAAGTACGTCGGAATCGAGTCCAGCCAGACCAGCTACCAGATCGAGTACCTCATGCCCAGTGACGGCACCTGGGCCCAGGGTGACCGCAAGATCAGCTGCGTCGTCACCCAGGGGGACAAGTCACAGGTCAAGGGCTCGGCCAAGAACTCCAAGAAGTAGCCCCCACCGGTTCCCTCAGCGACTGAGGGCCCTACTCCGTTGACGACGGCGTCCCGTCGCCCACCGGCCCGAGTCCCGCCAGCAGCTCCTCACCTACAGCGCGACCGGTCGCGCGGGTCTGCTGCCTGCCTCCGACCGCTGAGGCATCGGTCCCGATGCTCTCCTGCGCCATGAGGGCGGTGGAGATCATGAGCTTGATGCGGTTGAGCTGGTTGACCTCGCTGGCGCCGGGGTCGTAGTCGATGGCCACGATGTTGGCCTGGGGGTAACGGCGTCGGACCTCGCGGAACATGCCCTTGCCCACCACGTGGTTGGGCAGGCAGGCGAAGGGCTGGCAGCACACGACGTTGGGCACGCCGTGCTCGATGAGCTCGATCATCTCGCCGGTGAGCAGCCAGCCCTCCCCGGCCTGGTTGCCCAGGGAGAGCACCGTCGAGGCCTTGCGGGCCAGCTCGACCGTGGAGGGCTCGATATCGAAGGTACCGCCGGCGGCGCGCAGGGCGGCACGGGCCGGGGCCTGGAGCTGCTCAATGAACCAGACGGCCGCCTTCTTCTTGGCCACACTCCCCCTTGCCGATGCCGTAGGCGTCCGCCTCCCACTGGGCAGTTACCAGCCCGGACAGGAAGAAGGGCAGGAGCCCAGGGACGGCCGCCTCGCAGCCCTCGGCCTCGATGACGTCGATGACGTGGTTGTTGGCGTCGGGCTGGAACTTCACCAGGATCTCGCCGACGACGCCGACACGTGGGCGCCGGGGCTCGTCGCGGCGGGGCAGGTCGTTGAACTCGCGGACCATCTCGCGCAGGAGGCGGCGGTAGCCGATGCGCCCGCCCCAGGTGGGGCAACGGCCCTTGTGATCGAAGTACTCGGCGATGATGCGGTTCCAGCGATCGACGAGCTCCTGGGTGGAGCCTTCGACCACCTCGTAGGGGCGCACCCGCAGCAGGCAGGTGTTGAGGGTGTCGCCGATGATGATGCCCTGGAGCATCTTGAGGCCCATGGTGGCGGTCAGCTCGAATCCGGGGTTGGACTCGATGCCCTGCAGGGAGATCGCCAGGACCGGCACCTGCGGGTAGCCGGCCTCGCGCAGGCCCTTGCGCAGCATGGCGGCGTAGTTGGTGGCCCGGCAGATGCCGCCGGTCTGGGAGATGGCCACGACGCAGAATCGGGGTCGTGGCTGCCGTCGGTGAAGGCGCCGATGAGCTGGCCGATGACCATGATGGCGGGGAAGCAGGCGTCGTTGTTGACGTAGCGCAGGCCCACCTCGAGGTCGTCACGGGTGGCGGACTGAAGCAGCTCGACCTTGTAGCCAAGGCGCCGCATGAGCGGCTCGAGGGGCCGGAAGTGCACGGGGCTCATCTGGGGCATGAGGATGGTGTGGGTGGCGCGCATGGCCTCGGTGAAGACGGGGCTGGTGGCCCCCGGCAGCTCCCGCCCTCCGACGGCGCCGCTCGCCTCGCTCCGGTCGGCCGTCTCCTCAACGGTCCGGGCGGCGGCCATCGCGGAGGGCTCATCGGCGGGAGCGGTCGTGTCGATCTCGACGGCATCGTCGACAGTGCCATCGGCCTCGTCGCAAGCCTCCCTGACAGCCTCCTCGGCGTGAGCCGTCTTCTCCGCGGCACGGGCCTCGGAGGCGGCGGCCAGGGAGCGCAGGCGGATGGTGGCGGCGCCGAGGTTGGAGACCTCATCGATCTTGAGACTCGTGTAGACCCCTCCGGCGGACTCCAGGATCTCCTGGACCTGGTCGGTGGTCAGGGCGTCGACGCCGCAGCCAAACGAGTTGAGCTGGACGAGCTCGAGGTCGTCGCGGGTGGTGACGAGCTCGGCGGCCTGGTAGAGGCGCGAGTGGTAGGCCCACTGGTCGCGCACCCGCAGGCGCCCGGTGACGCCCTGGGTGGCCACGGACTTGGGCGTGGGCAGGCCGACGCCGGTGACGTCGGACCAGTCGGCGGGCGCCTGCGGGTCGGGGCGGAACTCGTCCACCCGGCGGCGCAGTGCGGCCACAGCCCGGCTGAGCGCCCCGGTGGCGACGACGTGCTCGGCGCCGTCCCCGGGGTCGGGGGCCTGGCCCGTGCCGGGTGACGAGCCGGCCTGGCGGGCGATGGCGGCCCAGTCGGTCTTCTTGGGCTTCTTGGGCCTGGCCGGTCTGGCGGGGCGCCCTCCCGACTCAGCTTTCCCGGGCCGGCAGGGCTTACCGGCATCCCCGGTCTCCTCGGAGATCCTGGGCTTCCCGGCCCGCCCTGCGGTCGTGGTGGTCGCGACGTCGGATCCGCCGGCGACCGGCCCGGTGCCGGTCTCGGAGACACCCGGTTCCGGCACCTCGGTGGCTGCGGTGTCGGGCTCGGGCAGGAGGGAGTCCTCGGACAGGACGGCCAGTCCCAGGGTGTTGATGACGTCGGGGACGCCGTGGTTGATCTCGGGGTCGATGTGGTAGGGCCGTCCGGCCAGGACGATTCCCTTGCGGTCGTTGTCCTCCATCCACCTCAGGGCGCGGCGGCCCTCGGCGCGCACGTCGGCCTTGAAGGCGGCGTCCTCGGCGAAGCCGGTGGCCACGGCCCGGCGCGCCTCGGGCAGGGGTGACGCCCCAGTCGGCGAAGACCTCGACGAGCCGTTCGGCCAGGGTGGCGGGGTCGGCCAGGTTGAGGAAGGGGGAGAGCATTCGCACGCCCGAGCCTCCGGAACCTGCTCCTCCCTCAGCGCCGTCGGCGCCCTCGCCACCGTGGGGCCGCCCGTCGCGTACGGCCTCGACGTTGTTGCGGATGACCTCGGGGTAGGTGGCCACGATCGGGCAGTTGAAGTGGTCGGCGACGCCCTGGACGAGCTCGCGCTCGTAGAACACGCAGGGGAACCAGATCGTCGTGATGCCCTTGGCGATGAGGGGCCTCGATGTGCCCGTGGGCGAGCTTGGCCGGGTAGCAGACGTTCTCCGAGGGATCGTGTCCATGCCGGACTCGAAGAGCTCGTGGTTGGAGCGCCCCGAGATCATGACGCGGAAGCCCAGCGAGGTGAGCACCGTGAACCACAGGGGGTAGTTCTCGTACATGCCCAGCACCCTGGGGATGCCGATGTCCCCGCGCGTGGCCGCGCCCTCGCGCAGGCGCCGATAGGAGAAGGCCCGCTTGTACTTGTAGTCGTAGAGGTTGGGCAGGTCGGACTTGGTGGCGCGCCGCTCCTGGGTGGCGCCCCGCTCGCAGCGGTTGCCGGAGATGTGGCGCTGACCGTCGTTGAAGGTGGTGATGGTCAGCTGGCAGTGGTTCTGGCACAGCTTGCAGGTGGCGGTCTCGGTGGTCAGGCTGAAGCGGGAGAGCTCGCCCAGGCTCATGAGGCCCGAGGGCACCCCATCGTAGGAGGCCCGGGCGCTCAGGGCCGCACCGAAGCAGCCCATGAGGCCGGCGACGTCGGGGCGCACCACCTCCCGGCCGGTGAGCAGCTCAAAGGCCCGCAGCACCGCGTCATTGAGGAAGGTACCGCCCTGGACCGAGACCCGCTCGCCGAGCTGGTCGGCGTCCTTGAGCTTGATGACCTTGTACAGGGCGTTGCGCACCACCGAGTAGGACAGGCCCGCACTGATCTCCCCCACCGTGGCCGACTCGCGCTGGGCCTGCTTGACCGAGGAGTTCATGAACACGGTGCAGCGGCTGCCCAGGTCCACCGGCCGCTCGGCGTGCAGGGCGGCCTCGGCGAACTCACCGATCTCCAGCCCCATGGACCGAGCGAAGGTCTGCAGGAAGGAGCCGCAGCCGGCCGAGCAGGCCTCGTTGACGCTGATGGAGTCGATGGCGTCGCCCTTGATGCGCAGGTACTTCATGTCCTGGCCGCCGATGTCGATGACCGAGGTGACCCCGGATTGAGGTAGGCCGCCGCCCGGTAGTGCGCCATCGTCTCAACGACGCCCTCGTCGATGCGCAGCGCCGCCTTGACCAGGGACTCCCCGTAACCGGTGACGCAGGAGCGCACGATCCGCACGCCATCGGGCATCTCACGGTGGATGCGCCGCAGGATCTCCACGGCGGCCGTCACCGGGTCGCTCTCGTTTCCGGCGTAGTGCTCCCACACGATCCGCCCGCGCCCGTCCAGGACCACGGCCTTGATCGTCGTCGAGCCGGCGTCGATCCCCAGGAAGCAGTCACCCTCCCGGTGCTCCCCGCCCCCGCTCGTCCCCGGCGCCGACGCCGCGTGAGGCCCCTCGTCGTCGATACCGTCGAGCTCGTCGTCCGGTCCGTCCGGCTCAGGTCCGCTCTCCTCGGAGGGCTTCTCGGGGACCGGCCAGTGGGCCCGCTCAATGTGCGCGCGGGCGTGCCACTCGCGGAAGGCCTCCAGCTCGGCGGCGTCCTTGAACAGCGGACGCATCCGGGAGGAGCCCAGGGACAGGGCCTTGCGGGTGGCCAGGCGAGTGGACAGCTCGGAGATCGACGTCGACTCACCCGAGGAGAGCAGGGCGGCGCCGATGGCGACGTAGAGCTGGGCGTTGTCGGGACAGGTGAAGGAGCCGACCTGCTCGGCCAGGGTCCGCTCGAAGGCGGCGCGCAGCTGGGGCAGGAAGTGCAACGGCCCACCCAGGAACATGACGTGGCCACGGATGGGACGCCCGCAGGCCAGGCCCGCAATGGTCTGGGTGACGACGGCCTGAAGGACGGAGGCAGCCAGGTCCTCACTCGCAGCACCCTGGTTGATGAGCGGCTGGAGGTCGGACTTGGCGAAGACGCCGCAGCGCGAGGCGATGGGGTAGAGCGTCGCGTAGCGCGAGGCCATATCGTCCAGGCCGGCGGCGTCGGTGTGAAGGAGCTGAGCCATCTGATCGATGAAGGCACCGGTACCGCCCGCGCAGGTGCCGTTCATGCGCTGCTCGGGAGTGGGGTGGAGGTAGGTGATCTTGGCGTCCTCACCACCGAGCTCGATGACGACGTCGGCCCGCGGATCGCACACGCGCACCGTCTCGGTCTCGGCGATAACCTCCTGAACGAAGGGCAGACCCATGAGGGTGGCCAGGGACAGCCCGGCGCTGCCGGTCACCGCCCCACGCACGACGGCACCCGGATAGGCCCGGCCGACCTCCTCCAGCAACCGGGTCAGCTCACCACGCACATCCGCGTTGTGACGACGGTACTCAGCAAACACCGGCGACACCGGACTCCCCGACGCCGAGTCGGCCGGGGCACCCGCAGGCACCTCGGGCAGACGCTCAGAGAGAAGGACCAGCTTGATGGTGGTCGAGCCGATATCCAACCCCATCCGCAGGGCACTGGTGCCGTCTGCCGGGGCACGACCGTCACAGCCCGGGTCCACCGACTGCGCAGCCGACCCCGTGGTCGCGGAGGAGGCAAACCTCCGCGAGATGGAGACAGGATCGGGAACGGACATGCTTCACCTCGGCGCGCGCCTACGCCGACCTTCTGTGAGCCGACGACGATGTGGGCTGGACCCCACCGTATCGAGGCGAACCATCAGTCTCAACGGTGTTGAAATGACCGTGCGACCCGCCCTCCACCACCTCGACTTCTTGGTGCAATGACGGCCAGAATCTCCTGCGGTTATGTGACGCCCACTCCAAGAACCTGAACAACGTTGAATATCGCACCGATAAACTTCCCTAAAAATAGGGCGACCGTCACACTCTCTCAGGTTCGCTGACCCCGATCAAGTGCTGTGTTCTCCCGGAACTTCTCCGGTTTCTGCAGGACTGGTCACCACGGGCAGCAGCGGCACTCGTAATCTCCTGGAGTGACCAGTGATTCCCTCAGCGCTCCGCAGCCGAGCGCCTCGCCCGAGGAGGTGAGGCTCGATCACCCCCGCCCTGGTCACACACACGACGCCGAGGACCCCGGCGTCGGCTGACGACCGGCAGCACCCAGCCACCCTCTACGCGGGATGCGATCCTGACCGCCGCGCGCGAGTCGTTCCTGGCCCTGGGCTACGAGGGCACGACGATCCGGGCAGTGGCCCGCACGGCCGGGGTGGACCCGGCACTCGTGTCGTACTACTTCGGTTCCAAGGGCGATCTGTTCGGGGCGGCCGTCAACCTGAGGGTACGGGCGAGCGAGGAGATCGCGGCCGCCGTCAGCGGGGACCTGCGCTCAGCCGGCCCCCGCCTGGTGAGGCTGTCACTGACCGCCTGGGACGATGCCGCCGGTGGGGCGACCTTCCGCACCCTGCTGCGGTGGATGGCCACGGACGTCAGCTCCCCGGAGGCGATCCAGAGCTACGCGACCAAGCAGATCGCCACCCCCATGGCCGAGGCCCTCAAGCAGTCGGGCCTGTCGGGGATATCAGCACGAGAGAGGGCCACCCTGGCCGGGTCCCAGCTGGTGGGACTGGCCATGATCCGCTATGTGCTGCGCCTGGAACCCGTCGCAAGCGCCAGCGTCGACCATCTGGTGGAGGTCGTCGGGCCGACGATCCAGCACTACCTCACCGGCCCGTTGCGCCCCAGGGTGAGTCAACCGGACCGAGGCGCAGCAGCCACCGTCGGCGTGATCACCCCAGTCAGCCCGGCCACCACAGTCAAAGCGCTACGTCACCACCGGACATACGCATGTAGACATAGACCGTCATGAGAAAGATCATCGGGATGACCACGAGCAGCCCCTATGACGGTCAGCAGCCCACCGAAGTAGACGGGGATGATGGTGAGCGCCAGCAGCGGCGCGTTACCGCCTTGCCTCATGAGACGGTATGAGCGACCAATCGCCTTGAAGCAGGAGCATCCCTCGTTCATGACAACGACCACCGCCACCCAGCAGAAGTAGCCGACCACCAGGCCTCCGAGGGGGAAGAGGGAGGCGATGGAGCCCGCAAGACCGACGAGCACGAGCGCGGCAGCCGCGTCGAAGCCATGAGGAGGCACAACGAGGGAGCGGAGCGTCACCTTCTCCCGCGGGCGATCCGAAGTGCGGCGGTATAGAGACCCAGCGCCACCATCAGCCCCCCAGAGCAGCGCCATCGGAATCCCGATCGCGGCAATGAGCGCGCCATTGTCCTCACCGACCACGCTGACAAGTCCGGACACCACCAGCGCCATTGCCAGCAGGCTCAGCGGGATCCAGGCGATGATGAGGGGATTGGCGAAGGTCTTGGCCCAGGCCCATTTCAAGGCATCACCCACCTCGATCCGCGGCACCGGAGGCTGCGCGAGGACCATGGAGACGGGTAGCTGCTGGTAGCCGTAGGCCCCGTCGAAGCCCGGCGCCGGGGGCATGTAGCCGTAGTGGCCAGCACCACTCGACGCGCCAGGAGCTTCAAAAGACTCGGACACGGTGTCTTCTTTCTGGACATGGAAGCATGCTCGCCCCGGTTGGGAACCGGGGCGAGCATGCGCGCGATCGGAATACAGTCAGGTCCGACTCAGAAGGTCTCGTAGCGCGCGGAGCTGAGGAAGACGCCGTGGCCGGTCTCGGTGTTGCGGCAGGTCATGCCGGTCTCCTCGGAGCTGCACACCCAGGACCCGAAGATGACGGACTGGCCGTACTCCACCACCTGGGGCGAGGAGGACCCGCCACCGCGGAAGGCCTCATCGAGCGAGAAGGCGCCCTCGCTGCGGCCGCCGAGCTGCGGAGTGTCCCCGGAGCTGAGGTCGAACCACCACTTCGGCGAGCCCGCCTCGTCCCGGCCGTAGGTGGCGTCGGAGCGGTAGGACAGCACACCGCAGCCGGCGAAGTGGGCGGACAGGTCGCAGCCGATGTTGCCCGACGGCGACACGATCATGGCCGTCTTCTCCGAGACGAGGTTGTCCGGAACGAAGGACGTGGCCTGACCGGCCGACTCATCAGCGGGGGCGGCAGGCTCGGAGGGCGCCTGCGCGGTAGCGTCCTTGTCAGCCGGTGCGTCAGCAGGCTTGTCGGTGGCCTGATCGGCCGGTTTGTCGGCCGACTTGTCAGAGCCTGTCGGAGGGAGCCTGCGCGGGCAGGGGCGGCCTCGGAGGACTTCTGCGCCTCAGGAGCCGCGGGCTGCGGCTCCTGAGCGGTCCCGGCGTGGGCCCCGCCGGCGTTGTTCGCGTTGCCCTGAGCCTGCGGGGCCTTGGAGGCACTGCCGCTCTGCTGGCTCGGAGCGTTCGTCTTGCCGGAGGCCGCCACCTTGGTGGCGCCGTTCCCGCTGGCGGCGGGCCGGGGCTCACTGGCCCGCGGGCTCGCAGGGCGGGACTGAGAGCCGGAGGAAGGGCTGCTGCGCGGATGAGTTGTTGGAGCCCTTACCGGTGGGGCTCGGGATGCGAGGAGAGGCGTGCCCCGCCTTCTGCCCGGAGGTCGCCTCGGCGCTGGCCGTCGACTGCGCCTTCGCAGATGAGCCCGTAGTGCCCTGCTGATTGGCGTCGGAGGCACCGCCGGACTGACAACCGGCCAGGAGCATGGCGGTCGAGGTGAGAACGACGAGGGACAGGGGAATGGTGAAGCCGCTTCGGCGGACCGCGATGGTCATGGCTGCGGCATCCTTTCGGTCGAGGTCGGTGCAGCCAACACGGTACTAGAGCCCCGAAGAGGAGGGGAACAGTCAGAAAGTCAGGCGTCCCGCCGATTTCCGGCATCAGACGTCCCATCTTCCCAGCAAACCACCAGATATCGCAGTGATAACGCCAATCACAGAGAGATGACGAAATGACCGTTCTACAGGACACATTCCATCTAGTGAGACAGATAACGGAATGGTCCCCCCTCCTCGGAGGAGTACGCAGAAGGTCAACCCCGGCGGACCGGCGCCGCGGACGGGCTGGGGTGTTGGGCGGCCCACGGCTCCCCCACGCACCTCCGGTCGCTTCATTCACTAGAATGTTGCCGTGATCTTCAAGGCAGTGCGAGAGAGGCCCCCCTACCCCGACCACGGGGTCACCACTCAGCGCGATTGGGCCGTCATCGCACCTCGACAGATCCGCCTGGCTGACCTCACCACCACCCGCGCGACCCTTGATCTGCGCAGCCTCCTGGATGACGACTCCACCTTCTACGGCGACCTGTTCGCCCACGTCGTCTCCTTCAAGGGTGACCTCTACCTGGAGACCGGCCTGCACCGGGCACTGCGCGCCGCCCTGCAGGGACGCACCGCGATCCACGCCCGCATCCTGGAGGTCACGGAGGACGGGGTGCCGCGGCTCGCCCCTGCGCCGCCGAGCGCCTGACCCTCACCGGCGGCACCCAGCAACTCACACGAGGCCCACGGGCCGCGGCTCGGTCCCATGTCACATCGAGCCCACCACCACCCGATGAGCGCCGTCGTCCATTACCCTGGTTCGCGTGAGTAGTCCCGCAGATCCGCGCACCGAGTACCGGCGGCACATGCAGCACCGTCAGGCCACCGTCATCGGCACCATCCTGGCTGTCATGGTGGTCGCTGTCGCCGTGAGCCTCCTGGTATCGCTGGGCATCCTGCCCGCCTACAACCCGGGCTTCTCGCAGCCCAAGAGCACGGCGACCTACGTGCCCCAGCCCTGCCCGCCCAGCGGCGCCAAGACCGTCGACGTCACCACGATCGAGAAGATCAACATCTACAACGGCTCCGAATCGGTGGGGCCTGGCCACCACGGTGCAGCAGGATCTGAAGGAGGCGGACCTGCATATCACCTCGGCGAACAACTGGCCCGGAGGCATCTACAACGGGGAGGTCCAGATCATGGCGTCCAAGGGCGGCCTGATCAACGCCTACTCCCTGGCCCAGATCTTCCCCAACTCCACGGTGCAGCTCGATCGCAGCCTGTCCGACAGCGACACCACGGTCTCGGTGGTCCTGGGCAAGGAGTACCTGCAGAACGCGCTGAAGTCGGACGAGATCAAGCTTCTCGGCGCCGACAAGCCCATCACCGCCCCCAGCGACTGCGTCCCGGCGGACAAGGCCGCCACGAGTAAGCCCAGCTGATCCGGGGCCGCCGAGTCCGGGCGGGATCGCCCAGACAACGCCCCTCCTCCGTCGTCCCGAGTGGCAGCCGATGTACGCGGTGCGGCACATCGGCTGCCGCCTTTCTGCGGCACCTGCCAGTGAGGGGCTCAGGAGCGGTTCTCAGCAGCGCCCTCAGCGCCATCGGTGCTCGACGACGTCGGGGCCGCTGCCGGGGACGCGGCCGAGGGGAGTGAGCGGCGCGACTGGAGTAGGCCGGCCCTCCAGGCTCGGTGCCGGCGGGGGCCGAGGCCGGGGAGGCCTGCTCCAGGTTGGTGCCGCGCAGCTTCGAGATCCAGCGCATGGCGTGGTAGACGCCGATGGCGGCCGCCGAGCCGAGGGCAATGCCCTTGAAGGTCATGTCGCCCCAGACCAGGGGTGTAGTCGGCGATGGCCACGACCATGGACACGGCCGCCGTGTTGAGGTTGACCGGGTCGGAGAAGTCCACGCGGTTCTGCACCCAGATGCGCACCCCCAGCATGCCGATCATGCCGTAGAGGACCGTGGCCGCCCCGCCCAGGACACCGGCCGGGATCGTGGCGATGATCTGGCCGAACTTCGGCAGGAGGGACAGGCCCAGGGCGCTCAGCGCCGCCACCACGTAGGCGGCGGTGGAGTAGACGCGGGTGGCGGCCATGACGCCGATGTTCTCCGCGTAGGTGGTGGTGCCCGAGCCACCGCCGGTGCCGGCAAGCATGGTGGACAGCCCGTCGGCGAACAGGGCCCGGCCGGTGACGTCGTCGAGGTCCTCCCCGGTCATGGCGGAGACGGACTTGACGTGGCCGATGTTCTCGGCGATCAGGACGAGCACCACGGGGATGAACAGGCCCAGGTAGCGCACGTCGAAGGCCGGGGCGTGGAAGTCGGGCAGCCCCAGAACGGGGGCCTTGGCGACGTTGTCGAAGTTGACCTCCCCGCGCAGCATCGCGGTGGCGTAGCCGATGAGCACGCCGATGAGGATCGCCAGTCGCCCGATAATGCCCTTGAACATGACGGTGATGACCAGGATCGAGACGATCGTGACGACCGCCGTCACGGGGCCCTTCGTGACATTGCCCCAGGCCGCGGGGGCCAGGTTGAAGCCGATGAGGGCGACGATCGCGCCGGTGACGATCGGCGGCATGAGACGGTCGATCCAGGCAGACCCGACCAGGTGGACGATGACGCCCACCACCAACAGGCACAGCCCCACCGAGATGATCCCGCCCTGCGCCAGGGCGGCCCTGTGGGGATCAAGGGGAGCACCGCTGTCACGTGTATAACCGGTCACGGCTCCAATGGGGGCGAGAAGCGCGAAGGAGGAGCCCAGGTAGCTGGGCAGGCGCCCAGAGGTGATGCCCAGGAACAGCAGGGTGCCCACACCGGTGAAGAACAGCGTCGTCGCCGGGTCGAAGCCAGTCAGCAGCGGCACCAGGAAGGTGGCGCCGAACATGGCGACGACGTGCTGGACACCTATGCCGGTGGTGCGCGGCCAGGTAAGACGCTCACCGGGGGCGACGACCTCGCCCGGAGCGATGGACCGGCCATCGCCGTGCAGGCGCCAGCCACGAGAGGGGGAAGAGGACACGAGTGAGCTCCTGCCTAAGCAACGAGGGGAATGACTGTGTCCCGTGGGAAATCAACTCGCGGGAGACCCGCGGGACGCTTGGCAGGACCCGGCAGAGCCTGCCGGGACTTCAGCATAGCCCCTGCGCGGGAGGTGCGCGGACCGGGTCCCCTCGCGGGCGTCCGGCCGCCGCCCGAGTCGTCCGTGGGGAGGATGCCGCCATCGGGCCCCGACGGTGCAAGATGTGGGCATGAGCACCGCCGGGACCTCCCCTCCAGGACAGAGCGCACCGCCCTTTTCGCCGGGCTCGGAGCAGTACGTCAACGGGCTCCCTCCGGGATTCGTCTTCCCCGGCACCGAGAACCTCGACCCGGCGGAGATCTTCTCCGGCCCCGGCTACACGGCGCCCCTCCCTCGTACCGACTCCAGGGCGTCGGCCGCCCTGCTCGGTGGACTGCTCAGCTTCATCCCCCTCATCGGCGTCGCCGCGATCTTCCCTGGGCATCAGTGCGCTGCGGCGCCTGCGCCACAGCCCTACGACTCCGGTGAGGGACTGGCCTGGCTGGGGCTCGTTCTGGGAGGAGCCTCCATGGTCCTGTGGTCCTGCATCCTCGTGCTCGTGCTGTTCGTGACCTAGGGCCACACGGCCACACCCTGCCATCAGGTCCCCTACAGTGGTCCCGTGAAGCCTTTCATCATGGTGACCACGCGCCCCGAGCACGAGGCGGCGCAGGACGAGTACGAGTCCTTCCTGGCTCAGAGCGGCCTATCACGCGGCGACCTGCAGCACATCGCCCTGGAGGAGGTCGACTTCCTCGACTCCTTCACCGCGGCCGATGTCTCCGGGGTGCTCATCGGGGCCAGCCCCTACAACGCGGACACGCCGGCGGCTGAGAAGACCCGCAGTCAACGCAACGTCGAGGAGCAGATCCGCGAGCTGCTCGGGGTGGTTCTCAAGGAGGGCATCCCCCTCCTGGCCACCGGCGTCGCGCTGCAGGTGCTGGCCGATTACCTGGGCACAGGGACGCAGGAGGAGTTCGGTGAGGAGCTGGGGGCCGTCGACCTGTTCCTGACGGCGGAGGGTCGCGAGGACCCGGTCCTGGAGGGACTCCCCAGGTGGTCACGGTGTTCGCAGGTCACTATGAGGGGCGTCGGGGAGGTGCCCGCGCACGCGACCCCTGCTGGCGAGCTCGCCCGACTGCCCGGTCCAGATGCTGCGCGTGGGCAGGGAACGTCTACGCCTGCCAGTTCAACCCCGAGCTCGACGCCGTCCGGTTCGAGCGGCGCGTCAGCATCTACGACGAGGCCGGTTACGGCGACCCGGACATGAGCGAGGACATCCTCACTCAGGCCCGGTCCGCTGAGGCGCACGACGCCGGACAGATCATCCGCAACTTCGTCTCGTACTTCGCACGCGACTGAGCCTGCCACTCCTGGGGGCCGGACGCCCCGAAGGACTCGGGGGTACAGGCGCAGGCTCCGGAACGGAGAGCCACGACCATCAGGACCTTGCCATGACTTACCCACCTGCCCATCCAGGGCCGCCACAGGGACAGAGCGGCCCATCGAGTCCGTCGTACGCTCCGCAGGCCGCCTACGGCCGACCTCCGGTGAGCGCTCCACAGGGCGGGACGACCTACGGACAAGCGCCGACGCCGGCCGGCTACGGCGCCTACGTGCTCCCTGAACAGGGGTGCGATCCCAACGCAGTCGGTGCCTCACTCACCCGGGGCCTCCGCCCTCCCGGGGCAGCCCCATCCGTCTGCGTCCGCACGTCTTCGCACCGCAGTACCAGCCGCATCAGCAGCAGTACCAGCAGTATCAGCAAGGCTCGGGCGCCGGTTCCGCGTACCTAAGCGGAGCGGTCACCGCACCGGGCTACCCCTTGCCGGCCTACCCCGCCCCCGACGGAGTACCGCGGCTGAGCGGCCCGCGCCTGGGGAGGACCTCATCCCAGTCCACGGGCGCACCACATCATGTGCCGTGGCGCGGCGAGAAAGCAGCCGCACTGGTCATGATGATCGTTGCCTGCGCCCTCGAGTTCGTCATCTATATGACCTTTCTTCTCAATCTGGTACATGGCACCATATGGGTGGGGGTCTTAGTGGCCACATTCATTTTTGTCGTTGCCACACCAATGATCTGGTGGCATTACTCCGGATTGCGCCACCTGTACCGCAACCAGCCGGTCACCGAGATGTTGGGGCTCGCGCTGTGGTTCGGCTATGGGGTGCTCACCATGCCCATCAACGGCCCTAACAAGGACCCGTACGCCGGTTTGCTAGACACCATCGCCGTCCTCCTATTCGTCGTCACTGCAGTGGGCGCCGTCCTCACCGTACGCCTCAACCAGCGTTTAAGGACTCCGCAGTCATGGGGCACCACCCTGGCCGTGGGCGCCTGCCAGTTCGTACTCATCAACGGCGCCGCACACCTTTCATACTTCTGCATATCGTTATACGCGCGCGCATCGACAGGAAGGAGCGTCAGTCAGTACACAACCAGCGCCTGGTTCATATGGTCCGAGTCGGGAGGAGCCGGCCTGCCCATGGTGCCGGGACTACTCGTTTTCGCTACCATCACATCCCTGGCAGCCATCGGCGTATTCCTGGGTGTGCGGCGCCCTTCCGGCAAATCCTTCCGAATCGTGTCCACGAGCACCGTCTCGCTTCTGACGCTCTACAACATCGTCGTCATCCTCGTCTACGGAGTACCCACGATCGGCGAGTACGCTTTTCGCCCATCCAGCACGGGAATAGTGCTGGCGATCATCATCGGTCATGGAGGCCTCCTCATCGCTTCGACACTGGCAGCCGGGAGCAGACACTCCGCCGTGCCTCCAGCTGGCCACAGTCAGTACCGCCCTAGCGCCGACCCCTACGGCATGCAGAGCCGCTTCAGCCGGTATCACCAACCCCAGTCGCCGTGGGGAGGCGGGTACTGAGGCTCTTGAGGCGGGCGCAGAAAGCTGGACTGCTGCGTTTCTCGGGACGCTCTGCTCATGATGCACTCGGCTCGCCCTCGTGAGGTTGTCCCCCCGTTCAAGGTAGTGGCGGACGTCGACGTCCCGCGCCCACGTCCGCCACTCCGGGCCGGCAAGGCCGGCCTCCACTGACATGCACCTACATGGTCGGTGGTGTCCAGGCGAGCTGCAGGGTGCGCACCCCATCACGGCTGATGAGCCGCGCACGCCCAGCCGGTCCGGGCTGCGGCTTCTGCCGTCCTAGCAGCGGCCCCTCATCGGGGTTACCGGGCAGCATGATGCCCGGCGTGGACAGATCGCCGAGCGTCTGCATGATCGGTTCGTACATGGCGCGCATGGTTCCGCCGATGCGGCGCGTGAGCACGAGGTGGAGACCAATATCCTGAGCCTGCGCCAGCAGGGGCTGCAGGGGCGTAAGCGGGTTGGAGGTATTCGTCGCCACCAGGTCGTAGTCGTCCACGAGAAGGTAGATCTCCGGGCCCCTCCACCACGAGCGGTTGCGCAACTGCTCGGCCGTGACGTCGGGGCCGGGCAGACGACCTTGAAGGTAGCCCGTGAGGTCGTTGATCTCGGAGACGGCCGTATCGCGGACCGAGAGGTAGGCGACGAGAAACTCCTCGGGGATCTCCCCCAGCAGGGTTGCGGCGCAGATCGATGGCGAGAATCCGCACCTCGTCCGGCGTCTTTCCACGAATCAGGGCTCGCGGGCCAGAGCACGCAGGAAGGTGGTCTTCCCTTCTTGGCATCGCCTAGCACGATAAGGCTGGGATCCTGCTGCATGGCTAGCATGACTGGTTCCAGACGCGCCTCGTCGATACCGATGACAGGGCCGGCATCGGCGGGAACCATGGCCTGGAGCTCGGTCAGGTCAATCTGGGTCGGCAGCAGACGCAGCTTGGGACCGGGCGCACCCTTCCAGGTACTGGCGAGCTGCTGGCAGGCATGGTGAATCCCCTGCGCCAAGGTGGAGTCATCGTGGTTCCCGTCGATGCGCGGCTGCGCCACGAGCATGTGACGAGCCTGGCGATCCAGACCGCGCCCCGGCCTGCCCTCAGGAACCTGGCGGGCAATCTTCCGATTGATCTCTGAATCCGCGGGGTCGCCCAGGCGCAACTCGATTCGAGTTCCAATGGCGTCGCGAATCGCCGCTCGCAAGTCCATCCATCGGTTAGAGGACAGCACGAAGTGCACACCAAGCGCCAGTGCACGCGGAGCCAGATTCTGCACCTCCATGGAGATGTCCTCGAAATCGGTCTTGAGAGTGGCCCAGCCGTCAATGATGAGGAAGACATCCCCATACCCGTCGTCGACGCGCCCAGCAGCCCGCTCACGGCGATAGGTTTGAATCGAGTCGATCCGGTTCGCCCGGAAGTAACGTTCACGATCATCGAGCAGGGAAGCGATCTCCGCCATGGTCCGAGCCACGATGTCCGGCTCATCGCGCGTGGCCATTCCGGAGAGGTGGGGCAGGTCAAGCATCGTTGAGAAGGTTCCGCCGCCCAGGTCAATAACATAGAACTGCACCTCGGCCGGCGTACGGGTGAGAGCCAACGCCATGACCAGAGAGCGCATGGCCGTCGACTTTCCGGACAGGGGACCGCCGATGACGGCGACGTGACCACCAGCACCCGACAGGTCCACGGTGAGCGTCTCACGGCGCTGCTCCAGAGGAACATCCGTAATGCCCAGCGGCACAACAAGGTCGCCCCGCGCCCGCCACGACGGCGATGTCAGCCCCAGGTTCGGGTCGACCGTCAGATCAGAGATGAGCGAGTCGAAGGTCTCGCTGATCTCAAGCGGTGGCAACCAGATCTGGTGGGCCGGGGTGCCGTGGCCGGCCATCCGGTCCACGGCGATGTCCATGGTGGTGCTATCGCTGTAGGCGGCGTCCTGCGGGAAGGCCTCGGGCTCCGGCGCAGCCGGCTCTTCGGCCTCAATGACCATCTCCTCGGGAGAGACCTCCACCTCGACATCCTGAGCCGTGAAGGGAAGGATCTCGACGACGCCTCGCGCAGCGTCGGCCGCCTTGGCGGCTCCTGGTAGCTGCAGCGCTCGCGAGGCGCGTCGAGCCGGGGGCTTGCCGGCGACATAGGAGGCGCGGAAGCGAGTCATCGTCTCGGTGTCGCTCTTGAGGTAACCGCTTCCCGGCAGGGGAGGCGGGTGGTAGGCGTCCGGGGATCCCAGAACCGTGCGGGACTCGCTGGCGGAGAAGGTGCGCAGACCGATGCGGTAGGACAGGTGCGAGTCGAGGCCGCGCAGGCGGCCCTCCTCCAGTCGCTGAGAGGACAGGAGCAGATGCATCTGCAGCGATCGTCCCAGTCGTCCAATGGCCACGAAGGTATCGATGAAGTCCGGCTTTGCGGACAGGAGCTCGGAGAACTCGTCCAGGATGATAAACAGCGCCGGAAGCGGGTCGCCGTTGTGCTTACCCTTGACCCGATCCTGTTCGTAGTCCATGACGTTGGCGTAGTTCCCGGCGTCGTGGAGCATCTGCTGACGACGGTTCATCTCACCGCGCAGCGCCTCGGCCATACGGTCGACGAGCCCCAGCTCGCTCTCAAGGTTGGAGATCATCGCCGAGACATGCGGGAGGTCTGACATTCCGGCGAAGGTTGCTCCACCCTTGAAGTCGACCAGGACGAAGTTGAGCTGGTCCGGTCCGTGCGTGAGTGCCAGAGCCAGCACGAGCGTGCGCAGAACCTCCGACTTACCTGAACCGGTGGCTCCCACGAGCAGACCGTGGGGCCCCATACCGTTCTCCGCCGACTCCTTGATGTCAAGGACCACCGGCTCGCCCTCGGGAGTCACCGCGAAGGGCACGCTGAGGCGCTCGGCGCCGGTGCGCTTGACCCACTGGGTATCCGGGTTGAAGTCCCTCACATCCCCCAGGTGCAGGAGCCGCAGCAGGTCCTCGGAACGTTCGGGGTCAGACCTTCCCACCGGAGCCGAGGAGGTGACATCCTCCCCGACTTCCTGGTAACGCGCCACCAGGCGACGGACGACGGCCTCGGCACCATTGATGCTGAGAGAGTCCGCCAGCGCCAGGCTGGGATCCTGGCCGGCGAGCTCGACGTTCATGTGGACCACTGCCTCGTCGAGAGTACCGCTCAAGATGGTCTCGGACTGGCTTTCGGAGGGAGTCAGAGCCAGGCGCAGACGGTTGGGCAGGATCAGAGGCTGCTCCGCACGCTCGGAGATGCTGATGACGGTCACGCCCTGAAGCCCACGGTCCGTCGTCAGCGGGGAACTGGGAGGGAGCGTACCGCCGTCAACCAGGACGATGACGTGAGGCACAGGGGGCTCTCCTGCGGCGGAGGAGAAGGTGCCCCGCGCATTGAGGTCCTCGGGGAGCTTGTCGGTGAGCTCGTCCAGCGAGTGCGCCATGAGCCGTGACGGTCCGACGGCGTCCGCCACTGAATCGGACCAGGCGTGGGGCGCCCACTTCACCCAGTCCCACTCGGGTCCCGCCTCCTGCGAGGTGAGGACGACCAGCCGCACCAGGCCGGGGGAGGTCAGCGCCAGGATGTGCGCGAGCATGGCCCGCACCTGGGCGCGGGCCTCGTTCAGCGGGCCGACCACCTCGATGTGGGAGAAGGCGCTCAGCTCGATACCGAAGGGAAGCGCGTCCACCTCGGTGTGGGTGGTGATGAAACGGTGCATTGCTGATAGGCACACCGGGTCCGGGGTGTTGAGGGGGCCGACCTCCTCGGCCTCGATGGTTGCCGCCAGCGGCTGGGAGGAGCGCCCCAGCCGAATGAGCAGGTGGTCCTGCCCTTGTCGCCGTTCCCACACCCTGGCCCCATGCTGCACCAGATACGGAAGCGCCTCCGGCTCAGGCAAGTGGCTCACGGCGGTGTGACGCTGGTTCTTGGCCGCCTCCCGCACCTCCGAGCGCACCTCTGAGATGTAGCCGAGGTACTCGCGGCGCTGGTTCGTGACGTTATTACGGTGCTGACGGATATGGCGGTACACGTTGAGTACGACCATCGAGAGCATGGCCACAACCATCCCGCCACTCATGAACAGCATGCGTGTGTTGTTGTTGTTGGAGATGGCCATGAACACCATGACGCCCATCGACCCGGTCAGCGGCAGCATCATCGTCATCGAGTCTGCTGGCGTCCTGCGGCGTGATGGCGTTGGGTGGGGCCTTGAGCTCGATCGTCTCGGTCGACGCTTCGGAAGTGTCGATTGTCACGTTCTGCTCCTCGGTGTTCAACAGGATGGGGAGGGTGCGCTGCACCTGGAATGGAAGGTTCGACTTCGTGAGAAGTAGCCGACCGAGGTGAAGCCCACCTAGCCGGGTGCTGACGTCATAGTATCGATAGAGTCACGATTGTCTGCACCTCGGCCAACCTTCTCTCCCCAACCCCCTCGGAGTACTGATCCTCGGATGAATGCGACCAGCACCCGCGTCACCCTCGTCCACGAGGGCGAACGGCTTGACATGGCGGCACGCACCGGAGTGTCTATTGGTGAGCTCGTGCCCCCGCCAAAAGCCCACCAGCCCAGTGGGTTCCTCATCACAACGGCTGATGGAACAGTGGTGGACGGCGAGGCAGCCGTCGGAACCGACGTCCTCGAGGGAACTGTGCTTGTCACCACGCCAGCCCGGGCTGATCTACGGCGCTATGAGACGACGGACTCCGACCTCGAGAGAGTTCTGCGCTCATCGGTTGGGGAGACCGCGGTCGTCCTGGTTTCTGTTCTCTGCTTCTTTCTAGGAGGGCTACCGCCCTTGATCGGTCACGGTCGGCTGCTCCCAGCCTCGCTGCAGATAGTGGGAGCCTGCCTTCTGCTGGTTCTTCTGCTTGCCGCGGCCTTCAGACCCTTCAGGCAACGATCAGCGGTGCGCGAGGCCCTGGGCGCACTGACCGTCCCTCTGGCAGGGGGGAGTGCAGGTGCCCTCCTAGCACCCGTCTCCAGCCCGGACTCCCGGTTACTGGTCGCCTTGCTCGCTATGTGGGGCACGGGAGTTGCGGCCCTGCTGCTGTGGATCGCCCGCAGGGGTGCCAGTGAAGCAGTTTCTGCATGTGCCTGGCTCTTCCTGGCCGCTATCGGGACAATCGTGCCAGCCACGGGGATCTCGCGCGTTCCAGTGCTGGTCGTGCTCATGGCCGTGGGGGCCCTCGGCGGACTGCTGATCCCGGGCTTCGCCGTACGGGTCCCCAGTCAGCAGTTGCTCGATATGACTCAGCTGCGAGTCATGGGGCGTTCTGTACGTCAGCCCGCGATGCCTCTTGCGCAGGAAGTGTCTCCTCGTTCGGTCTCCCAGTCCGTGGCTCAGACGACCGTGTCCTCGGTCGCTCTGGAAATCGCCTTCGGGAGTCTGGTGCTGCTCAGCCTGCCGACGACGATCCAAGCAGCATTGGCCAGCGGTGTGACGGCCTGGGGAGCTCGAGTCGAAGTCGTGTGCGTCTTGCTGCTTTGCTCCTGCGCCCGCGTACCGCGCACTCTCGCGTGCTGCGCCTCATGCCGAGGCTGATCGTCGCCATGGCAGTCGTCCTGGTGCTGGTCCTGCTGTGGGTCGACGGCGGCGCTGGAGTCATCACGCGGCCCTGGAGCCAGGCAGTCGCTTTCATCATTTTCCTCACAACCGCGAGCACTTTCGCCGTAGGGATGTTCCTCAGTAGCGTTCGGTCGGCATGGTGGGGCCGGCTTGGTGACATCTTCCAGACCCTCGCAGCCGTGGGGACCCTCCCCGCAGCCGTGATCGCAGCAGGACTGATCGACGTTATGAGGCAACTATGAGAATCATGCCAAAACCCGCCGCGACTGCGGTGAAGAGCGTGCACACTCAACGCGACTGGCGTCCTCTCACCACAGGGGAGACGGTGGTCGCTGTCGTCGTCGATGTCCTCCTGCTGATCGTCGTCGTTCTCGTGCCGCTTCTGGCGCTCAACGTCAGGGCACTGCCCTGGATCCTGCTCGCGCAGGTGATCGTGGTCCAGAGCCTGGTTCTTGCGCGTTTCGGGAGAACAGTAGGGTTGGCCACGGTGTCGGCCACAGTGGTGGTCCCGCAGCAGGGGGCCGCCCCAGGGATCGGACGAGCCTCGGCGCGAGTTCTTCTTCCGTTCCTTCTCCCTTTTCAGGTTGGCCCAAGGACGTCGTCGGGGCAGCAGGACGAGGACCGGGAACGTCTTCTGGATCGTCTGACCGGGACCTTGACTGTGACGCGTCGGCCGATGCCGGAGCAGGTGCGCCGTCGCCCAGCGAGAAAGACTCGCACCAAGACGCGTCGCGCCAAGCGAGGCTCGAAGCCTGTTGTGCCGTCGCCCGTGGCTCCTGAGGTGATGACCAGACGGCGCATGAGAAATGGGGGGAAACAACCCTCCACTGGATCCGTGGCCGCAGGCGCGCCCATGTTTCACCCCCAGGCTCCACCGATGCGCGAACGCCCCGATCTGGCCGGTCCGATCCACGCAGGCACACCCGCTGGCACCGGGACCTCCGTGGACCCCGCCCCAGTTGCCGTCCCCGACTCAGGTGTTGGTCGGTCGCGCTTTGCGCCACCTGCCCACTCTCCCGCGCCACCGCCCCCCCAACAGGCTCCCTCTCCGGTGGCGCCGGCTCCACCGCCAGCCTCCCTGCCCCAGTCCTCTGCCCCAGCGACGACCGGTTCCTCTCCGACCACTCCGTCAGTGTTCGTTGCGTCTTCCGGCCCTCCGACGTCGTCGATGCCCGTCAGGCCTGGTTCGGCCGCTCCGTCAGCGCCGTCCAGCGCTCCGATCCCTTCGGTTCCAGTCGAGGCGGAGGCCCCTCTGCCGCCGTCGCTGCCGCCACGGATTCAGCCAGGTCGGCACCAGGCGTCACCCCACCCCTCCATCGGGCAGGCATGCTGCGCCTCAAGCCAGTGGGACGCCCGCCGCTGTCCCTGGAGACCCGCAGCGGCGACCTGGATGCGCCTGGCGGGCCGGTCGGCCCGCAGCATGCTCAGCCTCCGGTGATACCACCCTCATCCGTGACTTCTTCCTCTTCGCAGCGGCACTCGGCGGCACCTCCGGCCTCCGGACGGCCAGATTCCTCCTCTCCTTCTGGGCCGCCCTCAGTGCCTCCCAGCGTTCGCCGGCCGAAGGCGATCTGACACAACCCGCGCTCTTCCATACAACGAGACGGTGCCCTGAGCCTTGAAGGCTCAGGGCACCGAAGACTGTCGGGGGCGACGACGAAGCGGATCAGGCGAAGGTACCGGCCGCCTGGTGGTCAGTCGTGTTGTAGTTCTCGGACGAGGTGTTCACGTGGGTACCGAGCTGCTGAATCAGCTGCTGCTGGTCGGCAATGGCCGCGCGGCACTCGTTCATGGAAATGGTGTACTGCTGCTGCGCCTCACCGCTCCAGCCGCTCTGGGTGGGACGCAGCTCGGCGTCCATGGCGTCCAGGTCGGCCTGAGACTGGGAGGAGCCCTGAGCCATCGCGGCAGCGAGCGTGTCCAGCGATCCGTAGTTAACAAGCATGTCGGACATATTGTCTCCTGACAGTGAGAATGAGGTGTGGTATCTGAGGGAGGATCAGGCGGGAAGGTTGTGGTAACCGCCGCCGTTAGCGCCGACGCGCTGGGCACCGGCTGCGGACTCCGCCTCAGTGCTCTGGTAAGCCTGGTCGGTCGACTTCAGGGAGTCCGAGAGCTTGGCCAGCGCCTGGTCGATCCGACGGTTGTCCTCACCGTACTGCTGGACAACCTGGGCGACGGCGGTCGCACCCTGTCCCTGCCAACCAGACTGCGACTCGGCAGCTGCGGACTGGACCCGCTGACCGATCGCGCTCTGCTCGGCGCGGTGCGTGTCCACGGTCTGGCTCGCCTTGGCAAGTACGCCACTATCTGACTTCAGATTCTCAGCCATGAGTCTCCTTTGCTGAGGACTGCTCGCAGCAGTCACTATGTGTACACAGCATCAACTCCGAACCCGCTCTGAGAGCTCGAAGTATTCAAATGCTGCTCTCTGGCCCGCCCAGACTAGCGCATGACAACCGATCGCGGCATTAATTCACGTAATGTGATCGAGATCAGTGTGGGCTGTCTCGCCGCATGAGCCCGCCCTTCCCCCCTAGTCCCGACACCCGATTCGTGATCTACGATTGGGGTGTCGATCGGCTGCGTCCGCAGCTGGTGATGACTCGCCTTCGTCCCGTTCTCCAGGAGAATCGCCTTGCCCCCTCCCACCTCGCGTGTTCGGCGCAGCTCCTCCCTCATGCCTGTCACCGTCGTCTACGAGCGCATCCCGACCGACATCTCGTTACCGGTCGATCTACCGCTGATCGAGGTAGTTCCAGCACTGGCGGAAAGGCTCGAAGGGCTGGGAGAGGAAGCCTCGGCCTACGGCATGTGCTTGACCACACAGGCAGGTCGCGTGCTTGACGACTCCTTGTCGCTGGCGGATCAGCGAGTCGGTGCAGGCGATGTGCTGACACTCGATCTGCGCAGCATGGAGGCGGAGCACCGCTATGACGATCTGACGGAAGCGGTCGCCGCTGCGGTGGAACGGCAGCAGATCGCCTGGGACCCCAAGGACACACTGACTTTGTCGGTGGGCGCCACGTGTCTGCTCTTCACCGCTGGAGGCGCCCTCCTCCTGCGCCAAGGGCCTGGAGGATGGGTAACACCGGCATGTGCAGCGGTGGCTGCAGTGCTGCTGATCTTGGCCGCACTCGCCATCAAGCAAATGAAGGAGAAAGGGGCCTGGGCGCTGGTCATCACGGCGGCGATACTCGCCGGCGTGACGCTCCACACTGGGATCCAGGGACCACCGACCGGACTCAGGATGGCGGCTGCGGGCACTGTCGGCGCCTCGCTCCTAGGCGCCTGCATTCCTGTGCTGGACCGTGATCGTCCGCTGCTCGCCGGCCCCCTGCTCGTGTGCGTGGCGATGATGGTGACGGGGCTGGGCACTCAGACACTCGGTCATCAGTTGGCATCGGTTCTGGCACTTGTCAGCGCGACTGCTGCCGGTGTCTCACTACTGACCCCGTGGCTCGCACTCGCCTCAGTCCCAGTGACCATCAGCCTGCCCGATCAGCCCGAGGGGTATCACCGGGCCGAGGATGAAGGGCCGATCAAGGCAGCGCTGACATCTCGCATCCTCAACATGCACGGACTGGTGCTGTCCGTGCGCATCGCCTGCTCAATGATCGTGCTGGCCTCAGTTCCGGCCCTCGCCTCAGTCGGCTACGACGGCGTCGCCCTGGTCGCCGCCATCGCGGTCGCCGCGATGCTGAGCACCCGTGCGGTTCGTTCACGGGCGGATGTGACGGCCGGAGTCGTGGGCGGCATGCTCATCCTGGCGGCGCTCGTGCTCGTGATCGTTCTCAAGCGGACCGACGTCGTGATGCCCATGGTGGTGCTGGTCGGGGTCGTGGGCGTCGTCGTCCTTCTTCTCAATGTCCTGGGGCCCAACTACCGCCCGAGGCTGGCACGCCTCACTGATGCCATCGAGATTCTGGTCCTGCTCTCCATCGCGCCCCTGGCCGCCCTTGTCATTGGGGTGCTGTGATGGCTTCCAACAAGGACATCCTCAACGCGCAGCGATTCAACCGGCAGCGCCTCGTCATGGCCTTCAACGCGGGAACACCGGGGGGGCCGAGAGCTGGAGCCGCGCAATATGCTCCGGCCAGTCCTCGGTGGGATCGCGGTGGCACTCGTCATCCTTCTGGTATCGCTCATCGTGGGTCGGTTCACCTCCCCGCTGCCCAACGACTGGCAGAACAACACTCTCATCGTCGTGAAGAACGAGGGCACGCGCTACGTCACCATCCGCGGACGTCTACGTCCAGTCACAAACATCGCCAGCGCCCGACTCCTGTCCGACCCGGGCTCCTTCAAGCAGACCACCGCCGGCGCCGACACGCTGAACGGGATCGAGAGGGGCACACAGGTAGGGATCGCCGACGCCCCGGAGTCGCTTCTGCCGCCAAGTCCTTAGTACCCCGAGGATGGGCCGCCTGCTCCTCCACTGCAGGAGCAACATCGACCTTCGTCGGTTCAACACCTCCGGGCATGGGCTTGGTGGGACATGCACTGGTATCGGTGGGGAAGAGCCATTACCTCATCGCCAACGGCCACCGCTACCCAATTCCCTCCGAGAACCTGGATGCCGCCCTCCACGCCCTGAATCTGGACGCCGATCCGGTGGTCGCGGTGGACGCCACCTGGATCAACCTCTTCCCTCAGGGGAGCACGATCAAGCCCTTCTCACTGTCGGACGCCGGCACTCCGGTGACCACCCTGTCCTCCTCGATCGCCAACCCCACCGCCGGCTCCCTGCTCGTGGTCTCTGAAGGCTCGGGGGCTCAGCGCCACTACCTGGTGCGAGCTGACGGTCGGGTCGCTCGTCTCAACGAGGTCGAGCTCGCGATGTACAAGCTCGGCTCGCCCAACCTCAGCGAGCAGCAGGTCAACGCCTCGGACCTGAGTCAGGCCAGCACGACGACATCGTCGGCCCCGTCCGACTGGCCCGACACGTTGGGCAAGGGCGTCGCTGAGAAACAGAGCGCCTGCGCCGCCCTCCAGGTCGACGCCTCGGGGCAAATGACCTCGACGATCAACGCGAGCAATCAGATCGAGAAGGGCGGAGTGACGGTCAAGGGGGGAACAGGTGCTTTGGTGCGGGCGACCTCCGGTGGCTCCGCCGGTCAGATCTTCCTGCTCACGGACGCTGGTCGCGTCTGGGCGCTAGGAGGCACCACCGCCGACACAGTCAGGCAGCTCGGTTACACCATGAGCAACGTGTCCAACATTCCCTCCCCGTGGATCTCCTTGTTCCCGGCAGGGCCGGAGTGTCGAAGGCCGCCGTGTGGAAGGGCGTGTCGGACAAGTGAAGCATTCCCCGCGCCGCCTGGTAGCGTGCGTTCCCGCGGTGATCCTGTTGGCCACGTCACCCATCCTGGGAACGGCGTCATTCGCCACGTCCTCTGTGGTCACGGGCGCGAGTGCTGTCGCCGGCGGATCCCTCCTGCCCCGGCTCCCCATGCCGAATCCTCAGCCGGCATCAACACAGGGACCCCGCCCCCGCACCACAGGAGGCGGCAGCCCCGGCGGCGCCAGCTCCCTCACCCACGCCGTCAACCTCGTCGGAGCAAGCCGAGACCGCCGACCCACAGATTCAGACCGGTCCTCCGCCAGTTAATACTGATGTCGCCGACTGTCAGCGGGGGGAGGAGAAGCTGCTGACGACCAGTCCGCCGGTGTTCAAGCAGATTGGCGTGGAGCAGGCCTGGGGCGTCACAGAGGGGCAGAGTGTCGTTGTAGCGGTTGTTGATTCTGGCGTGGATGCGAACAATCCTCACCTCCAAGGAGCGATGACTTCGGGGATCGATCTCCTGGGCCGGGGAGACGGCCAGCGCGACGACAGCGGTCACGGGACCGCGGTGGCCGGGATGATCGCCGCCCGACAGGTGGAGGGCTCCGGCGTCGTCGGGATCGCCAAGAGCGCCACCATCATGCCGGTACGGGTGTACCAGGGGGATTCCGACGATCAGGTGAAGAAGGGCGTCGGCCCTACGCCTGCGCGCACCGCCGAGGGGATTCAGTGGGCCGCTGACAATGGGGCCAAGGTGATCGTCGTCGGCCACATGCTGACTCAGGACGAGCCAGAGGTTCAGGCAGCGGTGAACCACGCGACTGAGGTAGGGGGCCCTCGTAGTGGCCGGAGCCGGCACCGTGGAGAGCACGAAGCGTCCGAGCGGTGTAGCGACGGCCTCCACCCCACCACCTGCCACCGACGCGAACGGGGCGGAGATCCGTTACCCGGCCGCCTACTCGAATGTCCTGGGGGTAACGAGTCTGAACGCCAGTGGTGGCGTCTCGAAGGACATGCTGCACGGATCTCACGTCGACATCGCAGTTCCGGCCCAGGCCGTTCCCACCGCGTTCTTCAGGGAGGGGACTGCCTGGTTTCCCAGAATCGCCCCTCCCTCCTTAGCGGCAGGGGTATGCCGCGGGGGTTGCGGCACTCGTGGTGGCGGTGCACCCGACGGAGACGCCTGCGGACTGGAAGTATCGGTTGACAGCGACGGCGATCCGGCCGGAACCAGCAAAATCCAGCCCGGCGACTGGTTGGGGGCTCATCGCTCCGTATGCGGCGTTGAACTTCGTCAACGACGGTACGGCGGTGGGGCCGGAGAACCCGCGCGGCGCCCACCCGGTGCCGACGCCGTCTCCAAGTCCGTTGAAGCCGATCGTCCCCGACCCTGCACCGTGGCGCCGGGCGCGGCTCGCGGGGGGCATCAGGGGCCACGGGATTGGTGGCGCTGTCCCTGGGGCTGGTGGCCAGCAGGATTCGAGGCCGGAAACAGGCCTGAGGGCGGGCGGTCTTGCCGCCACTGGGCGGAGCCGTGACACCTCGCCATGAGCACCCCTATCGCGTTCGCAGGGCTTTGTTACCAACGGTTCGTAGCAGATCAATGCCCGAGGTGTCGAGGACGGTGGGGAGTTATCTCCCTGTTATTTTTTTATGACAGGTTGGGTGGGGGCTCCCGCACCGGGGTTGTGGTTAGGGTGGGGTTTATGTCTGATCGGTTGGTTGAGGAGCGTTTGTCTCGGATTGCTGAGCAGGTCGCTCAGGGCGCAGCGCAATAGCGAGGCGACTGAGCGGGTGCGTGAGCAGGCCGACTCGCTGGAGGTTGAGGGGCACGTCCAAGGGCGGGGAGGTCACGGTGGTTGTTGACGCCGCCGGGCGCGTGCGGGATGTGCGTTTCACGGCAGCGAGCCAGGCACTCAATCCGTCCCAGGCTCTCCGCAGCGGTCATGGAGGCCATCGACACCGGCCACCGCGACGCGGCAACCAAGATCCATGCGATCGTGGATCGTCATATCGGTACGGACACGGGACTGGGCCAAGCGATGCTGGAGGCCTACGAGCAGATGGCCGGCCCCAAGGTGGGAGCGACCCGGCGTGCCGAGCAGGCCGAGGAGAGCCGCAACAAGAAGCGCAGCGCGCCTCCTGGCCTCGTCTTCCCGGGCATGTAGCCCCGGGTGGCCTTCGCCTGCTCAGCACGATCTGGTCGGGCAGGGGCGGTACTGACTGTTCTCAACGGAATCACATCAAGGACAAGAGGAAGAAAGGACCCACAATGGCGGATATTCGGGTTAATGGAGAGACGTTGCGTTCGGGGGCGAAGGATACGGATGCGGTGGCCGCTGGTGTGGCTCAGGCCCGGGACGCTGCCGGCGCGGCGCTGGCGGATAACGCGTTCGGCCTCATGTGCTCACCACTGTTCCTTCCGACCTACACGCTGGTCAAGACGGCGGCTGACGCCATGATGGTCTCGGCCGAGAAGGGGCTACGCAACAGCGCCACAGGCCTGCGGGGCGTCGCTACTGCCCTGGAGGGCACCGACTCCAACTCCGCCGCCGGTGCGCGTCAGCTGGGAGCGTGATCGATAATGGGTAACGAGCTTTTGTCGCTGAGGTCAAAGAGTCGGAGACCGTCTGGTCTGGTTCTCGCCTGTTGGAGGACGGTTTTGATCTGAAGGAGGCCTTTGAGTCCAAGAGCTGGGTCGCCGGCGGCCTGGCGACGGCGGCCACCGCCGCCGACACGGCAGCGGCGGTGATGGACCCCCTGGGTGAGGCCCTGTCCGCCGGAATAGGGTGGATCATTGAGCACCTGTCTCCTTTGAAGGACTGGCTCAATGAGCTCGCCGGTGACAGTGACGCGGTGGCTGCGGCTGCCTCGACGTGGACGAATATCGGCGCCAGGCTGGGCTCGTGCGCCGGCGACCTGGAGGCGGTGTGCTCCAGTCGCCTGGCCGGCCAGGAGTCCTTAGCGGTGGCGACCTTCAAGTCTCTGCAGGCCGGCTCAGCCTCCCACCTGCGCATGACCGGCGAGCTGGCCGGCGCGATCTCAGGTGGGCTGACGCTCGCCTCAGTGATCGTGCGCATGGTGCACGACATGGTCCGCGACGCCATCGCCGACGTCATCGGCAAGCTGACCTCAAAAGCAGCCATCACAGCCGTCTCCTTAGGCACAGCCAGCGGCTGGGCGATAAGCTCGCTCAGCGCCGACGTGACCGCCTGGGCCACCCGCCTGTCCAAGGAAGTCGCCGACGTGGTCCTGTCATCCAAGAACCTCAAAGACCTGCTGTACACAGCAAGAGCTCTGTTCGATGACGTAGCTACAAGTTTTGCCCACATCCCATCTAAGATCAGCGACGGGCTCACTAGCATTCCCACCAAGGTCAGCGAGGCGACCTCTCGGGGGATGGACAATCTGGCTAAGGGCGCCGACCGTCGCATCGAGAACGTTTTGCACGTTGTGGACCAAGCAATGCCACAAACTCGTGCGGTGACCCCTGACGGACAAGTCTTGACTCTCGCCGACCAATGGCGCATGATGCGCCAAACTGACACACCCAGATACAGCGGAGGCGGCAGCGGCCCCCGAGGCGGAAATGACGCAAAGAGCGTCCCCGTGAAGAAGTCGCAGGAAGCCTTCGACCGCGCTAAAGAGCGTAAGAAAGAAATTTCGCTAGGAAAAAGAACCTTCCTCAAGAAGACAACCTCGTCCGACCACGTGGAGACACTTAGTGGCTGGAACATGAAAGGTCGCCCTGAACGCTTCCAGGAGCCCAACATTAACGAGGTCCTCGCCAAGCAGGAAGAGATCGGCCACGATGTCAGGCGGGCCGGAGCGCTTGACCATGGCGTAGACGGTCAGTACTATGCCTCACATGCGGAGCGTCAGCTTTCCATCAACGCCGAAGAACCCTACATTGGCGTTTCGAAAGTCTGCTGCAAGAACTGCCAGCAGTATTTTTCGAAGCTCGCTCAGCACGAAGGACGTGACTGGTATGTCACAGACCCGAAGGGGACATTGGTGTTCGGCGCTGACGGTTCCGTAGTCAGGCAGAAGTGACACTGTTCAAATTCAGAGTGAATAAGAGAGAGGTTGTTGTTGGATGATTGATATGGATGCTGTGCGCGCTGAGGTTGAGGCGGCTCGTGGTGAGCTGGTCGATGCGGGCAACGTCAAAGGGATCCTGAGCCTGCCAGCTCGCACACGGATCTGGCGGGCGATGCTCGACCCCCAGGACGCTGAACGCTCCTACCGGTGCCGCACGGAGCTGAAGATGGCCTGCCTGCGCCGCGTCCTGCCCCTGTGGGAGCGCGCCTTCCCCGGCGACAACAGGGTCCAGGAGATGCTGAACCTGACCCAGGGCCTCATCGACGCCAGCCAGGACCCCGACGACGCCGAGATGACCAGCGACGAGTTCCTGGCCGACGTCTACGACGAGATCGAGGACTTCGACGCCGTCACCCAGCCTGCCGCGTTCGTGGCCAACGGCGCCGTCAACCTGGTCGGCTCAGCCCTCGACCGCAGCCTGGACTTCGACGTGGTGGGAGACATCGAGGACGACGACGAGCTGCTGCCGGACTCCCTCGAGACCAGCTACTGCTGCGCCAGCGCCGCAGCCGGGGCACTGAACTGGCAGCCCATCGAGGACACCGACGTCGATGCCCGCCGGGCCTTCTGGCTGTGGTACCTCGACGAGGCCATCCCCGCAGTCCTCAAGGCCCAGTGACCGCCAGCCGGGCTCACCAGTGCTCAACACTAACCAGTGCTCAACAGGAGGAACCAGATGATCGACATGGGCGCTGTGCGCGCTGAGGTTGAGGCGGCTCGTGCTGAGCTGCTCAACGAGGAGGACAACCCCAAGGCGATCCTGTCCCTGGGGACCCGCAAGCGGGTGTGGCGGGCCATGATCGATCCCGAGGACCCGGAGGCCTCCTACCGTCGTCGGATCGAGTGAAGATGGCCTGTGTGCGCCGCGTCCAGCACTACTGGGAGCAGTACCACCCAGGCGACCAGCGAGTCCAGGAGATGCTGGACCTGGCCCAGAGCCTCATCGACGGCCAGGAGACCAACACCCGCAAGGCGCTCAAGCAGGCCAAGAAGTTCCGCAAGGACGTCTGGACCGACGACAGCGACTGGTCAGAGGAGGATGAGCGCGCCACGTATGCGGCCTATGGTGCCGTGTTCATGGTGGTCTCGGCGTGCTCGCGTGACCCCTACGCCGACGTCACCGGCCCCGAGACGAATGACAGCGATCTACTGCCTGATGTCATTGAGACCAGCTATTCCTGCGCCTGCGCCGAGACCGGAGCCATGAACAGTGTCAGGGTCCACCAGACCGATGTCCCCGCCCGCCGGGCCTTCTGGCTGTGGTACCTCGACGAAGCCATCCCCGCAGTCCTAGCCGACTGAGCACTGGAAAGGGACTGCTCACGCGAGCCGCCCGGCCAGCTGGCACCTCACTGATCAAGCCACCAACGGTGGGGGCCGAGTCCTTCCGACTCGACCCCCACCGCTTCACATATGCTCGCGGTGGCTGCGGCTGCCTCGACGTGGACGAACATCGCCGCCAAGCTGAACTCGTGCGCCGGCGACCTGGACAAGGTGTGCTCCAGCCGCCTGGCCGGCCAGGAGTCCCTAGCGGTGGCGACCTTCAAGACCCTCCAAGCCGGCTCCGCATCCCACCTGCGCATGACCGGCCAGCTGGCCGGCGCGATCTCAGGTGGGCTGACGGTGGCCTCAGTGATCGTGCGCATGGTGCACGACATGGTCCGCGACGCCATCGCCGACATCATCGGCAAGCTGACATCGAAGGCGATCATCACAGCCGTCTCCTTAGGGCACAGCCAGCGGCTGGGCGATAACCTCGCTCAGCGCCGACGTGACCGCCTGGGCCACCCGCCTGTCCAAGGAAGTCACCGACGTGGTGACCTCCGCCAAGAACCTCAAAGGCCTGCTAAGCAAAGCCAACCGCCTGTTCGACGACGTCGCCGAGGCCTTCACCCGTATCCCGGCCAAGGTCAGCGAGGCCGTCACCACGAAGGTGGAGGCCGCCAAGGACCTCGCGTCCACCCTGAGGAACCCCCAGTACGCACTGGCCGGCCTACCAGGTTTCAACATGCGCCAGGCCGGCGACATGGGGAAAGCCACACCCACCGTCCACAGACCCAGCGGCGGCCCTAAACCTCCCAAGACCCCACGCCCCAACCCCAACGAAGGCCGCTGGGGAGCAAAAGGCTCGACGATGCAGCCAGCACCACCAAGCACACCAGCAAGGCGACGGACGCTGCCGCTGACGGGGCCAAGAGCGCCAGCCACGCAACGGGCGCAGCTGCCGACGGAGCCAAGAGCGCCAGCCACGCGACGGATGCCGCCGCTGATGGGGCCAAGGGAGCTGCTAGCGCCGCAGGCGCGGCGGCAACCAGCGCAAAGCGTGCCGGCAAGGCGGCCGACGCCGCCACCGACGGGGCCAAGAGCGCCAGCCACGCGACCGACGCCGCCACCGACGCCACCAAGAGCGCCGAACACGCAACGGACGCCGCCGCTGACGGGGCCAAGGGAGCCGATGATGCAGCCGATGCTGCTGGTGACGCGGCTGATGGGGCCAGGGGCGCTGACGACGCTGCCGATGCGGCGGCGGACGGCTCCAGGGGTGCTGACGGCTCTGCGGACGGGCCCTCGTTCGATGAGCGTCATCGCCCGGAGGTGACTAAGTCGGTCATCGTGAACAAGGATGACGACCTGTATCCCGGCAAGATGACCCCGTTTGCCCGCGACCCCAACGTAACGCTGGATCCCAACACTCACTACCGGGTCGAGCGCCCTGGTGGGGTGCACTCGGACTACTACACGGACGCCAGCGGAAACGTGACGCACGTGGAGTGCCACTCGAAGTGGCAGACGGGCTACCTCAACGCGGACCTGCAGCACCCCCTGCCCAACGCGACGTACTCGGTGGACGACAAGTTCCACTACGTCACTGATGAGCACGCGCGTACATCGCGCATGGAGGTCGACGGTCACATGGAGCCCCTGGATAAAGCTAACGGGGAGAAGGGTGTGCGCTCGGCGCACACGCAGAGCAAGGTGAAGGCTCTGGGAGACGACCTGCCCGGTGAGCACAACGGTGGGCACGGGGCCGGTACCCAGTTCCACGGCCCGCCTGAGAAGATCAACGTGGTGGCGATGCTCAAGGAGGTCAACCAGAACTTCCCCGACAGCGGTTTCGAGTCCTACCTGAGGCTGGAGCAGCAGATCGCCGATACTCCGGGCAACTACAAGGGCTTCGCCGTAGACTTCAACTACCGCGACCCGGTCGGGCCGGAGCTGACCAAGACCGAACAAGTACCCACCGATTTCGAGGCGACGTGGACGGACGCTGAAGGCGTTCCTCGAAACGAGCAGTTCGTGAACCATCACTAGGAGGTAGTTTCTGTGAGTGCTGAGGACCTGAGTGCCCAGGAGGCCTTTGAGCGGTTCGAGGGCATGCTGCGGGACTGGCTGCGTGACAGCGGCGGGACCCGCATCGACATCGACTACCACGCCATCCACCGAACCGGGTTCATCACCAACTGGCTGACGATCGACGGCCAGCGCAAGGGCATACTGCTTCCCGCGAAAAATCAATTTCGCTCGCACCGATCTGCATAAAAAGTCAGGTAGATCCTCATCGGGGTGCGTGGACGTACTCGCACCTGTGGATGGAGGCCTCCGACGGTGTGCTGCACCAGGAGTCGGACTGGATGCGTGAGCCAGTCATTAACGGAGAGCCGGTGTCGGAGCAGGGCGCGGCGGTGGAGCTGAGGCTGCACCCCAGGGATCCTGAGTTCATCCCGGAGTGGATGGCGACCAAGGCAGCCGCCTTCCACAAGAAGGAGGAGGCCCGAGCACGACGTCGCGAACGCGACCGAGCCCGCCGACAACGCAAGAAAGCCGAAGCCGCCCAGGAGGCTGCCACGGACACGGCGAATGCCAACGAGGACAGCCAGTAGCGGGCCTGGTGGGGGCACCGGAGCCACTGGGGTTTCGCCCAGCACCCCGGTGCCACTGGGGTCTCGCCCGGCCGTCCCGGTGCCCCTGCCTGTCCTGCTGCAGTTTCCTCGGGGGTCTGATGCCGCTGGCTTGCTTTGGTGCGTGGCTGCGCTAGTCGGCCGGCTGGGGTGGTGGTGGCCGGTGTGGGCCGGTAGCGTGAGTGGTCCCTGGCCGAGCTGGTGCCGGGCGACCTGTTGTTAGTGTTGTTAGTTGTGTCCCCGTGTTACTTCTCGAGCGGGGCGTATTGGATGATGAATGGAGAGCAGTGATGGCGGAATGGTCTTTTGAGGCCCAGATGCAGGCCGCGCAGGCGATCGCCGACCAGTGGGGGGCGTGGATGCGTACCACCGGCGCCGATGAGGTCGTCGCCGAGTTCGAGGCCGTCGGCCCCCGCGCCGCAGTGAGCAGCCAGGTGCTGCACCAGGGCCAGTGGATGAACAACGCCCTGCCGATGGAGCTGGTCGGCCTGGGACTGAACCTGCGCACCGCGATGGGGCGCCCCGGCGGCGGGGCGTGGACCTGGGCCAGACTGTCCATGAGCAGCTCACAGGGCTACAAGCTCGTCTCCGACTTCGACTACGACCGCGAGCCCGACCTGGACCCGCCCTACACGGCCCAGGACATCGCCCAGGAGCTCCAGGCCTTCCCCCGCACCCCGGACGCCACCCCCGACTGGATGCGCATCAACAGCTGAACCAGCCCCCACCCAGCCACTGCGGCCGCAGCACTCCCCACCGAGGCCGCGGCACCTCGCCGAGGCCACCCCAGCAGTCCACTGGCCAGTTGAGTGCTGAAGGAGGCTCACGCGAGCCGCCCATCCAGCAGGCACCTCACCAACCACCCCACCAACGGTGGGGGCCGAGCCCTCCTGACTCGGCCCCCACCGTTCCGCACTCACACGCGGTGGCTGCAGCCGCCTTGACGTGGACGATCATCGGAGCCGGGCCGAGCTCCGTGGGCGCGGTGCATGACCTGGCCCGCAATACGATCGCCACCGTCATCAGCACGATCGGCTCCAAGGCCACTGCCGAAGAAATCCCTGCGAATCAGACAACCCTCTGGGCAGTACCCTGAGTGACCGCCGACAACAATGGTTCACCAAACAACCCCGCCATCATCAAACTGGACGACGGACGAACCATCAAGGTCACCGAGGTTCAAGTAAAGAGATTCGAGAAACAACAATGAGATATTTCGCTCGCGAGACGAACGGCGAGAGCGGCCCCAGAGAGAGTTTCTTCATGCCGCAGACTCCGCAAGAGTTTGCGAAGCGGGTGGCACGGAGCCTCACTTCCCCTAAGTTTCTAGACGGGAAGTACGTGTTCTCTATTGTAGTGTGGGCTCTTCCTGAGGGAGTCACGCACATTGATGATGTTCCTCGTTCGTCTCCGGCGCGGGCTACGTACATCCAGTGCGGCGGGTCCACGGAGGCGATGACCATCGAGATCCGGGTGACTCACGACGACGACTCCTACGAGCAGTACGCAGTTGCTCGTGAGCCTGTTGCCGACCCCGAGCCCTTCACCATCCAGGTCCACCCCGAGGAGGTCTTCACCGGCGAGCAGGCAGTCCCCGTCTTCCGGGCCTACATCGAGGAAGGCGCCCTACCACCAACCAAGCTACTACGCCGAATCGACGTCTAACGACTCGCACACCACCGAACCTGAGCAAGAAAGTCACCCGACGTCGCGACCTCAGCTAGGAGGCCTCAGTAAGTCCCTGAACGCGCTCAAACAGCAAATAGGGGTACCTCTGTTGGCAATGAGCGGAGAACCAGTTCATCCGACGATTCCGCACCTCACAGCTGCTGGATAAAAAACCGCCCGACGGCTTTCAGGTATCTGACATGAATGATGTTGTGTACGCAGAGCAGGATCGGCATGCGACCGACTCTGACGTGGCGACACTCTTCCACGCGAAACAGAAGCGTGGGCTCCACTAGCCATACCTCACAGCCAATGATCCTAGCCAGACGAGAAGGAGCACCACCGTGATAGACATTGACTCCATAGATCGCGAGATTCGGCTGGCTCACCTGGAGTTAAACGACCCAACAAACGTTAAAGGAATCCTACCACTAGCAGTTAGGAAACGAATTTGGGAAGCAATGCTGGAACCAGAGGACACTGAAGGCACGTACCGCCGAAGAACTTCCCTGAGAATTCTGTGCGTCGAGCATGTAAAACTCTCCTGGTACCGCGCTTTTCCACACGACCACCGCATTGATGACATGATAGCCCTTACTCGGGACGTCGTCGAGCAAAAAAAGGGGGCCGACTTTGCTCAGCGGCGCGCCGAGAACTTCCTACAGGAGGTGCTTGACGAGATTGATGACTTCGACTCCGTGACGGAGCCAGCGTCATTTGTCGCGGATGCTGCGTCAAGTACAGTGATTTCTGCTTGTCATCGTTGTCTTGAATACGATATCGCTAATTCAGCCGAAGAGGATGACGAGAGACTTCCGGATGCGCTTGACACGAGTTATTGCTGTGCCAGCGCTGCCGCCAAGGTGTTGAACTGGATACCGGCAGAGGATACTGACGTGGCCGCTCGTCGGGCGTTCTGGTTGTGGTATCTGGATGAGGCTATCCCAGCAGTCCTGGCCAGCTGAGCGCTGAAGGAGGCTCACGCGAGCCGCCCACCCAGCAGATACCACGCCGACTACCCCACCGTCTCGCACTCGCTGGAACAGTAGCACCCGTTGCCTCCACCAACTCTTCACGATGAGTTGATGTCTCGCTGTTCCTCACGTCGCGAACGACGTCGTCCGCGGTGAGTTTCGGTCCCGGAGAACAGGATGACTATTGTCCAGTAGGGTCGAAACCGGCGGCGCCCCTCATCGGGAAAGGAGACCGAAGGCCATGAATGACACCGCTGCTGGCGCACCCAGCTAGGAAAGCCGACCGAGTCAGGGCGCGCAGGAGTTGGAGTTTACGTGGCCGGACTACATCGGCTGGGGCGCGATGATTAACCAGGCGCGGATGGAGGCCGACTGGAAGGGCCTGTGGGACTACGCCATACCGCACCTGCACGCCACGAAGGACGCGGTAGCCAGCACCGAGGCCCAGCTGGGCTTCCGCCTACCGGAGTCCTACCGCGGATTCCTCCTGGCCTCCAACGGCTGGCCCTACTTCTACCTGGACATGACGGCCTTCTCCACCTCCGACCTGCTGGGCGGCGAGCTGCACGAGGCCGGCCAGACCCAGTTGGAGCCTGGAGGAGTGTGTCGAGGCCATGGCCGCTGACGGTGTCATCGCCGCCGACCACTTCCCCGTAGCCGCCTCTTTGGTCCAGACTGACGTCGCTCTCATGGGAAAGCCCGGCACCCCGGCGGAGGGGACCGTCTCCTGGGTGCGCAATGGAGAGGTGATTGAGCGTTATGACGACTTCCTGGACTACTACCCTGTCCATGATGGAGCTCAACAAACAGGAGACGGAGACCATCCGAAGGAAGGACGGCCCCAAGCCTGACGGTGTGCCCCATGCTGTCATCGGCCGTCCCGGCAGCCCACCGGTCTTCGAGCACGCCCGCCGCGACGACCTGTAGAACCGACCATAAGCGGCTCTCTCCACTCGGATTCAGCCTGAGGCACTGCCTATCCCGCCGGGCGACGAATCACTTCGCAAGAGCATGGATAGCCGCTGAAGCCGGAGAGTAGACCCCGTCGGTCTTGTGGTGCTGGGGTCAAGCCGAGACAACCAACTTGACCCCCAGCAATCCATATGGCCACGCAAAGGCTGGGCCGGACACACCCACTAACCCCACGACACGCCACCTAAAGCACCACGTTCACGCCGATAACCCGCTCTCGACCCAGTCTCGGAGGGATGTCGGGTATGGGCGTGGATCCAACAGATCAGGCCCCTGCACCCCTCCCTGGACCTGCGGCGCCCCACCACCACCGAAAGCCGTGAAGAAGCTAGCAGTCCCCACCCATCACCCAGGACTACCTCCTCCGCCTCACCCACTACTATCGCGCCACCCAACTGGCCAGAGGAGCGGAATGCCGCACACAGGCTCCGGAGTGTCCACCCATTGAGGGGGCCGCTTCCGGCGCTTCCGCCGGAGGCCTCAACCTCGTCAGGAGACGCCGAGGATCGCCTTGATCGGGGCGAGGGTGAAGTAGACGACGAACATCGCGCAGGCCACCCACATGAGCGGGTGGATCCTCCGCGCCCGCCCCTGAGCCACCCTCAATGACCAGGTAGGCCACGAAGCCGGCCCCGATCCCGTTGGTAATCGAGTAGGAGAAGGGCATCATGATGATGGTCAGGAAAGCCGGCAGGGCGATCTCCGGGGACTTCCAGTCGATGTCGGTCACCTGCATCATCATGAGGAAGCCGACCACCACGAGCGCCGGGGTGGCCGCCTCATAGGGGACCATCTTGACCAGCGGCGCGAAGAACATGGACAGGGCGAACATGCAGCCGGTGACCACGGAGGCCAGGCCCGTGCGGGCCCCCTCCCCCACGCCGGCGGCGGACTCCACGTAGGAGGTGTTGGAGGAGACGCCCCCGACACCACCGGCAATGGCGGCCAGAGAGTCGACGACGAGGATCTCGCGCGTCTTGGGCGGGTTGCCGTGCTCGTCGAGCAGGTCACCCTCGGCGCCGATGGCGACCATGGTGCCCATCGTGTCGAAGAAGTCGGCCAGCAGCAGGGAGAAGACCAGAAGGATCACCGAGACGATACCGACCTTGTGGACACTGCCCAGCAGGCTGAAGTGGCCCAGCGTCGACAGGCTCGGCAGGTCCACCGGGAAGCCGTCCAGATGCGGCTCGGACAGGGACCAGCCGGTGAGGTTGTCGGGACCGGGCATCGTCTCGTCGTTGTAGGGGCCCAGGTGGGCGACGGCGTCGATGATGATGGCCAGGACCGTGGCCGAGGCGATGCCGATGAGGATGGCACCGCGGACCTTGCGCACGTGGAGCACCACCATGAGGAAGAGCCCGAAGAGGAAGACGAGGACCGGCCATCCCTGGAGGGAGCCGCCCAGGCCCAGCTCCAGGGGAGTGCCGCCGCGGCGCACCATCTTGGCGTCCACCAGGCCGATGAGCGCGATGAACAGGCCGATACCCACGGAGATCGCGGTCTTGAGCTGGTCGGGGACGGCCTTGAAGACGGCCTCCCGGAAACCGGTGAGCACCAGGACGAGGATGATGATGCCCTCGATGACGATGAGCCCCATGGCGTCGGCGTAGGTCATGCCCTGGGTGCCCACGAGGGTGTAGGCGACCATCGCGTTGATCCCCAGGCCCGCGGCCAGGGCCATCGGGTAGTTGGCGACGACGCCCATGAGGATCGTCATGACCGCGGCGACGAAGGCGGTGCCGGCGGCGAGCTGGGCCTCGGATCCCGGAGGGCTCGCCTTGGACAGGATCGCGGGGTTGAGGACGAGGATGTAGCTCATCGAGAAGAAGGTGACGATGCCGCCACGGACCTCTCGGGAGATGCTCGAACCGCGTTCAGTGATGTGGAAGAACCGATCCAGCCGGGAGACCGGACTGGGTGATGAGTATGCCGACGAGGACTTGATGGGAGTACGGGAGCTCACGGCGGCATTCTTCCAGATCATCACGCGCTGAGCGAAACTGAGCGATGCCGTCATCGTTCCCGCCAGAGCTCGCCCCGTCGCTCAGACCCCGGAATGACCGTCACACCCTCGTGGAAGGATGGTCGGTGAGACCGGACGGGAGGAGGTGATGGCAGTGACCGAGACAGCAAGGGACCCGGCTGCCGCTGCGGGACCGCATGAGCCGGGCTGGGCGGGATTCTCCTCGGCCACCCGCACCTGGTTCCTCGACGCCTTCCCCACCGGCCCCACCCCGGTGCAGGAGCGGGCCTGGGCATCGATCAGTCGGGGTGAGAACGCCCTGGTCATCGCCCCCACCGGCTCGGGCAAGACGCTCGCATCCTTCCTGTCCGCCATCGACCGCCTGGGACGGGAGCCGGCCGCGGAGGAGCAGGGGACCGAGTCGGCAGGAGGAGGCACTCCGGCACAGGCCGAGGCCGATGGCGTACGGGTCCTCTACATCTCTCCGCTCAAGGCGCTGGGAGCGGACGTGGAGCGCAACCTGCGCCGGCCGCTGGCGGGAATCCGCGCCGTCGGCCCCACCCACCCGATCTCGGTGGGGGTGCGCTCGGGGGACACGCCCGCGCGGGAGCGTCGTCGGCTGCGCAGCCATCCGCCCAGCATCCTCATCACGACGCCGGAGTCGCTCTACCTCATGCTCACCAGCGCCGTGCGGGAGACGCTGCGGACGGTGGAGACGGTCATCGTCGACGAGATCCACTCCTTCGCCGGTTCCAAGCGCGGCACGCACCTGGCCGTGTCCCTGGAACGCCCTCGATGACCTTCTAGGGCGCCCGGCGCAGCGAATCGGCCTGTCCGCCACCGTCTCGCCCCCTGAGGAGGTCTCCCGCTTCCTCGGTGGGCCGCACCCGGTGACGATCATCGCCGACGACGGCCGGGCGACGCCGCAGGTCACGGTGGCCGTGCCGGTGGAGAACATGGCCCGCATCCCGGCGATCTCGGACCGCCGCACCCGGATGGAGCGGACGCTGGCAGCACCGGCGAACGCGGGCGGCGGCTGCGGCTCCCGGCCCTCCGGGCTCGGGCGGGCGGGGTCCTCGCAGGCCTGGCGCTCCGACCGGGCGCTGGGTCGGGCCATGGCGACGGGGCGGGCTGACCGGCCCGGTGCGGGGGTGCCCGCCCGGGTGTCGGCCTCGATCTGGCCGCACCTGGAGAACGCGATCCTCGACCAGATCCTGACCCACCGCACGACACTGGTCTTCGTCAACTCCCGGGGCGCCTGCGAGCGGCTCACCGCACACCTCAACGAGGCCTACGCCGCACATCTCGGGGCGGCGGCGCCGACGCCGCAGGTACCGGTTCACCGGGAGTCTTGGGAGATGGGAACCGGTTCGCACACCGAGCCCCTGGCGGCGGGCGCTCCGGTGATCGCCAAGGCCCACCACGGGTCGGTCTCCAAGGAGCAGCGTCTGGGCGTGGAGCGGGAGCTGGCCGCGGGTGAGCTGAGGTGCGTGGTGGCCACGGCCTCGCTCGAGCCTCGGCATCGACATCGGTCTCGGTCGACCTCGTGCTCCAGGTGGCGCCGCCCCTCGGTCGCGGCGGGCCTGCAGCGGGTGGGGCGCGCTGACCACCGGGTGGGTGGGCGGCCGCGCGGCGTCATCTACCCCGTGGAGCGCACTCAGCCGGTGGACGCCGTCGTCGCCGCTGAGGGGATGCGTGCCGGGGCGATCGAGCGCACGGAGCTGGTGTCCAACGCCCTGGACGTGCTGGCCCAGCAGACGGTCGCCGCGGTGAGTGTGGCGGAGGGGCTGACGGCTGACGCCTGGTTCGCCACCGTCACGCAGGCGGCCCCCTACTCCTCGCTGCCGCGTTCGGCCTTCGAGTCGGTCCTGGAGCTGCTGGCCGGTGGCTTCGCCTCGGCGGACCTGGCGGACTTCTCTCCGCGGATCGTGTGGGACCGCGCCACCGGTGAGCTCAGTGCCCGGCCCAGCACGCAGCGGCTGGCGGTGGCGTCCTCGGGCACGATCCCGGACCGGGGGATGTTCCCCGTCGTCCTGCCAGAGGGAGCGCAGGATCCCGGGCGGCGGCGGGTCGGGGAGCTCGACGAGGAGATGGTGCACGAGTCCAGCCCGGGGGACATCATCACGCTGGGGACGTCGAGCTGGCGGATCCGCCAGATCACGGGGGACCGCGTCGTCGTCGACCCGGCCGAGGGGCGCAGCGCCCGCCTGCCGTTCTGGAAGGGCGAGGGGCTGGGGAGACCTGCGGCCACCGGGCTCGCCAAGGGCGTCTTCCTGCGTCAGGCTCAGGCCTCCTTGCCGTCGGAGGCGGGAGCCGGGGAGTCGGAGGGCGAGCGGGCGCTGCGGAGCCGGCTCACGGAGGCGGGGCTGGATGATCATGCCCGCAGCAACCTGCTGGCGCTGCTGCGCGAGCAGTACCGAGCCACCGGCGCCCTGCCGACGGACGAGACCCTGGTCCTGGAGCGCTATGAGGACGAGTCCGGCACTGGCGGATCATCATCCACAGCACGCTGGGTCGGTGCGTTCACAAGCCCTGGGCGATGGCGATCCGGGAGCGAGTGCACCAGCTCCTGGGGGTGCGCCCGCAGACCATCGTGGCCGACGACGGCATCGTCCTGCAGATCCCACCGGTTGAGGGCGGCCTCCCAGGGGCCGGGCTCATCACCTTCGACGCCGCGGAGATCTCCTCCCTGGTGTGCAGCCGGATCGAGACGACGGCGCTGTTCGCGGCCCGGTTCCGCGAGTGCGCCGCTCGAGCCCTGCTCATGCCCACCACCCGCCCGGGGCACCGCACGCCGTTGTGGCTGCAGCGGGTCAAGGCCGGACAGCTGCTCGAGGCCTCCCGCCAGTTCCAGGACTTCCCCGTCAGCGTGGAGGCGGCGCGCGAGTGCCTCCAGCAGTACTACGACCTGCCCGCGCTCACCGACCTCATGGAGCGTCTCGCCTCCGGCCGGGTACGCGTCGTCGAGGCCGTCACCAGTGAGCCGTCACCCTTCGCCCACCCGCTGCTGTTCGGGTACGCGAGCACGCTGATCTACCAGGATGACCTGCCCCACGCCGAGCGCCGGGCCCAGCTGCTCTCCCTGGACCCCAAGGCGCTCGACGCACTGCTGGGCGACGGCGGCGTCGCGGAGCCTGCTCGACGACGAGGTCCTGGCCCAGGTGGAGGCCGAGCCCCAGCACCTGACCCCCGGTCGGCGGGTGCGCGCCGATGCCGAGGGGGTCGCCGATCTGCTGCGTGAGCTGGGCCCGTTGAGCGCGGCCGAGCTGGCTGAGCGGTGCACCGACGTCGGCGGGCGGGATCCGGGGGAGAATACACGAGGCGACGGCGCGGGCGGGGCCGGCGACGACGTTGAGCGCACGGTAGAACGGGCGCTTGCCGAGCCTGGCCGGGGCCCGCCGAGCCGCCACGGTGCGGGTCGGCGGACGGGAGCTATGGGGCCCGGGTCGAGGACGCCCAGGATCTTCAGCTGGCCCTGGGAGTGGAGGTCCCCGACTGGGCTCTGGAGCGGGCCGGGGCCGGTGGTGCGGTCGAGCGGACGGCGACAGCCCGCTCACCGCTGAACGACCTGCTTCTGCGCTACGCGCGCACCCATACGACCGTGACGCCGCAGCGCGTGGCACGAGCCTTCGGGCTGGGGGCGGCGGTGGCGGAGGGGGCCCCTGGCCGAGCCTGGCCGGGGACGGCTCTGCTCGTGGACCTGGGGGCCGCGGGGTGGATGGAGTCGGTGGTCCTCACCCGGGTGCGCCACCGTTCCCTGGCCCGGGCGCGGGCCGCCGTCGCGCCGGTGCCGCCCGCGGCTCTCCAGCGTCTCGTGCTGGAGCGGGCGGAGCTGGATGAGCCGGGCGGCGGTGTCGATGCCCTGGCGGAGGCCCTGGCGGCACTGGAGGGCGTGTGGCTGCCGGGCCGGCCTGTGGGAGTCGGTGGTGCTGCCCGCCAGGGTCGTCGACTACCGGCCGGCCATGCTCGATGAGCTCATCGCCTCCGGGGAGGTCGTCTGGCAGGCGCGGCCCGTCGGCGATGCCGCATCCCGGTCCGGTTCCGCCCGGGTGAGGACCGGGGCCGGCCACGTCCCCGCACCGGGAGAGATCGCCTTCTTCCCCACGGACTCCGCCCTGGCACCGGTTGCCGGGGAGGCGATCGCGCCGGGTGAGCCGGAGGCGCCGGCGGACCGGGAGACGGGAGTCACCGAGGAGGCTCTCTGGCAGCTGGTTCGCGAAGGGGCCGCCACGGGCCGCTCCTTCGAGCCGGTGCGCCGGGCACTGGCGCCCGCCGCCGGGACGCGCACCTCCCCGTCTTCACGGCGGGTGCGCAGCCGCCGGGGCCGTCGCCTCATGATGGAGACGCCGCGCACCGGGGAGGTGACGGCAGCCGGACGGCTGTCCTCCGTTCTGGCCTCCACCTCCTGGGTGAGGCTGTCTTGCGCACCAGCCGGCGATGAGGAGCGGGCGATCGCGGAGGTGGAGTCACTGATGGACCGCTACGGGGTCGTCTGCCGCGACCTCGCCCTGGCCTTCAGCGGGGCGGGAGGGCTCGTGCCGCTCATGCCGGTGCTGCGGCGCATGGAGGAGACCGGGGTGGTTCTGCGCGGCGGTTTCATTGAGGGCCTGGGGGCCGGTGCAGTTCGCCGAGCGGGAGAGCGTTGACCGGCTGCGGTCCCTCAGCCACGGCCCCTGTCGGCACGACGGCGACACCGGTCGTGCTCGATCTCGAGGACCCGGCCTGTCTCGTCGGGCGCGGGGTGCCGTGGCCCGAACCGGTGCTGCCCACAGGCCTCGGCGAGCCGGCCGGGGGCCCGCAGTGAAGAGACGAGTGGCCCGCCGGTCCGGCGCCAGGGGCGAGCGTCGTCGTGCTGGGTGGCACCCCGGTGCTCTACGCCTCGGAGAACCTCAAGGTCCTCATCTCCTACACGTCCGAGCGCGAGGATCTGGTGCGCGCCCTAACCGCGCTGGCGGCCGACAGGCAGCGGATGTTTGCGCGCCAGGGGCCGCGGCGGTCAGGCGTCGTACCGTGGTGGAGTCCCTCAACAGGGGTCACCGCGCTGGAGCCCACCGTGAGCGGCCTCTTGCGTCAGGCCGGTTTCGTGCGCGACCCCAGGGGGATGCGGCTCGCCGTCAGCCCTCTACGGGGCCGCTTGGCGATGAGCGGGCCGGCCCTTCACCGGTGACAGAAGCCGGCCCATGGTGCGCTCCACGCGTCCACAATGAGGACATGGCCGATCCGCACCCCATCACCGGAGCGTTCTTCGATTCCCCGGTCCCTCCCGGGACCGGATGGCCCGATGATCCCGCCACCGCCAGCACACCCGTGGCCCGATCGGCCTCCGACGTGGCGCACCTGGCCGGTGCATCGTCGGATCTGCCCGCGCTCGACGCCCGGATCACGGTGTGCCGTGCCCTGTGACCGCCTCGTGGCCTGGCGTGAGGAGGTTGCCAGGAGCGGCCGTCGCGCCTCCTTCGCCCATGAGCCGTACTGGGGGCGACCAGTGGCGAGCGTCGGGTCGGCGGATGCCCGCATCTACGTCGTCGGGCTGGCGCCCGCGGCCAATGGGGCGAACCGCACCGGCCGCATGTTCACCGGCGACCGCTCCGGGGACTGGCTGTGGGCGGCCTTCCACCGGGCAGGCCTGGCGACGTCCCCCACCTCGACGGCGGCCGGCGACGGGCAGCGGCTCATCGGGGCGCGCATGGGCGCCGCCGTGCGCTGTGCCCCGCCCGCCACCAAGCCGACGACCGCCGAGCGCGCCACCTGCGCGCCGTGGCTCGCCCGCGAGATCGCCCCTCATGCCTGAGGTCAAGGTGCTGCTGGCGCTGGGCGGGATCGGTTGGGGCGCGGTGCTGCGAGTCACCCGGGAGGCCGGTTGGGTCATCCCCCGCCCGCAGCCGCGCTTCGGCCACGGGGCGACGGCGGAGCCTGACCAGGCCCGACGGCAGGCCGGTGACGCTGCTCGGCGCCTACCACCCCAGCCAGCAGAACACGTTCACTCGGTCGGCTCACCGAGGCGATGCTCGATGAGGTGCTGGCAGCCGCCAAGCGCCTCGCTGAGGCATGATGACGCGCCAGGCTGCGCGGCGTCAGGAACGGTTGGGCAGGATGGCCTCGAGCCTCGGCAGGGTCCGTGGCGCCTGCTCCGCGGAGGCGCCGGCCTCGGCATTCTCGGTGTCGTCGGAGGCCGGCTCGTCCTGCGACGCGTCGACCCCGAGGGCCAGCGACAGGCCGGCGACGGCGGCACGGGCCGAGGCGGCCCGTTCGCTGGGCGTGTCACTGGGCTCACCGCCGGCGGGGGCCGGTGAGGACGACCCGCGGTCGCCGCGAGGGGTTCAGCGACGCTCGCGGCATCGGGGGCCGATGAGGCCGATGCCGTGGCGGTCGCCCTCTCAAGGTCTCCCAGGTCGAGCCCCACCAGGCGGCTACTGCGTTCCGCGGAGGCTTCCTCCGGCGAGTCGGCCGTGCGACGGCGGCGCGTCGAGGTGGCCGCTCGGCGGGAGCGCTTCGCAGCGTGCTTCTGCTCAGACGAGGCGGACTTCTTCCCGGGCTTCTTCCTGGACTCCGCCGCCGGCCGCTCCTCGGCCGCGGAAGTGGTGGCGTCCGCGCCAGAGGCGTTGCCCTCAGTCTCCTCGGCGTCCGGAGCGTCCGGGGTGTCAGCGCTGTCGGCTTCGTCAACGGCGCCGTCGGAGTCAGCGGTGGCCCGGTCTGCGTCGGCCGGGGCGTCGGCGTCCCGCGCGGAGGACTCCGCATCGGCTCCCCGACCGGGAGCGCCTGCCGCGTCCTCGGCGGGGGCGTCGTCGGTCTCACCGTCGACGTCGTCGGCCTGCTCGGCGGCGAGCTCGGCGATGCTGCGGCCCTCGCGCAGGTCGAGCCCGTTGGTGCTCAGCGGCACCATGAGGTGGTCGTCGACCCGTGAGGGGTTGATGGGCCACTCCGGGCCCTGGTCGGGCAGGTCGGTCTCGGAGTGGGCGCCGCAGCCATGGTCCAGGGAGACGACGCTGCCGTCGTCGGCGGCCCACTCTGTTGGCGCACACGCCGAAGATGGCGCGCAGGGCACCGGCCATGGGTAGGGAAGAAGCCGCAGGTGGAGCAGGTGGCGTGGGCCTTTCGGACGCCCTCGGCGTCGGGGCCGTGATCGCCGCCGTACCAGCGCTCGGCGGCGCTGGCGACGCCCTGGGCGCTCAGGACCCGGGGCGGCCCAGGTCGAGCCTGGTCCAGGGCGACGGCGTCGGCGTCCTCACCGGTGGCCTCCCACCCGGGCCTCGAGGCGCTCGTCGGTCTCTTTGCGGGGCAGGCGGTCTGAGCGGGTGATGTCGCTGGCTCGAGGCGCCCGCCCACGGGACCCAGGCGGGCGCGAGGAGGGCCTCCTCACTCGGGGAGGAGCGCCATCTCGCAGACGGTGGCGGTGCGGCTGCGCGGGACGCGGCTGAGGGTGACAGCCCAGCGCCAGCCGCGGTAGCCGCTCAGGGTGCAGTCGAACAGGTGAGTGACGAGGCGCTCGGCTTCGGGGGCGGCGGCCAGGTACTCGCCGACGGTGATGGGGTCGGTGATCTCCTCCAGAGCGTGGCGGGCGAGTCTCGATGGCGGCCGGGGACGGAGGGGCTTGTCCTGGCGGCCTGGGCCTGCTGGCTGGGGTCGGCAGGGCGCCGGCGCGCGGCACGGGGGCCGGCGTCGGAGAGGCCGAGGCCGCGCCCGGAGCCGGGCGTTCAAGGGTCGCCGTGGAGGTGCGCGCCCCGGTGGCGGCGCCCGCCGGAGAACCCGAGTCGGTCCCGGTCGCGGGCGCGCCTGCGGTGTTGGTGTGAGAGTCGATCGTGTCGGTCACCCGGCCAGTGTAGGGGAGGCTCCTGAACTGCCCCGGCCCGCGCGGGTTGGCCTGGGCACACCCTCATGCCGCCCTTGACGACGATGTCCGCTTACCCTAATCTACTTGCATGCACATGAATACATGTCGTCCATCCCAGAGAGGTGCCCACCTTGACTGAGCCGGGCGATTCATGGGCAACGGTGGTCGCAACAGTCGGACGAATCGAGACCTCACTCAACCTGTGGCTGTCTCAGCGTCACGGACTGGGGCTCACCGACTATCGAGCACTGGCACTCCCTCAGCAGGGCGTCGGACCACGAGTTGCGGATCTCGGACCCTAGCCGTCCGAGTCGGCCTTTAATCAGAGCCCTCAACGACACGGCTCGTAGGAAGACTGGAGCTCAAAGGTCTCGTCACTCGCGACACGTGCCCCGAGGACGGCCGCGGCGTCTACGCAGTTATCACCAAGGCCGGCCTCGACCTTGCGCATGAGCCCTGGCCACGCCCTACAGCGAGGAGCTCGCCGGCCTGTTGACAACCCCACCCGCCATCACAGCACCTGGCACTGCAGGTCGAGTTTTTTCACACCATCGCAGACCTGACCCCTAGCAGAAACCGCACCGTCACCTACACGACACACAAAACCACCACCCAACACTCCACTACATGCATGTACATGCAACTAAGGAGGCTCGACATCATGAGTACCACCGTCGACGTATTCATTGACTACGTCTGCCCATTCTGTTTCCTGGTCGAACCCGCCCTCGAAGAACTGAGGCGAGACCGGGACGTGGAAGTCAATATTCGCCCACTCGAGCCTGCGCCCCGCCCCAGTTCCGACCCTCAGGCCGGAGGACGACTATCTACCGCGCATATGGAATGACATTGTCTATCCGATGGCCGACCGCGTCGGGATCCCCGTTCGCCTGCCGAGCGTGTCACCTCAGCCTCGCACTGAGAAAGCATTCCTCGTACTGCGTACCGCGCACGAGCGCAATATCGCCGAAGCGTACTCTCATGCGATGTTCCAGGCGTTCTTTCAGGACGATCGCAACATCGGGGACGAGGAAGTCATTGTCGATATCGCCAGCCTCCTTAGGCCTGGAGGAAACCCTCCGTTCGAGAGGCCATAGCGAGCCCCGAACGCAGACGTCAGCATCAGGCGGACCTCGCCCATGCCACCGAAACCATGAGGATCACAGCCGTTCCCGGAATCATCATCGGCGGCACCCCACTCAAGGCACCCCCAGTGCAACACGACTAAAAGAGACCGTGGACGCACTTGCAACTTCAAGGGGATGCAGCTATGACGAACCACCTGGAACAGATAATGAGGCAGGCAGTCGTGCGATCAATCACCCACGTGGAGAGCGGAGGACTCCCTTTCGTAGGGGTCATCGTTGATGGGCAGCAGGTGATCTCCGGGTTCGGCGTCAATCGTGTCCAGGAAACGGGCGACCCAAGCGCTCACGCAGAGATCACGGCGATCCGCGATGCCCTTACATCAAGTGGGAGAACCGACTTGAGAGGCACCACCCTCCTGGCAACAGGCGAACCGTGCGGCATGTGCTACCGACATGCCGTCAATGCCCGAATCGCCGATATCCGAGTCGCCGTCGACCGCGACCAAGTCGCTGAACTCGGCTTTGACTACCGGTACAACTTTATCCAGCATTCGACATCACCGACTCACTGCGCAATACCCTCATGCGACCACTCCGCGTCTCCGGTGACACTGAACCGTTCATCCGATTTCTTGCCCTTCACAACATCCGAAACTGACATCTCAGAAAGGACTAGTCATGCAGTGGATCTACCTCACGATCGCCGTCATCTTCGAGGTCACGGTCGGTATCGCAGCCGGAAAAGCTCAAGGCTTCCGCAACATCCCTTGGACCATCGCAACCTTGATCAGCGGCGCCATCGCCACCTTCTTCCCTCAGTCTCGCCCTCCTCACCTTTGATGTCGGCGTCGGCTACGCCCTGTGGACTTCACTTGCCGGCGTAGGGATCGTCATCGTCGGCGCAATCTTCCCTCAAGCAGAAACTGACATGGAGAAAACTCCCTCGGTATCGCCATCGTCATTATCGGAGTCGTCGGACTGAACCTTGCCGGAACCGTCTGACTCTTCATTCACATCACACCCGAAAGGAAATGATCATGACAACAACCAATGACAACACCGTGCCCACCACCGGACGCAGCGCGGCAGGTCCGTGGTCCGCCCTGCTCCTCGCCGGAGCCTTCGAAGTTGGATACGCCCTGAGCGTCAACGGCAGTCAAGGATTCACCACCTCGCCTGGTCCCTGGTCGCTCTCGTCTTCTTCCTCTGCACCCTGTTTTTCCTGAGCGTCGCGCTCAAACGAATCGATGTCGGCATTGGATACGCGGTATGGGCTGGAATCGGCGCTGTCGGGTCTGCAGTGCTCGGCCCCGTCTTCTTCGATGAAACCTTCACAGCGGCTAAGGCCATCTGGCTCGCCGTCATCATCGCCGGGGTCGTCTGGCTCAAACTCGCCGACAGCACCAGGTTCAGCAACGACTAGCGCATTCGACGGGATGCTGCCTTCAGACGGTCACTAACGTCTGCCGTCACTCGGCCTCGACCGACACGATGCGGTGGACGGCCACGGTCACCGGTCTCGCGCACGACGTCGCGTAGGCGCACCCGCCCGGGCTCCACGGCCATGACCCGCACCTGCCGCTCTTGCACGGCACCGTCGGGGCCGGCCAGGCTCAGCCTCAGCCGCGAGCGCGAGGACTGGGCCTGGCGCAGCACCGCCAGGGCGTGCACCGGGTCGGTGGCCACAGCCGTCTCCCCGGCGGCCTGCAGCACCTCCTGACCCATACGGAGCCGCCCCACCAGGGTCGTCACCACGTCTTCCGGGCCGACGCCGTCGCACCGAGTGCTCACTGCCGGGACGCGTCGGCTCGGGGGCCCGGCGCGCCTGCTGAGCGGTGGCCGGCCCGACCACCAGGTGGCCGTCGGCGTCCTCGGTGACCGGCGCCAGCCCGGTGGCGCGCACCGCGCAGCACCCTGTCCGGCGCTCGCCGTGGCCACGAGGATCCCAGGAGCCACCCTCATCCAGACCGAGGTCCCGCAGGCGAGGCTCGGCCAGGAGCCCGGCGGCCGTGGCCTCGTCGCCGACCCGCAGCAGCGCGGACACGGCCCGAACCCGCACCGCCCCGTGGTGACGGGCCGCGTCCTGGATGAGCACGCTCAGGGAGTCCGGCAAGGGCGTGGGACTGTAGCGGCCGATCGCCTGGGTGATCTCCTCGGCCCGGTAGCCGACGTCGAGTGCGCCGCGCACCGACTCGGGCGTGAACCGCACCGTGAGCGCTCCGCCGCGCGACTCGACGACGCTCGTACGCTCCAGCAGCGCGGCCAGCTCGGGGGCGGGCCGGCCGGGGACGATGGCGGTGAGGTCGGACTGGACGAGGATCGTCTCGACGGCGGCCGGCAGGTCCGCGGCGAGCGCCGTCTCCAGCGCCGCCAGGGTCTCGTCATCCGACAGAGGCTCGGCGTACGCGGCACCGCCCGCCTCCTCAGCGCTGTTGGCGCCACTGGTGCTGCCACTGAGTCCCGGGTCCCTGCTCGTCGAGGCGCGCCGCCGCCCGTCGGGCGAGGATCCCTGCCGGCCTCGGTAAGCGCGCCGCCGCCGGTGATCCCGAGGGCTCGGCCTCGGCCAGGACCGCGGAGATCGCCCCTCCGGGGATGGTGCGCCGAGGGCCCTCCCAGGTCAGGGCCGCCCGCACGAAGGCGGGGGTGGCGCTGGTCCCCGGTGGGAGGTCGCCCAGGAGGGCGAGAACCCGGGCGCGCAGTCGCGCTGCCCACCCGGCCTCCAGGTCCGGGCCGAGGGCGGCGCGCAGGGTTCCGTCGTCGTCGCGGGTGCCCGTCAGCCAGGGGGTGCGGGCGCTGCCCGACCAGGCCAGGGGCGAGCGGCGCCCAGCGCTGGGGAGGCTGTCTGTGAGCCAGCCGGCGGCCTGGGAAGAGGGCACCCAGGTGGCACCGTCGTCGTCGAGCCCCAGGAGCCCGGCGCCCGCGGTGATCTCGATGATGCGGGCGGCCGTGTCGACCTCCAGGCCCAGGGCGTCGGCGGTGCGGGCCAGGGCGCGCGCGCTCACTCCGCCGGTGCGGCGGATCGTCCCGCCCTCGCGGCCCCACTCCTCCAGGAGGGCGGCCACGAGCCGGACAGTCTCCTCGGCGTGGAAGGAGGACTCGGAGGCGACGACGTCGGCGCCCACCGTCTCCAGGTCGCCGGCCTCGGGGGCGGTGAGGGGCCCGCGAGTCAGGCGGCCGCCGCGCAGGGCGAGGGCGACCTGGCGCGGCAGGATGAAGCGGGTGCGCCCCGGGCGTCGCTGCTGCGCTCCAGCCAGCCGCGTTCGACGAGCGGGGCCGCCCCCGGTGCGGTGCCGCCCGAGCGCAGCGTGCCGGCGGGCGGCCCCCAGGTGAGGGCCTGGAGCATCTCCACGGAGGCCGCCGGGATGGCCGGCTTGCCGCCGGCGGCGGCGTCCTCGCTCAGCTCCTCCAGGGTGGGTGGCAGGTGCTCGGCGCTCAGGGGCTCGGCGGCCCAGGGCCCCAGGCCGAAGGGGTGCGGCCCGAAGCGCCGCCTCCAGCGCGGCCACGGGCCTGCCCTCGACGATGAGCGCCAGCCGGCGCAGGTGCCCCAGCGCCTCCGTGACCTGCTCGGTTGACAGCGGCAGGTGGGCGGCGACCAGCCCGTCCAGGTCAGCACTGTCAGGGTCGGCCGGGTCGCCTGGGAGATCGCCAACCGGCTCACCGCCGGCTCTACCGGTCCCGCCGGTCCCAGCGGCCCGCCCGTGCTCGGCTGTCTCGGTCGGCCCGGTTCCTCGGGCCTCCTCTGATTCGTCGAGCCGGCTGAGAGCCACCACCGCCTCGGCCACGGCCAGCGTCGGTGCGTCCAGCCCGGCCAGGGCGTGCTCGATGCTGCCCGGAGCCCCCGCTCGGGTCGCCAGCGCCAGGAAGGAGGAGGACGGCGGCGCGGCCAGGTCGGGGCGCGCCACCAGCAGGGCGGCGACTTCGCGGTCCGGCAGCGCCGTCAGGTGCACGGCGAGGTCCTGGGTGGAGGCGGAAGGGCTCATCCGCACCAAAATACGCCCCCGCCCACTCACTGACAGAGTGGGCGGGGTGAGAAGGCCGGCCTACAAGCGGGGATCGGTGCCAACTAGCAGTGCCAGCTACTCTCCCTCGGCTTCCTCGGAGGAGTCCGATTTCTCACTCGTCTTGAAGACGGCTCCGAGGGACAGGCCCATCGCCCACCCCACCGGCAGCCACAGGAACCAGGGCCCTGGTGCCGCCACACCCATCGCGACTCCCAGCATGGTGCCGTAGACCATGGGCCAGAACCACAGCGTCGCCGGCCCCTGAGCCGGCTTGAACGCCTCCTCGATGACCTCCGACCAGCCAGCCCTGCGACCGCGCTGACCGGCGCCGGAGTCCTCTCGGTCGCCTCCAGTCTGATTGAGCTCGTTGTTCATGCCGCCACCCTAAACAGTCCGCTCGATTGGATACCTCATCCTATGGAAGGAGACCTGCCCGGTCCTCGGAGAGGGCGCCGGTGTCCACATCGGTGACAAAGGGACCCGACCGCTCCTGAGGCCTGCAACGCGAACCGCAGAATCATGCGGTTTTCTTTCGCAGGATGGAGTCCATCTCGCGCCTTTGTCACCGATTTGGACACGAGCCCGCGGATGTCACCGTTTCTGGCCCCTTGTAGCGCCTCCCGCTGGAAGAGGAACGTCTCCTCCGTCACGGCGCCGCGGCGCCCCTGACTTGGGATACTCCCGCCCATGTCCGCTACGCCCAGCGACCCTGCGTCCTCGGCGCCGTCGGCCCCCGACGGCCCGCTCATCGTCCAATCCGACAAGTCCGTCCTCCTGGAGGTCGCCCATCCCCAGGCCGGGCAGGCCCGCCGCGCCATCGCCGCCTTCGCCGAGCTGGAGCGAGCCCCCGAGCACATCCACACCTACCGGATCACGCCGCTGGCCCTGTGGAACGCGAGCGCCGCGGGCCTGGACGCGGAGACGGTCGTCCACACCCTCATCACCTACTCGCGCTTCCCGGTGCCGCACGCCCTGCTCACCGAGATCGCCGAGACGATGAGCCGCTACGGCCGCCTCCAGCTCCTCACCGACCCCGCCCACGGCCTGGTCCTGCACGCCACCGACGTGCCGGTCCTGGAGGAGGTCATGCGCTCCAAGCGCACCAAGGGCCTGCTGGGGACCCGGCTCGGAGAGGCCGACGTCGTCGTCCACCCCTCGGAGCGCGGCCACCCTCAAGCAGGTGCTCATCGTCTGGGCTGGCCGGCCGAGGACCTGGCCGGCTACGTCGACGGCGAGGCCCACCCCATCACGCTGACCGACTCCCCGGCACCTTCCAGCTGCGCCCCTACCAGTGCGAGGCGGTGGAGAGCTTCTGGGCGGGGGGCTCGGGCGTGGTCGTCCTGCCCTGCGGGGCCGGCAAGACCCTCGTGGGCGCCGCCTCCATGGCCAAGAGCTCGACGACGACGCTCATCCTGGTCACCAACGCGGTCCCGGCGCGTCAGTGGAAGGAGGAGCCTCATGCGCTTCACCACCCCTGACCGAGGAGGAGATCGGCGAGTACTCCGGCTCGCGCAAGGAGGTCCGCCCCGTCACGATCGCCACCTACCAGGTGCTGACCACCCGCCGCAAGGGCGTATACCCGCACCTGGACCTGCTGGACTCCCACGACTGGGGGCTCATCGTCTACGACGAGGTCCACCTGCTGCCCGCCCCGATCTTCCGGATGACCGCGGACCTGCAGGCGCGCCGCCGCCTGGGCCTGACGGCGACCCTCGTGCGCGAGGACGGCCGCGAGGACGAGGTCTTCAGCCTCATCGGCCCCAAGCGCTACGACGCCCCCTGGAAGGACCTGGAGAACCAGGGCTGGATCGCCCCGGCGATCTGCACCGAGGTGCGCCTGACCCTCGACGCCGGTGAGCGCATGGCCTACGCGACCGCGGAGCCCGACGAGCGCTACCGCCTGGCCGCCTGCTCACCGCACAAGCTGCCGATCATCGACGCCCTCCTGGCCCGCCACGAGGGCGAGTCGGCCCTCGTCATCGGCCAGTACGTGGACCAGCTCACCGAGATCGCCGAGCACCTGGGCGCCCCCGTCATCACCGGCTCGACAACGGTGCGCGAGCGTCAGCGCCTCTACGACGCCTTCCGCTCCGGAGATATCCGTACACTGGTGGTGTCCAAGGTCGCGAACTTCTCCATCGACCTGCCCGGGGCGAGCGTGGCCGTCCAGGTCTCGGGCTCCTTCGGCTCGCGCCAGGAGGAGGCCCAGCGGCTCGGTCGGATCGTTCGCCCCAAGGAGGACGGCCGCCAGGCCCACTTCTACACGGTCGTCGCCCGCGACACCGCCGACCAGGAGTACGCAGCCCACCGCCAACGATTCCTGGCCGAGCAGGGATACGCATACGCCATCATCGACGCCGAGGAGGCATGAACCATGTCACATGAACGTCACCGACTCGCCACCCGGGGCAAGTCCCCCTTGTCACTGCGTCAGCAGTTCCTCGTACTCATCATTACGAGCGCCCTGCTCCTCGCCTATTTCGTCCCCATGCACATGAACCTTGTGGGCAGCGACATGTCCCCACTCCGGATGGGCATGCTCATCGTCGGCGACGCGGGGGTGTTCGGCCTGCAGATCATCTTCTTCCTGGTCCTGTTCGCCCGCTGGCGCCGGACCCGCACGGAGGCCGCCGAGCCTCGGTGAGCCCGGCGGCGATGAGCAGGCCAGCTCAACGCGCCAGGCGGCGGGCGCGCACGTTGCGCACGAGGACCCGCGCCAGGGTGCGGCCGAAGGCCTGGATGGCGGGATCGACCCTCTCGGCCTCCTCACGGGCGGCGGCCCCGGCGCTCGCGGCTGCCTCGGGCAGGTCGGCGGCCGTGGCCCCGTGGGTTCCGGCGGCGCCCGGTGCGGCGTTCTTCCCGGCAGCCACCTCCAGGGCGTCGCGGGCGGCCTTGAGCGAGGCCGTGTCCATGGTGCCGGCCTGCTCGTTCAGGGCGTCGCGGGTGCGCCAGTAGGCGACGCGCGCCGGGTCGGACTCGGGGTGGTGCTGGAAGGCCAGGAGCCGCCCGACCCGCCAGGTATGCACCGGGGAGCGGTCGGAGGAGGCCAGGAGAGTGGCGGCCTCGGGCAGGTGAGTGACGGCGTCGTGATGGGGAGACGATGACGGGTAGGCGGGTGCCGTCGGAGGTGGAGATCCCGGCGCGGTGGGCGGCGCGGACGGCCTCGGCGGCCACCCTGCCCGAAGACCGGGTCGCTCTCGCCGGCCGGCGTGATGGTCAGCTCGACGACGCCGACCTCGTCATTGCCCAGCGCCGGCACGGCCGTGGTGCCGCCCAGGGCCTCGGCGGCCACCTGGGCGCCCAGGCAGATGGCGATGGTGGGGATGCCGTCGGCGACGACACCGCGCAGCAGCTCACGCAGGTCTGCCAGCCAGGGTGCTCGCCCTCGCCGTGGGCACTCATGGAGCCGCCCAGCACGACGAGTCCGTCGCCGATCTCATCCAGGGAGGGGATGGGCTCGCCCCGCCAGGGACGCACCATGCGCAGCGTGGCCCCCTCGGCGAAGAGCCACTCCCCCAAGCGCCCCACGGGCGCGAGCTCCTCGGGCTCGATGACGGTGATCGTGAGCGTGTCAGTCATGGGCGACATTCTGCCGCCGGTTCGGTTGCCTGCGCGCGGTGACAGGCGCAGACGTGCCGCCTGAGGCAAAACGACTTGCTCACACCGGCGTCCTCCTCCGGGCTCTTCCTCTTGGATTCGGCTGTTATGGGCTGGTTTATCGGGTGGCCCGCATCCAGGACGATGAGGTGTCCCCATACCTCGGTGGCGGGTACGAGGATCAGGAGCAAGCCCCAAGTCCAGGCTGAAGGCCGCCGACCACGGCACCCGCCGAACCACCAATGCAGGCGCCAACAGCAGCCCCAGCATGAGTCTCAGCCCAGCCACCAGCGACCGAGATCACCTTCAACATCAACAGCCAGACAATTCCCGAGACCTACGGACGCCAGCCAGCCTCACCGTCACCCTCATCCTCGGAACCATACTTCGCCTCCCACTCAGCCTGCTCCGCACGACGCCACCTCCGCTCCTCATGCCACTCCGGATACATCCACCCCGGCAACCGCACCGGAATCAACCCCAACACCGCCACCACCAAACAGGTCAGCATGGCGAGCACAAAGAACCACCAAACTGCCGTGTCCTCTAAACCCACCTTGTCCACAATCACCCCACAGCTCCCAAATAGCATAAAACCTCCTACGGCAGGCTCAATGACCGCAATCGTGTTGCGACCTAAATTGAACCCCCCGTCCAGCATCTCACGAGCAGCCTCCCCCCAGTCACTGCCGGAGAACATCGCAAACCACCAGGCGACAATTGCAAACAATCCTATAATAATTCCTGCGAATGCATAGAATGCGGCCATTGAAATACCCCGAACTTACGACAGCAAGCCTTAATGAAATAACTTATGAATTCCCTTGTTTGCGAGATCAGCGAGTCCTTTTCCAGCACCAGACCCAATGGCGGCACCAACCGCGCCGCCAACCACGGCACCCACCGGACCACCAGCGCAGGCACCAATTGCCACCCCGGCCTGAGCCCCGGCCCAGCCACCAGCAGCCGAGACAGCCCCCGCCGCCACCACCGGGCGACACTCTGCGGCTACAGCCGTCACTCAATCAGCTCTGCCATCACCCTCATCCTTGGAACCGTACATCGCCTCCCACTCAGCCTGCTCCGCACGACGCCACCTCCGCTCCTCATGCCATTCCGGATACATCCACCCCGGCAACCGCACCGGAATCAAACCCAACACCCCCACTACCAACGATATTCCAGCCACAATCACACAAAGGTTCCGCAGCACTCCTCCACCAGAACCGCTGGGATCCAGGACCATTCCACACCCAACTGACACGAAAAACCACCAACAGCAGGCTCGACCACCGCAATGGTATTGCGACCTAGATTGAACTCCCCGTCCAGCATCTCACGAGCAAGATCCCCCCAGACGCTGTCGGAGAACATCGCAAACCACCAAGCAACAAGCGGGAACGCCCCCAATAGAACACAACCAACGCCGGCCAGCATTCAATCAGTCACATCCATCCATTTCAATCTAGGTGAAATAAGGCGCATACTTCCAGGAAAATCGACCACCCGTCCGACATTAGAGACTACCTGCCTTATTCAGATCAAGAGGTGCATCAGTGCCATGAGGCTTATTCATAGGGGTGTTTAGGGTGTTTTGTTGGTAATAGCGTGTCGCTAAGCAGGGTGGCGGCTTGCTCTTGAGAGAATCTTTGGTGCTTAAGCCAATCCAACCAAGAAGCAAACCGCCATGACGAATAGTAGCACGAGAATCCCTCGGTGTGAGGTTATGGGCCTGTGCGAGGCCATTCACGCCTCCGGCCGTCTGTCTGTGTTCGGGGCGAGGGTGCTGGGGCTGTTCCTGTGCGTGCGCCTGACCCTGACCTACCTGCGGCACAACCTGCCCCAGGAGCTGCTCGCCGAGCTCTACGGCGTCTCCCAGGCCACCGTCTCCCGCGTCATCAGCACCTACACGCCCCTGATTGCCGCATGCCTGAACGGCAGTGTTCCAACGGTGGAGGACCTGGACCCCACGGCCCAGCTGATCATCGACGGCACCCTGCTTCAGTGCTGGTCCTGGAAGGACCACTCCGAGCTGTACTCCGGCAAGCACAAGACCACGGGGCTGAACGTCCAGGTGGCCTGCACCCTCTCAGGAACCCTGGCCTGGGTATCCAACCCCCAGGACGGATGCACACACGACGCTCAGGCCCTGCGCCGCAGCGGCCTGCTCGACGTCCCCGCCACCGACCTGCCCGACGGGGCGTCACCACCCAGGCATATTGGCGACAAGGGGTACATCGGACTGGGCATGATCACCCCCAAGAGAAAGCCCGCAAAACTTTCCCCTCCACCCAGACGACAAGGCCTGGAGTGCATGGTGTTTCTCGGACAGGGGGAGTTTTTCTTCCCGTGAGTCGATAGGATAGATCCCATGCCAGCAGCGAAATACTCGGAGGAGTTCAAAGAGCAGGTGGTGCGTGAAGTCATCGAGAAGGAACGCACCATCTCCTCGGTCGCCTCGTCGTATGACCTTGTCCCCCAGACGGTAGGTAACTGGGTCGCCAGATACAGAAAAGATCATGCCACCGACCAGGACCGCAAGAAGGCCTCCGAGTCAGCCGAGATCGCGAAGTCTGAGAGCGGAAAAACAGGGAGCCTGCGTCAGGAGAACGAGTTCCTGAAAAAAAGCAGCCGCCTTCTTCGCCAAGGAACGACCGTGACCGAGCGCTATGAGCTCATCAATCGCGAAGAAGGCCATTACCCCACCTCCTCGATGTGCCGGTGGGCCGGTGTCTCACGGTCCGGCTACTACTCCTGGCGCGACCGACCTGAGTCCATCACCAGAGCGAAAAGAAAAGAGCCTCAGTATCATCATTAAGGACGTTTTTAAGGACTCGTGAGGGCACTTACGGGTACCGAAGGATCCAGGCCTATCTGGAGAGGCGCGGGTGAGGGTGGATGGCGCCACGATCCGCTCCATCATGAGGGAGCCTGAGCCTTGAGGCCGCGCAGCCACGGGCGAAGGTCCGTACTACCGTGCCGGCCGAGGGACCTCGATGAGCGCCCCGACCTGGTGGGGCAGGGACTTCACCGCCGACGAGCCTGGGCGTAAGTGGTGCGGGGACATCACTTACATCAACACATGGGCCGGATTCGTCTATCTTGCGACCGTTCTGGACTGCTGCACCAAGAAGGTCGTGGGGGATGCGATGGCCGATCATATGCGCACCTCGCTGGTGTGTGAGGCCATCGACATGGCAGCCAGGCGCTGCCCGGTTGAGAAAGGTGTGACAGTCTTTCACTCCGACCGGGGCAGTCAGTACACGTCTCAGAGGTTCCTGGACCACCTCAGGGTTATGGGGGTTCGTCCCTCGGTAGGGCGTGCGGGGGTGTCTGGGACAATGCCTGGGCGGAGCTCATTCAATGCCACGCTCAAGAACGAAAGGGTGCATAGAATGGTGTATCCCACGAAGGACAAGGCGATCAACGATATTGCCTCGTGGATCGAGCTGAGATACAATCACATACGCCTTCACTCAGCCCTGGGATACCGCACCCCGAACGAAGTCGAACGCGAGCTCCTGAACTTAACGAAGGCAGCCTGAAACCCCAAACAAGCAGTGTCCGAAAAACACCTAGCAGTCCAGCCTACAACCGGGCCGTCAACCAGATCCGCTACAAGATCGAACGAGTCATCGCCAACATCAAGACCTGGAGAGTCCTGCACACCGGCTACAGAAGACCACCGGAAACCTTCCCGGAAACCATCACCACAGTCCTCGGACTCATATTCACCTACACCCTATGAATAAGCCTCCATAACCCGTGGGTAGCATTATTGAACCAATCGGCACCCCACTTCCCAAGACCAGACCCAATGGCGGCGCCAACCGCGCCGCCGACCACGGCACCCACCGGACCACCGACGCAGGCGCCAACAGCCGCCCCGGCCTGAGCCCCGGCCCAGCCACCAGCAGCCGAGCCAGCCCCCGCTGTCACCACCCGGGCAACACGAAAGGCCTGAGATCACCAATCAGTCCCACTGTCGCCCTCGTCGTTGGAGCCGTACTTCGCCTCCCACTCAGCCTGCTCCCTACGACGCCAACGCCGCTCCTCATGCCACTCCGGATACATCCACCCCGGCAACCGAACCGGAATCAAACCCAACACCGCCACCACCAGCGAAGAAAAGAAAACTACACCGATGAGAGAAGTGACAATGCCACCATTTTCAAACCCGAACTCCTGAGCCAGCAACAGTAGCCCTCCAAACACCAGAAGGCTCCCCACCGCAGGCTCGACCACCGCAATGGTATTGCGCCCCAAACTGAAGACACCATCTAGCATCTCACGAGCAAGATCCCCCCAGACGCTGTCGGAGAACATCGCAAACCACCAAGCGGCAATCGCAAATCCTCCTAAAGCAAGAGCCACAACAGCAGCTAACACCTGTTCAATCACGACAGTTTACCCAACTGACAGAAAGCCCTTAATGCCACCATTTATGAATGAGACTATTTGCTCCATCGGCAACCTTTTTCCCAACACCAGACCCAATGGCGGCGCCAACCGCGCCGCCGACCACGGCACCCACCGGACCACCAACGCAGGCCCCAACAGCCGCACCAGCCTGAGCCCCGGCCCAGCCAGCAGCAGAGACCGCTAGTACCGTCGCCGCTCGGGCAACACGAAAGGACTGCTCTTATCAGCCAGTCTCGCCGTCACCCTCGTCGTTGGAGCCGTACTTCGCCTCCCACTCAGCCTGCTCTCTACGAAGCCAACGCCGCTCCTCATGCCACTCCGGATACATCCACCCCGGCAACCGCACCGGAATCAAACCCAGCACCGCCACCACCAACATCGCCAATACGAAAATAGTAAGAAACGATCTTACAGGACTATTCTCGTCAATCCCAACAGGATCAGCCAGCCCCAATAGCCCACCAAACAGGAAGCACAATCCTACAGCAGGCTCGATCACCGCAATGGTATTGCGACCTAGACTGAACCCCCCGTCCAGCATCTCACGAGCAAGATCCCCCCAGACACTGTCGGAAAACATCGCAAACCACCAGAATGAGAATGTAAATACACCTAGTAAAATGCAGGTAGTTCCCATTACAATGTCTTCAAACACGGCGGTTCACCCAACAAACAACACCATTAATGCCACCACCCATGAATAGCCTCATTCGCTTTATCGGCCAGCCATTTTCCAGCGCCAGACCCAATGGCAGCGCCAACCGCGCCGCCGACCACGGCACCCACCGGACCACCGACACAGGCCCCAACAGCCGCACCAGCCTGAGCCCCAGCCCAGCCACCGGCGGCCGAGACCGTTCATACCGTCGCCTACCGAGCAACACGATAGGGCCGTGGTCACCTGTTGGTCTCACCGTCGCCCTCGTCTTTGGTGCCGTACTTCGCCTCCCACTCAGCCTGCTCCGCACGACGCCAACGCCGCTCCTCATGCCACTCCGGATACATCCACCCCGGCAACCGAACCGGAATCAAACCCAACACCGCCACCACCAACGACACCAGCGCAGGAACACCAAAGACCAAGGCGACAGGGTCATCGCCATCAAAGCCAACCGCCTGAGCCAGTAACAACATCCCACTAAACACCAGGAGACTCCCCACCGCAGGCTCAATCACCGCAATGGTGTTGCGACCTAGATTGAAGGCACCGTCCAGCATCTCACGAGCAGCCTCCCCCCAATCACTGTCGGAGAACATCGCAAACCACCAGGCAACAAGCGGAAATACTCCCAATAAAATACAACCAATGCCCGACAGAATCTGCTCACTCACATCCGATCACCTCGAACGTTTGAACAATACTCAATGCCACCACCCGTGGGTAATACTATTTAACCGTCAGCTGCCTTTTTGCCAAGACCAGACCCAATGGCGGCACCCACCGCGCCGCCGACCACGGCACCCACCGGACCACCGACGCAGGCACCAATTGCCGCCCCGGCCTGAGCCCCAGCCCAGCCACCGGCGGCGAGACCGCCCCCGCCGTCGTGGCTCAGGGCGACCTTCTCTCCCGTGCCGATGGACGGGTTGGGGAGTCCTTCTCCCACTGCTGGTAGGCGTCCACTCCGAAGCTCACCGCAGTACCTGCCCTGCCGGCGTACTTCATGGCCTTGCTGGAGCCCACCTTGCGCGCCATGTCGACAGCCTTCGCGGCCTTCGTACCCTCCGCACCCTTCGGTACCGACCAGTTCGAGAGCTTGCGGTCACTGAAAGCATGCCGCCACTGCTTCGTCCCCTTGCCTCCGGCTTCAGTGGTGAATTCACGCCTCACCTTCACCCTGCGCGTGTACTCACCCTTAGCACGATCGTGCGTGGGCATATTGTCTTTGTACCCCACAACCTCTTTACGGGTCACGCTTGCGCCGCTCGCACGCAGGCCTCTTGCCTCAACCAGGCTGACGCCATCGCGAGCTCGGCTGATGGCCCACGTACCGACTCCCGCTGCCGCCTGCCAGCCGCCGTTCTTGGTGTTGGGGGCGAAGTACCCGCCAACCGTGCCCGCCACCTTCTGGGTGACGGGATGCCCGTCTGTGATCCTGGTGCATGCGTCGGCGAAGGTCTGGCGAGCCTCGGTCTCCCGGTCACGAATATGGCTCGTATCGGTCTCCAGGGTCTTGTACAGGGTGAGCTTCTCCTGCTCCTCGTCGAAGGCCCTCACCTCAACGGAATTACTGGAGTCAGGCCCTGAGGGGAAGGAATCCTTAGGTTCCTCGATGCTCTCCCCGCTGACCGTCAACCCACCCGCAGTGGCTCTGCTGCGAATTCCCTCAAGATCCGCCTTCACCTTGCCCATTGCGGTTGCGAAGTTGGTCAGCGCGTTCTTGTAACTCTTCAGGTCCGAGACCAGGTCCTCGCAGTCATTGACTTCCGTACTGATCGAGATCGAAGCGTTGAGCGCCGTCTCACCCTCTAACTCATTGACGCTCCTGCGGGCGCTGATCAGGTCATCCTCAGCGCTGTCAACATGCGTTTCAATGTTCCCGATCGCGGTCGCTGAATTCGTGATCTCCGACGGCGTCGCATCCAGATGCGTGTCAATCGCCATATTTACTCTCCTTTAAACGCAAATATTGCTGGTTACCTAAGTCAGTTTCGGAGCGGGTCTGAACCCGTCGTCGGGTAGTTCGGACGTGTTGCGGTAGCGTGGCCCTGATCCCCTGAGCCTGACGATCCTGACTGCGGGACCGAGAACTGAGGCTTCACTCCTCCGGCACCTGGCCCCGGAGCCGAACCGGAGGATGAGCTCTTAGGCACGAGAGGTCCGGAGCTCGTCATGTGAGAGGGAGACACCGTCGACGATGACGGCACACTGCTGGCGCTCTGCGAGTCCGCCGCCCCCATGTTCTTGTCGGCTGTCGACAGGTTCGTGGCTATCGTCGGGATATTTGATTGAAGGCTGGACAATCGAGACTGGAGATTCGACACCACTTTTGAGGCCGAGGACGCCGACCATCCACACCCCGTCGGCGACGTCACCGAGTCGCCACTGATGTCGCTCTTCGCCGCATTCAGACTCGACACAGCAGACGCAGCCTGACTGTGATCCCACTTCAACTGGCCCGACATCTGAGAACCTTTCAGCAATCGTTACTGCTGAGAAGTACAGAGCACACTACGCCTGATCTCGATTCGATGACAAGCACCATCGCCTCATTTCTTTTTGGGGGTGGCGTCGTACGACGTCAGATCGCCTACGCATGTCGGCCGGCGCCACACAAACGCCTTCCGCCTGCCATCGGCAGCACAGGCCTCCTCGGTGTGCACCCTTCGACGCAGGCCTCCCACGACACACGTGCCGCCTGAGGCGAAAACGACTTGCTCACACCGGCGTCCTGCGGGGACTATGGCCCGGATGAAGCACCCACAGTCCCCGCGCCCCACA
>BNJT01002581.1_pt1 | contig 100406 bp, 101 predicted proteins | sample 8540491 | NCBI WGS metagenome assembly BNJT01 (sample SAMD00202455, study PRJDB9452) | human saliva metagenome | host: Homo sapiens | reverse complement strand
ACGGATGGGCCAAGAGAAAAGAGCGGAAACCGCCAGTAAGCCCGCTTGACTTACTACCCTCTTTTTTTCTTCATCAAACCACCTCCTTGATTGTGTATCAACCTGAATATAAGGTCCTATACCATACTCAATATGCATACTCCCATATCACTGTTTAATGTATCGGTATTAAATAAGTCTCTATATCCGGTTAAATTATTTATATATTTTCTCCACGCAAACAAAAACAACCCACAAAAGATATGAAAAAAATATCTTTGTAAGTGATTTATGTATAAAGAAATTTATATCATGTTATTACTGTAAAACTTAAATTATGCTTGTTATACTGTTTCGCTCTTATAGATTTTTTTCAGAAAAATTTTTTTCTACAGTTATTTTTAAAAATTTTTTTGCAAGTTACTGTCCTGTCTGTTATTTAGTGTCAGCACACGGATATCTGACATAGTATGTCCCATATAAGTTTATTCCACGCATATCTCACTCCACACTCTACTGCTTTTAAAGGTTACGTTAATATTATATTCATATAATATTATTATTTTTCGTGTTTTTGTCAAATAAGTCAAATCTTTAATTATCGTTTTGTTTTTTTATATCTTTTGCAGTAATATTTTTTTTCTGTCATTTGCAAATATAACGGAATTATTTAATATATTTTTTTGTTTATAAAACTTATTTTTTTAGTATATAAAAACAGAGGTAAGATTGTTTGCAAGGAATTATGCATCTACACAAAAATCAAGTTATTCTACAGCTGTCTTTTATCCATATCCTTATTCATTAAGTCTGTTTCTTAATATTTTCGTCAGAAAATAGATTTTTAAAGATAAGCATTAAAAAGTATGCATTAAAAAACCGGCTCCGGGCAAAGCCCGAAACCGGTAATATTATTTTATTTAATTTATATGTAAATTATCTCTTTACATTGAATGCACCCATACCAGGGTAGCAAGCGCTCTCACCAAGCTCCTCTTCGATTCTAAGTAACTGATTATACTTAGCAACTCTCTCTGATCTTGAAGGTGCACCTGTCTTAATCTGACATGTGTTAAGAGCTACAGCAAGGTCAGCTATAGTTGTATCCTCTGTCTCACCTGATCTGTGTGAAGAAATTGATGTATATCCTGCCTTGTGAGCCATCTTTATAGCCTCAAGTGTCTCAGAAACTGAACCGATCTGGTTGAGCTTTATAAGGATTGAGTTTGCACAACCGTTGTCGATACCCTTCTTAAGTCTCTCAGTATTTGTAACGAATAAGTCATCACCTACAAGCTGAACCTTTCCGCCAAGTTCCTTTGTAAGAAGCTTCCATCCTTCCCAATCTTCCTCATCAAGACCGTCCTCGATAGAGATGATAGGATACTTCTCAACAAGCTTCTTCCAATGCTCAACAAGCTCTGCAGATGTGAACTCTGTTCCTGCCTTTGGAAGTTTATACTTTCCGATTGTACCTGTCTTCCACTCACTTGATGCTGCATCCATAGCGATCATGAAATCAACACCCGGCTTATATCCTGCCTTCTCAACAGCCTTAAGGATAAACTCGATAGCTTCCTCATCACCACCTGTAAGGTTTGGAGCAAAACCACCCTCATCACCTACACTTGTAGCAAGTCCTTCAGCCTTTAAAAGTGCTGCAAGGTTGTGGAATACTTCCGCACACCATCTAAGAGCCTCTTTAAAGCTTGGAGCTCCTACAGGCATAACCATAAACTCCTGAACGTCTACGTTGTTTGATGCATGAGCACCACCGTTTAAGATGTTCATCATCGGTACAGGAAGTCTGTTTGCATTAACACCGCCAAGGAATCTGTAAAGCGGGATATCAAGTGAAATAGCTGCAGCTCTTGCACAAGCAATTGATACTGCGAGGATTGCATTTGCACCGAGCTTTGACTTATCCTTTGTTCCGTCAGCCTCGATCATTGCCTTATCTACAGCGTAGATATCTGATGCATCCATTCCCTCAAGCACATCGTTGATAGTTGTATTTATATTCTCAACAGCCTTTGAAACACCCTTTCCAAGGTAACGTGACTTGTCACCGTCTCTAAGCTCAAGTGCCTCAAACTCACCTGTAGATGCACCTGATGGAGCTGTTCCTCTTCCGATTGTTCCGTCTACAAGATAAACCTCAGCCTCAACTGTAGGATTTCCTCTTGAGTCAAGTATTTCTCTTCCGATAACCTTCTCAATTTCTAAATAGTTCATTGGTAAAAACCTCCTTTTGGTCTCATATATCGCTTAACCTATATGATAAAATTATAACTCTATGCGACGATAGTATAATAACATAAATCTCAAGATAACTCTATATAAAAAAATATAATTTTTGTTATACTGTTAAATATTAAATTATATTGTACCGAGCAATCAGGTACAAAAATGTAAATTTCGATGATTACTTCACTATTTTAGATATATTAAGGGGAATTTATGCCTGACTATAAGTATAATGAACAAGTCGATATAGAGAATATAAAGAAGCTCAGAACAATGCTTTCAGAGCTACCTGCATTTTTTTAAAAGACTTTTTTTAGAGGAATTGAGCCTCGTACACAATCAAGAACTCGAATTGCCTATGCCTATGATATAAAAATATTTTTACAGTTTCTGCTTGAAGAAAATCCAAGTATTAAAAAATCCTATACCAATCTAACCGATATACCTATTTCAGTACTTGAAAGTCTGACTGTTACAGATATTGAGGAGTATATGGAGTATTTAAAAATATCGTGATACTGACGGTAAGAAAAATATCAAATAAGGAAAATGCCATAAAAAGAAAAATCTCAACATTAAAGAGCGTATTCAAGTACTTTTACCGCACCGAAAAAATCAGTGAAAATATAATGGAAAGAGTACAATTGCCGAAGTTACATTCAAAAGAGATTATAAGACTTGATATTGACGAAGTTGCTATGATGATTGATGAAGCGGAAAGAGGTGAAGGACTAAGCGACAGGCAAAGAGCCTATCATGGAAAGACCAAAGTACGTGATGTTGCACTGCTCTCTCTATTACTCGGTACAGGAATAAGAGTATCCGAATGTGTGGGACTTGATATATCCGATGTGGATTTTAAAAATAACGGGATTTTAATTCACAGGAAGGGAGGAAAAGAGGTTACTGTATATTTCTCGGATGAGGTAAAAGAGGCCTTGCAAAACTATTATGATGAAAGAGTTTTGATTCTGGAAGAAAGCGGACATGAAGGTGCATTTTTTTATCAATGCAAAACAAAAGATTGTCTGTCAGAAGTGTTGAAAACCTTGTAAAGAAATATGCTAAAATAATCAGTCCTTTAAAGAAAATAACTCCCCATAAACTTCGTTCCACTTATGGCACAAATCTTTATAAGGAAACCGGTGATATATATCTGGTGGCGGATGTTCTCGGTCACAGTGATGTAAATACTACCAAGAAACACTATGCGGCTATAGAAGATGACAGGCGAAGAAGCGCCCGAAATGTGGTAAAGCTGAGGGAGAAGTAATTTATTTCTCCCTCAATATATTTGGAATTATCTGTCGACTTTATAGCTTACAAGTATAAAGCATCCGGGATGCACCTTATTGCTGTCCATTCCGTTCATATCCATAATCTGTTCTATATAGTCGTCATCAGATATACCTGTATTATTATATTTTTCAGATATACTCTCAAGGCTGTCGCCGTACTCAACTTTAACTGATGTATATCTTATATTCTCTGTATCCATGCCGGCTCTTGTAGTATTTGCCCTGCCCAGTAAAAAACTTATTAAAAACAATGTAAAAATGAATGCTAAAAATACTTTTCTCATATTCTCCTCCAAACATTTGTTCTATGTAATAAGTCTACAACAAGAACATATGTTTGTCAAGAGAAAAATCGAACATACGTTTTCAAGCGAACAAACGAGTTCCGCAGACTGCGTAAAATCCTGCGAAGCTTTAAGAAAGGACTGCGATTAGGATTGAAAAATTTAAAACTATTTTACCTCATACTCCTCTTCATTGCTTTTTCTATCTCCCTTTGCTGTGTCTTTTTGGCAAGTGTCTCTCTTTTATCATAGTTTTTCTTTCCTCTTGCCAAACCTATTTCAACCTTTACAAGACTTCCCTTTAGATACACCTTTAAAGGTACTATGGTCAGTCCTTTTTCATTAAGCTTTGAATCGAGCTTTAATATCTCTTTCTTATGCATCAAAAGTTTTCTTACTCTCAACGGATCTTTGTTGAATATATTTCCCTTCTCATAGGGATTGATATGCATTCCCATGATAAAGACTTCACCACGTTCGATTCTTATCCATGACTCCTTTATTGAAACATGACCCATTCTTACAGACTTTACCTCAGTTCCGAACAACTCAATACCTGTTTCATAGTTTTTCCAGGATGAAATAATCAAAATATGCCTTTTTATTATTTGCTATTATCTTAATCCCCTCTGCCATCTCTCTCCTTTACAAGTTTAAAGTCAATTCTCTTTGCAAGTCTGTCTATATCATAGACTTTTACTCTTACCTTTTGACCTAAAACAAATTTCTTTTTTGTAATTTCTCCCACAAGTTCATATCCGGCTTCATTATAAACGAAGTAATCACCTTCCAAGTCGGACATCTTTATAAATCCTTCCACAGTATTTTCAAGCTCTACAAATATACCGAAGCTTGTCACACCGCTTATAATTCCGTCAAACTCCTCACCCATATGACCGAGCATATATTCGCATTTTTTATATTTTACAGTCTCTCTTTCGGCTTCCTCGGCTCTTCTCTCCATCTGTGATGACTGTAAAGCCACACCGTCTAAAATAGCCCTGTAATGCTCTGTTCGTCTTTCGGAAAGTCCGTTTTTTATATTTTCTTTTATTATCCTATGTATCTGCAGATCTGGATACCTTCTTATAGGTGATGTAAAATGGGTATAATACTTTGCCGCCAGACCGAAATGTCCTATGCATGATGTATCATATCTTGCCTGCTTCATGCTTCTGAGCGCAATCCTTGATATAATAGCCTCGGCGTCACTTCCCTCAATATTTGCCAAAAGTTTTTGAAGCTCCTTCGGTGAGACCTCATCATTTTTTCTTCTGAGTGTAAAGCCGAAGTTATTTATAAATATTGCCAAACTCTTTATCTTTTCAGGATCCGGATTCTCATGGACTCTATACAGGAAAGGCAAATCCTGCCAGAAAAAGTCCTCTGCCACGGTCTCATTTGCCGCAAGCATAAAATCCTCTATCAGCTTTGTCGCCGAATTCCTCTCATATGGCTTAATATCTACAGCCTTGCCGTTTTTATCAAGTATCACCTTACTCTCAGGCAGATCAAAATCTATGGATCCACGTTTTGTTCTTGCGCCTCTAAGCAGTCCCGATACCAGTTTAAAATTATTAAAAATCTCTATATATTCGCTATACCTTTTCTTTGTTTCCTCATTTGAATCTGTGATAATTTCATTTACCGCGGTATATGTCATTCTCTCATTTACATTAATAACGCTCTCACAGATATTATGCCCTATTATATTTCCTTTTTCATCTATCTCCATCAGACATGACAGTGCAAGTCTGTCTTCACCCTGATTCAATGAACAGATTCCGTTACTCAGCTTTCTTGGAAGCATAGGAATCACCCTGTCCACAAGATATACACTTGTAGCTCTGTGTAATGCCTCCTTGTCAAGTGCCGTATTCTCTCTCACATAATGAGTAACATCAGCTATATGAACTCCCAGATGCCATATATTTCCGTTCTTCTCAAGAGTTATGGCATCATCCAAATCCTTGGCATCCTCACCGTCTATTGTCACGGTAACAAGATCTCTAAAATCCTGTCTGCCCTTTATATCTTTTTCAAGGACTGTACTTGGAATCTTTTTCAATTCATTTTCCACATCATCACCAAATTTTTCAGGAAGTCCGAAAGCTCTGACTATGGAAAGTATATCAACTCCTGCATCTGTGCTCTTACCGAGAATTTCAATGACTTTACCCTCAGGCTTTTTCTTATCACCGCCAAAGTCTGTGATCTCAACCACCACCTTATCTCCGGTCTTTGCACCTTTATCTCTTGACGCAGGAATATAAATATCTTTTAAAATCTTTGTATCATCCGGTAATACAAAACCGAATTTATTATTCTTCTTGTAATAGCCCACCATTTGAATATTGGCATGCTTTTCTATACCTATAATATGTCCTTCAGCTCTTTTTTCGCCGCTTTCAATATCTATAACAACTTTTACCTGATCTCCATTCATGGCATTTGCTGTATAATCGGACGGAATAAATATATCCGAATCTCTTCCTTCCACTCTTACAAAACCGAATCCCTTAGGATTTGCCATAAACTCACCGATTAAAAACTTATTCTCAGGCTTTTTGTACTTACCTCTTTTGCTTATTTCAAGTCTGCCTTCAAGCAGCAGTTCTTTCAAAACCTCATCAAGCTCAGGTCTTCTTTCTTTATCAACATTAAAAAAAACCGCCAGCTCCTTAGCCTTCATAGGTACATACAGAGGACTTTCTATAAAGTCCATAACTATCTTTTTTCTTTTTTCTAAATTCTTATCCATATAAACCTTTATAAATAAAAAGCACTCTTTTGAGTGCTTTTTATTATTTAACAATATTTAAAACTAATGATAAAATCAAAAATAATGCCGCAGCAACCTTTGTAAGCTTCTCAAGCAAGCCTTCAACTGAACGTCCTCTGTTCTTACCCCAATATGTATCGGCAATACCGCCTATTGAACCAAGTCCCTGCTCATTTCCTTCCTGAAATAATACTACTGCAGTCAGGAAAACGCATACTAAAATAAATATTATTGAAATAATCCTGTTTAACATTAACATATTTACACTCCATTAAAAATACAAAAACTGTTCTTATAATATCACTAAACAGTACTAATTGCAAGCCGGATTTTATTACTCAATCCTTACACTGCTGTCACTGTTGCTTTCTTTCTCAGTCTGTGATGACTCTTTGTTTCCTGTGACCTTTACCTTAGCACTGTTACTTACCCATATACTCGGCAAAATTTCATAAGAATATTTTACAGAGTAGTCACCTGTTTTACTTGTATCCACATTGGACTCAACCTTTATTTTACTTCTGTCAATCTCTGTAATCTCATCATCATTTTGAATCTTTGCGGTTACCAGATTGTCAAAGTTTTTCCACTCACTGCCAACTGTAATCTCAAGGTCTTTACAGTCAAGAATCTTTTGAAACTCTACATATACCTTTGAAAGCAAGTGATTATACTTATCCTTTTTACCAAGATGTAATTCAAGTCCTTCGTCGTATATATGCTTTTTTTCTCCGACTATAAAGCTGTATTTATTCTGTAATGAACCGTTTTTTATAAGGAGAGAATATCCTCTGTCATTTACAAGGCTCTGGAAATCCTTTGTATTGACACTGATATAGCTGTAATCATTTACAAACGCATCTTTCTTTTCATCTGTAGTAAACATTGAACAGAATGCCGCATTGGCTCCCGGAAGCTTTTCAATTATATCATTTGGCAATATATCATAGCTTTCCTCATCACGCCTTACTATACCTACTGTTTTTCCGTTTAAAAATCCTCCGCCCTGTCACTTCCATGGCAGGTTGCTATGCTCATATTAAGTTCTTTCTTGATAGGATATCTGTAATCCAATTTGAAAGCAAAGATATTATTTGTATTAACTTCTTCAATAGTCTTCAAATCATCCACAAAATCATCTTTTTTTTCTATTACCATTCTTTGCTCTATGATTTCCATAGGTAAAATGCCTTCAAATTTTTGACCTGCGGCTAATTTCCCATCTATCTTTACAGAATTAACCTTATTAAAATCCACCTTTTTTCCGGACTTTCTTTCAGTCTCTGTGACAGTCTTTCCGTCAGTCTCATACTTTATATCAACGCCTGATAAATCTCCGGTAAAAATATCAAGACTTGAGTTTATAAGTCTAAGCTCAGACACACTGCCCTCTGTTTTAGAAGGCAGTTTTATATCAAAACTTATATCTCTTTCCACATCGGAACTGTTTTCAACATTTGCACTTAGACAGAGATTACTGTAAATATCCATATCCAGTATATCCGCAAAATTTTTCATAGTGCTTCTTCTATTGTCGTTCTCGCTTACGGAAATCAAAGACATAGCATTGGAACCATATTCGGTTTCTCCACTCAGATTATTAAGTACTCTAAGTCTGAATGATGTCTTAACTCCGTTATCATTGCTTTCATAATCCGGATTTATAGGATTTTTAAAGATAGCCTCTCTTCCTTCTCCATAAGCTCTGGTGTCATCTCCGATTAGCGCAGAAGTGAGCAATATAACTGAAAACACAAAAAGACAAAAGTACCTGATGAAAGCTTTACTTTTCTTTTTCCTTCCTCTACTTCTAACCATATCCATCTCTCACTTTTCTAAAACAAAGCACATATCTATCAAAGATTATCCCACAGCTTAATTTAAACTAGGATCTTATTTTGATATTCTTTTCCTCAAGCTTCTTTAATATCTTATCCATTACTTCATTTACATCAGTATCAAGAAGAGTTCTTTCTTTATTTCTGAATGTAAGTGAATAAGCCACAGATTTAAATCCTGCCTCTATCTGATCACCCTCGTAGATATCAAACAAATTAAAGGATTCAAGATTGCTTCCGCCGTTTTCTGAAATAATATCCTCTATTTCACCTACAAGAATATTTCTTGGAACTACTAAAGAAATATCCCTTGAAATCGCAGGGTATTTTGCTATTCCTGTATATTTGATATCAAAGTTTACAAAAGGAATTACATTCGGCAAATCAAGCACCGCAATATAGGTCTTCTCACCCAGCTTATAGTTATCACACACAATCGGATGCACTTCACCCAAATATCCGAGACGTACACCGTCAAGTACTATATCAGCCTTTCTTCCGGGGTGTAAGAACTCTTCCTTACAACTTGGATCATAGTGAAGCTTGCCGACAATTCCTATTGTATATAAAAATTCCTCTACCACACCCTTCATATCAAAGAAGTTTTCCTTACCGTAGAACCCAAGTACAAACTGCATTCTCTCGTCAGGCAATTCCTTTAAAGGAAGCTCCTTTGGAATATAGATATTTGCAAGTTCAAATAAATGCACATCCTTATTTCTTCTGTTGTAATTTGTTGAAAGGGAATTAAGTATACCGTTTACAGCCTGAGTTCTCATCATTCTGAAATCCTCACCTAAAGGATTTGTGATCTCTATTGCTTTTCTGTAATGGCTATCTTTTGATAATCCAAGCTTGTCAAAAACCTTTGCACTCTCAAATGAATAGTTCATAGCCTCTGAGAATCCCAAGAACTTTGCCACTTCTCTTGCAAGTTCTTCTATCTCAAGCTTCATGCTGATACCGCCTATAGTAGCACTTGATTTCGGCAATGTTGTAGGTATCTTATCGTATCCGAAAAATCTTGCAACTTCCTCAGCAAGGTCTGCCATGAAGTGAATATCCTGTCTAAATGTAGGAGCCACAATCTCGTCAGTCTCTTTATCGTATTTTAACTCAATTCTATCAAAGATTTCAAGCATATCTTCCTTTGATATGGAAGTTCCAAGTAATTTATTGATTCTTTCAGGCTCAAAAGCTACTCTTGACTCTACCGCCTTTACAGGATAGATATCAATTGTTCCGCCTACTACTTCTCCTGCCCTAAGTTCTTCCACCAAGGAACATGCTCTCATCATAGCATCGTAAGTATTATTAGGATCAAGTCCCTTTTCAAACTTTCCTGATGAATCTGTATGAAGTCCTATTCTCTTTGATGAAAGTCTGATATTTGTACCGTCAAAAGTAGCACATTCAAATATCATTGTACTTACATCATCTGTAATCTTTGAGTTCTCACCACCCATGATTCCGGCAATAGCTACAGCTTTTTTAGCGTCATTTATCATTAAAATATTGCTGTCAAGCTTTCTTACCGCTCCGTCAAGAGTTTCAAACTCATCTCCGTCCTTTGCTCTGTCTACAACTATTTTTTGTCCTTCAATAAGATTGTAATCAAAGGCATGCATAGGCTGACCGTACTCCGCCATAACATAGTTTGTAATATCGACTATATTATTTATCGGTCTGATTCCCACTGCACGAAGTCTCTCCTGCATCCAAGCCGGTGACGGTGCAAGCTTTATATTTTTAACAACTCTTGCAACATATCTCTTGCAAAGAGTCTCATCCTTTACTTCCACAGATAAATAATCATTTACATTCTCATTATTTCCTGTTGTTTTTACCTGCGGCATAACAAATTTTTTCTTGAATGTAGCCGCAGCCTCTCTTGCAATTCCTATTACTCCATAGCAGTCCACTCTGTTTGATGTAATTTCATACTCAAATACGGTATCTCTAAGTCCCAAAAGTTCTATAGCATCGCTACCGACTTTCGCATCCTTTGGCAAGATATATATTCCGTTTTCAGGTGCATCGGGGAAATAGTTCTTATCTTGACCAAGCTCGTCAATAGAGCACATCATACCGAATGACTCAACTCCACGAAGCTTACCCTTCTTTATTTTGATACCGTTTTCAGGCAACGGACTTCCGTCATGTCCGCCTGCAACTTTTCCGCCGTCCAAAACTACAGGCACCTTATCACCAACCGAAACATTAGGGTGCTCCTGTAACTATCTGTATTTTTTTCGTTTCCGACATCCACCTGACAAATGATAAGCTTGTCGGCATCAGGATGCTTTTCTATTGAAAGTATCTCACCAACTACTATTTTTTCAAGATTTTTATCCAGTTCTTTATAACCCTCTACCTTTGTTCCGGTAAGAGTCATTGCATCTGTATATTCACTTGGAGTCACATCCAAGTCAGGCACATAGGCCTTTATCCATGATAATGCTGTATCCATTCTTCACCTCTGTTATTTACTGTAAATATAATATTTTGTACAAGCTTTATTAGAATTGCTTTAAGAATCTGATATCATTCTCGTATAAAAGTCTCATATCATCGATTTCATACTTCAATAGAGCTATTCTCTCAAGTCCTATACCGAATGCAAAACCGTTATATTCATTCTTATCTACACCACACATATCAAATACATGAGGATGAACCATTCCGCAACCGAGGATCTCTATCCAGCCGCTGCCTTTACAGAATCTGCATCCGCTTCCATGACATTTAAAACATGTCACATCCATCTCGGCACTTGGCTCTGTGAATGGGAAGTGGTGAGGTCTGAACTTAACCTTTGTTTCTTCACCGAAAAGCTTTTTGGCGAATACTTCAAGTGTTCCCTTAAGATCGGCAAATGTAATATCCTTATCTACAATAAGTCCCTCTATCTGGTTAAAAGTAGGTGAATGAGTAGCATCCACTTCATCTGAACGATAAACTCTTCCGGGGCTTATCATCTTTATAGGAAGCTTTCCTGTTTCCATTGTTCTTGCCTGTACAGGTGATGTCTGTGTACGAAGCACTATATCCTTTGTAATATAGAATGTATCCTGTTCATCCTTTGCCGGGTGATCCTCAGGGATATTCAATTTTGTAAAGTTATATTCGTCAAACTCTATCTCAGGTCCTTCCACAACCTCATATCCCATGCTTGTAAAGATTTTTTCAACCTCATGTAATGCAATAATATTTGGGTGGCTGTGACCGAACTCTCTCTTGTTTGCAGGCAGTGTAACATCTATTGTCTCTGCCTTTAATCTGGCCTCAAGTGCAAGCTTTGCAAGCTCACTTCCGACATTATTTAATGTATTTTCAATAGCTTCTCTTGCTTCATTTACTACCTTACCGAATTCCGCTCTCTCTTCCGGAGCTACATTCTTCATATTTTTAAGAAGTGCGGTAAGCTCTCCCTTTTTACCAAGATATGCTACCTTAAGCTCATTTAATCTTTCTTTATTTTCTGCACTGTTTATCTTTTCTAAAGCTTCTTTTTGAAGTTTCTCTATTATGTCCAGCATTTTTTCTCCTTATTTAATGAATAGTCATGCCCCATATCAGTTTAAACTAATATGGGGCAAGGCAAAAGTCCTATCTATAGATAATATCATCTCTACCCGGTCCATTGCTTACCAACTTTACAGGTACTTCAAGTTCTTTTTCTATAAACTCAATATACTTCCTACAATTCTCAGGCAATTCCTCATACTTCTTTATACCTCTGATATCACAATTCCATCCCGGAAGATATTCATATACAGGTTTTGCAATCTTTAATTTATTTGTTGTAGGGAAGTCCTTGGTTATCTCACCATTTATATCATAGCCTACACATACAGGTATCTCTTTTAGATATCCCAGTACATCAAGTACTGTAAGTGCGACCTCTGTAGTACCCTGAATTCTTACACCGTATCTGGATGCTACAGCATCAAACCATCCCATTCTTCTGGGTCTTCCTGTGGTAGCACCGAACTCACCACCGTCTCCACCTCTTCTTCTAAGTTCATCTGCAGCAGCCTCATCCTCTATTTCACTGACGAATTCTCCCGCACCTACCGCTGATGAGTAGGCCTTAACCACTGTTGTAATTTCCTTATCTCATATGGAGCAATACCTGCTCCTATAGCACCGTATGCAGCTAATGTGGAAGATGATGTAACCATAGGATAGATTCCGTGGTCAGGATCCTTTAGTGAGCCCAGCTGACCCTCAAGGAGAATATTCTTTCCTTCTTTTATAGCCTTGTAAAGATATGCACTCACATCACATACAAAAGGTTTAACCATATCTCTGTACTCATGAAGTGTATTCATAAGTTCTGTTTTATCAAGCTCAGGCATATTGTAAAGGTGCTTGAACATAACATTTTTTAATGTACAGATTTTTTCAACCTTTTCTTCCAATATTTCGTCGTCAAAAAGCTCACTTACCTGTATTCCGATTTTTGCAAACTTATCTGAATAAAAAGGAGCTATTCCGGACTTGGTAGAGCCATATGCCTTTCCGGCAAGTCTTGCCTCCTCATAGGTATCCTGTAAAATATGATATGGCATCAGAAGTTGTGCTCTGTCTGAAACCAAAATCTTAGGTCTCGGCACACCTTTTTCAACCAACTCATTTATCTCTTTAACAAGATATGGAATATTAAGTGCAACACCGTTTCCTATAATGCTTGTTGTATGATCATAAAATACTCCTGACGGCAACAGATGCAAAGCAAATTTACCGTAATTGTTTATAATTGTATGACCTGCATTGCTGCCACCCTGAAAACGAATAATAATATCCGCCTTAGCCGCAAGCATATCCGTGATTTTGCCCTTACCTTCGTCGCCCCAGTTGGCGCCTACAATAGCTCTTACCATTTAATTCTCCTTACACATTTATATCAGCCTTTAATCCCAGAATATCTTTATTTTCATCTAAGATAGGCTTGATAATTCTTTTTATAAAATCTTCCACCTGAACACTGCTTCTTCCGATATATTTTTCAGGCTTCATAGACTCTTTCAATTCTTCCTTTGAAAGATTGAACATAGGATCATTTGCAATCAAATCAAGCAGATTGTTTTTCTTCTCCAAGTTCCTTTACATTTCTTCCGGCAATCATTGAAAGCTCTCTGATTCTTTCATGCGACTCCTGTCTGTCTCCACCGGCTTTTACTGCATCCATCATTATATTCTCTGTAGCCATAAAAGGCAATTCTGACATCAAATGTTTTTCTATAACTTTTGGATATACTACCAATCCGTCCACCACATTCAAATATAAATCAAGTATACCGTCTATGCTTAAAAAGCCTTCAGGTATTGAAAGTCTCTTATTTGCGGAATCGTCAAGTGTCCTTTCAAACCACTGAGTGGATGCCACCATCATAGGATTCATAACATCACTCATTACATAATTTGCCAAGGATGCAATCCTCTCGCTTCGCATCGGATTTCTCTTATACGCCATAGCTGATGAACCTATCTGCGACTTTTCAAAAGGCTCTTCAATCTCTTTTAAATGCTGTAAAAGTCTGATATCATTTGAGAACTTATGTGCCGAAGCGGCAATACCTGCAAGCACATTTAATACCTTGATATCCACTTTTCTTGAGTATGTCTGCCCTGAAACAGGATAACACTCCTTAAATCCCATCTTATTTGCAATCATAGGATCTATTTTATTTATCTTCTCATCATCTCCGTCAAAAAGCTCCACAAAAGAGGCTTGAGTACCTGTAGTACCCTTACAGCCCAAAAGCTTCAAATTATCAAGAGTATAATTTACATCCTCGTAATCAAGCAAAAGCTCATTTATCCAAAGTGTAGCCCTCTTTCCTACCGTGGTAGGCTGTGCCGGTTGGAAATGAGTAAATGCCAAAGTAGGCAGATCCTTATATTTTAAAGCAAACTTTGAAAGCTCATTGATTACATTTACAAGCTTTTCTTTTACCAGCTCCAAGGCTTCCTTCATTATGATAATATCCGTATTATCGCCCACATAACAGCTGGTTGCCCCAAGATGGATAATTCCCTTTGCCTTTGGACATTGTACTCCGTAAGCGTATACATGACTCATTACATCATGTCTTACTTCCTTTTCCCTTTCCTTTGCCACATCAAAGTTTATATCATCCTGAAATTTCTTTAATTCTTCTATCTGTTCATCAGTAATATTCAGGCCGAGCTCTTTTTCCGTCTCTGCAAGAGCAATCCAAAGTTTTCTCCAGGTTTTAAACTTTTTGTCCTGCGAAAAAATATACTGCATCTTTGCACTTGCATATCTTTCTGAAAGCGGACTAATATATCTATCTTTCAAGCCTTCCTCCTATTGTATACCAAGTCTTTTAAATACTTCGGCGTAGGCATCTTCCACTCCGCCCAAATCTCTTCTGAATCTGTCCTTATCCAGTTTTTCATGGGTTTGTTTATCCCATAATCTGCAGGTATCAGGTGATATCTCATCAGCAAGGATAATATCTCCCTTATATCTGCCGAATTCTATTTTAAAATCTATCAGGTCTATTCCAAGACCGTCAAAATAATCAATCAGTGTTTCATTTACTTTGAAAGCGTATGAGGCAATCTTGTCAATCTCATCCTGAGTTGCAAGATCAAGCGCCAATGCATAATAACCGTTTATAAAAGGATCTCCAAGATCGTCATCTTTATAGGAGAATTCCAGAGTAGGAGTTTTTAGCTTGATTCCCTCTTCCATACCGAGCTTTTTGGCAAAGCTTCCTGCAGAGTAATTTCTCACTATTACCTCAAGCGGTACTATCTTTACAGCTTTTACAGCAGTCTCTCTGTCGTTAAGCTCTTCGATATAATGAGTAGGAACTCCCTTCTTTTCCAATAGTTTAAACAAATGATTTGTCATACGATTATTAATCGCACCTTTTCCCACTATTGTTCCTTTTTTCTCTCCGTTAAATGCTGTGGCATCATCTTTATAAGAAACTATGAGCACATCAGGGTCCGCAGTCTTAAATACTTTCTTGGCTTTTCCTTCATACAGTTGCTCCAACTTCTCCATTGTACACCTCCATTTGCTTTCAAAATCTACAATATCCCTCTGTCCACCGATAAAACAAAGCGGGCAGATACCACGGTTGTATTATATACCACTATAAAGGATGTGGCAATATATTAGAAAAAAAAGGATATCTCTATTCACCCGAGAGCAAATAGAAATATCCTCTAAAACGGAGTATGCTATTTTATTTTAAGGAATAATCCCGACTTAATAAGCACCGGTCTGAGTGCAGCATAAAGTATTACTATCAATACGGTACTTACTATTGCATTTATAAGAGTTGTACCTGCCGCCCATGTAGCCATGATCTTTGCGGCATCCGCCTGAACTCCCAAAATATATACCTTATACAAATATCCCACTATAGGATCGAATATAACATTAAATCCTAATCCACAGATTGAAGATATTGCAGTCCACTTCATAATGTATTTTGTATCATGATTTTCTGTAATATGAGCAATTTTATGTGCCACAAAAGCCTGCGATAAGTCCGATGCAAAGCTTTAATATAAATGTTTTAGGTGCGGAAGTAATATATACCGGATCTAAAATATCGGCTATGGTCATTCCAAGGCTTCCCGCTATACCGCCATATACTCCTCCAAGCAATATCGCCGCAATAACACAAAAAGCGTTTCCGATATGTAATGCCGTCATATCGCCTGATATTGTAGGAATCGGTATCTTTAAATATGTGAAGCTCACATAACATAATGCCGCCATAAGTGCTGTTGCTACAAGTTTAAAAACCGTACTGTCTTTTGTTCTTTCCATGATCTTTCCTCCATCATTTTGGGCTGATATCAGTATATAAAAATAGTGGTATGATTAAAATATCCAGTTTAAATAGTTTTAATCATACCACTTATATTATTTGAATATATTTTTAATTTTTTTATTTTAATTATTATTCCAAATTCAGTTTGTATCTGAGTATGCGATAGCTTATTAAATAGGCAATTACAGCTATTATTATATTCTTTGTACTGATTAAAAATCATTGTAATAACACTATATATACTTGGACTATGTATAAAAGGCCCGTATACAATTGCTTTTGTTATCACTTCTATTATTGCGTCAACAGCATTAAATACTCTGTTCATAACTATAAATATTATTACACTCATCAGGATTTTATTTGAATTAAACAGCTGCCCGATTGAAACTGCTAAAAATAAAAGCAATGTATTGAAAACTGTTTGTATAATTGCAAACAAACAGCCAAAGACTATTCCAAGTACAATTCCCATACCGGTTAACATTGTAAAATCACCCAGTACTGCACCTTTAAATCTTGCTATATAAAGCATCAAATCTCCAAATCCGTCTGTTACCAATATATATCCACCCAATATGATACTTGCTGATACAACAACCATCAGCGTTACAATTGTTTGTACTACTACCGCCGGTATTACCTTACCCAAAATAATCTCATGTTTCTTTAAAGGCAATGTATTTGTAAAATATCCTACACCTGAATACATGGTTTTATAAAACCTGACTCCTATATATATATTCATACCTATTCCTGTGACAATCAATATAACTACGTATAAAATAAAAGTTATATACGCCAAAAAAATCGATAATATACCTTCCGCCGAGTCATTAATTCCGAAAACCAACATCGGAACTATTACTACACAGAAAATTATTCCCGTAATAACCGCAAGTGCTATTGCTGTGAGTAAAAGTGCAGATTTCAATTGCTTAAATTCATATTTTATCAATTTACGAGACATTAAATACCTCCCTGAAATATTCATCTATAGAACAGCCTTTTTCATTTCTTATCTTTTCCGCCGCATCATATAGTACGATTTCTCCGTCTTTTATAAATACGACTTCATCAATTATCCTTTCCACCTCGGGAGTAAGAATTGTAGATATCAAAACAGTAGCATTCCTATTGTAGTTGCTTAAAATTATTTTCAATATATAATCCCTTGCATCATTGTCTACATCTAAGAAAGGTTCGTCCAAAACGTAGAGCTTTGCATTTCTACTCATAATAAGTATAGCTTGCAACTTTCTTCTGTTTTCTTTTGACAAAGCTTTTATCTTGAATTTATCCGGAATCTTTAAATCATTAAACATTTCGTAGGCTTTGTCTTTGGAGAAATCCTCATAAAAATCGGCATGCATAGATATTGTATCTTTTATAGTCATATTTTCCTCAAGAAAAATTTTATCCGGAAGATACGCAACATAGGATTTTGTTATTTCATTCGGTTCAACTCCGTCAATACTCACTACGCCCTCAGTCTGATTTAATACGCCTGTAATTATCTTTATTAAGGTAGTTCTGCCTCCACCCTTCGGACCGAACAGTCCGACAATTTTTCCGGCCGGTATATTCAGGTTTATATTATTCAGTGCCTGTTTAATTCCATATTTTTTACTGACAGCCTTTAAACTAAGTAAATCAAGCATTTTTATCATCCTCCATCTTCTGTATATTCTTAAGTATTTCCTCTTTTGAAAATCCCATATTAACCATATTTAAAAAAATATTCCGTGGTATATTCTTTTGCCAGTTCTTCTTTGCTTTGCTTAATTATTTCTAAATTAGTTGTAACTTCACGGCCTGTATTTCTTATAGTGTCTACCAGTCCCTCTCTTTCAAGCTCCGCATACGCCCTTTGGACAGTATTGGGATTTACATTCAATACATTTGAAAGCTCTCTTACGCTCAAAAGCTTATCTCCACATCCTATCTCACCTGAAAATATCTGCATTCTTATATAATCAATAATCTGCAAATACACGGCTCTGTCGGATTTCACCTTCCATTCCATATACTCCCCTTCCGTTTATTGTACTGCCTCTTTAATACACTATAAGAATAACCAAATTTTTTTAATATTTGTAAATGAACTTTTTATTAATAATGATTTACATTAATTCTTTGGCCAAATTATCCTGCTCCTTTTTCCTTTTTAGTCCTATTTTTACAATGATATAGCTTAGAATGTAATATATTATTATCAATACGGTATTTTTTTAATATTGATGCCGTTGTTCGTACATAGCATGTAATCTCACCTAGTCTAATATCCCTCAGCTCTTTCGGGTAACTGCGAATTACTCTCATAATCAAAGGTTCTGTAAACGACTCGGCAAAAAGCAAAAAACATATAGCCGGAAAAAGAATTAACGCAATCACACCACCTCTTTTTTTAAATAACTTTCCTATAGAAACACATAACCACAAAAGCAATGTAGTGGCAAAAATTGCGACAAGTTTGGCCATAAAAAAATCTCAAATGCAAGACTCCCCGTTCCGTAACTTCCATTATAAATATCCAAAAAAGCAATCTCTGAATAACCCACTATATCACCAAAAGAAATTCCATATCCATAGCCATATCTTATTGCATCGAGTCCACCCATTATTCTTTCTGTCGCTACAAGCAATGCAACTCTTATCAATATCTGAAATATTGCCATAGGAATAAATTTACTTAAAATAAGTTTATTTGCAGATACCACATTTGCAGAATACATATTTCTGTAAAAAAATATCGCCTCCCAGTATATACAAACATAATCTTTGCTAAAGGGTATAGAAACTGCAAAAACATATTAATAATACCGGTGATAAAAATGCCATAGTACAATTGCTCCGGTGCTCTTTACTCCTATAATTAAAAAAATATAAGATGCGTAATAAAAGCAAATGATTCCTGTAATTATAGCTATTGATAACAATGTATATTTTAACGGTCCCATTAATTGCTTAAATTCACTCTTTATCATCTCGGTAAACATAGTATTCTCCTGTAGGCATTTGCTCTCTGTATTTATTATACTATATCATATTAAAAAGTATAATAAAAAAACAGACTTTCAAAATGAAAATCTGCTTTATATTATCTAATCTCTGCTCTCAACCACCAATAAGTCTCCGCTAAAAGCGACTTTCCAACTTATCATCTTTAATCTCATTACTTATATAAAGGCTTGGAGTAGCTATATTGTCAATTATTCTGTTTTTTTATGGGATACTTAACTCCCTCAAGTTTCTCCATAAAGTTTTTTTCCTTCAAGTGAAAAAAAGCTTATGTATTTTTCCCCAAAGTTTCTCTCTTTCCAATGTGAAATGATTTGATATGACATATATTTTATTATATCTGTCATATATGGTTATATCCGCTCCAAGTTTTTTTATACTTTTGTAGTATCAAAAATATTGGCAAAAGCATGATCAAACCTCTTTCCGAGAGCCCCAAAAAAACTGCTATGTTTTTTTATACCGTCTTTTACAGCCCTGTCAACAGCAAGTTCGCTGTCTGAAAAAAATCCTTTTATAGGATCATGCTTTACTATCTCAACATTCAGGTTTTCATATTTTTTTCAGCCTCTCCTCATCAGAGAGTGTATCAAAATCTCCGACCATTATATGGGGGTTACATTTATTTTTTCAAGCTTTGTAATTGCAGCATCCACACTGATAATAACATCTTCTTTATTTTCGGCTATATAATTTTCCAATAATGATAAGTCAATATCTCCGCCGGTAACAATTATTGCATTCATTTACAATATCTATACCTCTCCAAGTGCATCATTTAAAGCTTTTATATTCTTTAAAATATCACCTTTAAACACTGAAGAACCTGCCACAAACTCATCGACTCCGGCATCTGAAAGAGCTTTTATATTATCTACACCTACTCCTCCGTCCACCTGTATCAACAGTTTAGGATTTTTCTTTTCTCTCATTTTTGAGAGTTCTCTTATCTTATCCAAACTGTAGGGAATAAATTTTTGACCCCCGAATCCCGGATTTACACTCATTATAAGTACCATATCTACTTCGGAAACGATATTTTCCAAGAGTGAAACAGGGGTTGCCGGATTTATGGATATACCGCTTCTAAGTCCCAGTGACTTTATTTGTGATATAGTTCTGTCTATATGCTTGCAAGCCTCAAAATGTATAGTTATACCGTCGGCTCCGCTATTATAAAAATCTTCAATATATCTCTCGGGATTTTCTACCATCATATGTACATCAAAGAAAAAATCCACGGACTTTCTTAACGAACTTATAACAGGCATTCCGAATGAAATACTCGGTACAAACATTCCGTCCATTACATCAAGATGTAATACTTCTATATTTCCTTCTTTTAAAAGCTTCATCTGTGATGATAAATCAAAGAAATCAGCTGCAAGTAATGATGGTGCAATATTCTTTTTCAATACTTTCTCCTTTCAGAAAGCTCTTCATACATTTTTTTATAGCTTTGATACCTTGATTCACCTATCAGGTTTTCTTCTAAAGCCTGCTTTACGGCACAATCCGGTTCGTTTATATGCATGCAGCCTGCAAATCTGCACTTACCCTCATATTCTTCAAACTCATGGAAGTGAAACCTGAGCTCCTCCTTATCAAATGCAGGTGACTCCACACTTGTAAATCCCGGAGTATCAAATACAAAGGTATCACTGTCAATCATAAAAAAAGTTCGGAATGTCTTGTAGTATGTCTTCCTCTTTCTATTTTTTTCTGCTGACGGTATTTGTATCCATATTTGCTTTCGGTGCAAGTATATTTGTTATAGAGGACTTTCCCACTCCCTGATGCTCCGGCAAGTACACTTACCTCACCTTTAAGAGCCTCTTTTAAATCTTCAAGTCCGTTTTCTTCAAAGGTTGAAGCTATAATATTTTTAAATCCCGCATCAGTATATATTTTTTTGCATATTTTAAGGCTTTATCCATGTTAAGATCAGTCTTGTTCCAGCATATCTCCACCTTTATACCGGCATTTGACATATTTATCAGATATTTATCCAAATAGTAAAATGCAGGCGAAGGTGATTCCACCGCCAAAACAAGCACAACTTTATCTATATTGGCTACTGCAGGTCTTATCAGGGCATTTTTTCTTTTATGTATCTTTACAATATTCCCTTCAAAATCTTTTGTATCCGTGATTTCAAAGTCTACATTGTCACCTACCAAAGGCTTTACGCCTAATTTTCTGAAAATGCCCTTTGCCTTGCATTCAAAAATCTGGCCTTTTCTTTCTCCTTCATCAAGGATTATACAATAATAAAAACCTGCAATACCCTTTATTATCTTTGCAAAATAAATTTTGCTCATATCTTCTTTACTCAACTCTAAAGAACTCCACTGTATATGATTTCATTACCTCACCACTGTCTACATTTACGATTTCCACCTGTCCCTGGTCTACACCGTTGGCTCCTACAATTGTTCTGAATCTTACCGGAAGTATGGTGTCACCTGTAACGGTTCTTGCTTCCATCAATGTGGAATATACATCACTTCCGTTTACAGTCTGCTTAAGTCTTATCATGACCTTTACACTTGTAAATCCCGAACTCGGTCCTATAACATCCTGCAATGAGTAATTCGTATCTATTGATGCCACATATCTGTAGCTTGCGGCTGTGGTTGCAGGCGCAACCGTGGCCTTTGTAGTCTGTGCCTGCTCTGAACTCTCACTTTGTGATTCGCTTGACTCGTCCACACCTGTACTTACAGCATAGTCGATACTTGTACCGCTGTCCACACTTGAGCCTGCCGCTATCGACTGTCCGGCTATAATTCCTGCCGCTATACTTTGACTGTTTTGTTCAGCTCTTGTTCCAAGTACAAGTCCGTTGCTCTCAAGTAAAGCTTTTGCATCCGCTTCACTCATATTTATAATATTAGGCACAATAACCTTTGTCACCTTCTTGCCGCTACTGACAATCAGAGTAATTCTGTCACCGTTTTTAGGCTTTGTCGGGCTGTAGGATATTACCTTTCCCTTTTCAATAGTATCGGAATTCTCCTCTTTTGATTCTACTGAAAAACCGTTTTCCTTTAAAAGAGCCTCTGCCGCCTCCTTAGTCTTTCCTGCAATACCGAGCTTTGTTATATCCACCGTATCGGAGCCGAGACTTATTACGACACTTACCTTTGAATACTTTGAAACCACCTCATCGGCCTTAGGATCCTGTGAAATAACATTTCCCTTTTCTACAGTATCCGAATATTCACTTGATTTTACCTGCATCTGAAGATTGTTGTCTGAAAGCTTCTTGTCGGCCATCTTCTCTGAAAGTCCCACTACATCAGGCATTACAGTCTGTGTGGAGTCAAGCGTACTTTGAGAAGTATCACTCTTTTTACCTCCGAATACTCCGGTAAATCTTCCGACAAAGAATACTAAAAGTATAACTATGATTACAGCTACAATGACTCCGACAATGGACATGATTCTGTCCATCTTTTCATCTTCCTCATCATAATCATCGTCATCATTATCAACTTCATCATTGTCATATTCTTCATCTTCCATATCATCTATAGGCTCTACCTGATTTAAAACTGCAGTATCCTCAGACTTTATTACCTTTGTAGCTCCTGTAAGTGCATACGGCTCATCCGGATTTAGCAATACATTTTCCAAATCATCCAAAACTTCAGTGATATTTTGATATCTGTTTGCCGGATCCTTCTTTGTACACTTTAATATAACTCTTTCCAGATTTGCGGATATCTGATTATTATATATATGCGGAGGTGTTATAGCCTGCTCAAGATGTGCCAGAGCTATTGAAACAGTGGAATCTCCTGTAAAAGGGACTCTTCCTGTAAACATCTCATACATTGTGATACCCAAAGAATAGATATCACTCCTTGCATCGCATCTTCCGCCTCTGGCCTGTTCCGGCGAAATATAATGCACAGAACCTATAGCATTCGCATTTAATGTCTGCTCCGATACCGCTCTTGCTATACCGAAATCCGCAACCTTTATTTTGCTTTCATCCGTTATAAGTATATTTTGAGGCTTTATATCTCTATGCACTATATGCTGTGCATGGGCCGGCTTAAGAGCCTTTGCCACCTGTATGGCAATGCTTACACCCTCTGTAATATCCAGCTTACCCTTTATTTTTATATATTCTTTCAGAGTGATACCGTCTACAAGCTCCATAACTATAAAATGATACTTGCCCTCATCCACAACATCGTAGATATTAACAATATTCTCTCCTAAAAGTCCTGCAGCCGCCTGAGCTTCTCTTTTAAATTTTTCTACGAACTCGGCATCCGAGCAAAATTCTTCCTTTAAAACTTTTATTGCTACAGCTCTGCCAAGCTTTAAATCCTTGGCTCTGAATACATTTGACATGCCTCCCGAGCCTATTTTTTCTATAATTTCATATCTTCCTTGCAAAACAACTGATTCAAGATTCATAATACTACCCCTCATTTATATCTATAAGCAAAATTGATATATTGTCACTTCCGCCTGATAGATTTGCCTCCTCTACTAGTCTTTTTGCACTTGACTTTACACCGGCACTTGAAGATATTATATTGAAAATCTTCCTGTCATCCACCATATTTGTAAGTCCGTCCGAACACAATAATACATACTCATTTCCGACAAGATCCACCTCAAAGCTGTCTATCAATACCCTTTCTTCCGCACCTACAGCTCTGGTTATCTTACTCTTATTCTCTTTATATTCAGCACTCTCTCTTGTTATTTCACCTTTGAAACAAGCATTTCCACAAGGGAATGATCCTTTGTTATCTGTGAAATACTGTTCTCATCAAGTACATAGCATCTGGAATCGCCTACATTGAATACATGCAAAGTATTATCTATAATGCTTGCCGCCACAACGGTTGTTCCCATTCCCGACAGATTGGGATTTTTACTCCCCTCCGCAAACAGATTTGCATTTGCATATTCTATGGCTCCTTGTATTGCCGTCACCGGCATTTTTATTGTATGTTCAATATATGTAAGCATATAGCCTATCAAAGACTTTGATGCATAGTCTCCGGCCTTTTCTCCTCCCATTCCGTCAGCCACAATATATAAATTCGGCAATACTCCTATCGGTGTATCACTTATATATACCGTATCCTGATTTATAAGTCTTTTTCTGCCTACATCGGTCAAAGCAACCGAATACATATTACACCTCCAATTTTTAAGAATTCGTTTCTGATTGAATAAATCTCCTTCTTAATTGTCCACAGGCACCGTCTATATCTCTACCCATCTCTCTTCTAACTGTTGCATTTACCCTATGTTTCTCCAAGAAATCCCTAAAAGCTTTTATCTTAAGCTTGTCGGACTGTTTAAAATCTCTCTCTTTTATAGGATTTACCGGAATCAGATTGATGTGAATATTTCTTCCGTTTACAAGTTTTACAAGATTCATCGCCTCTTTTATATTATCATTTACACCTGCCACAAGTGAATACTCATATGATACTCTTCTTCCGGTCTTTTTAAAATAATAATCACAGGCTGAAATAACATCCTTTAATGCATATTTATTCGCAACAGGCATTATAGTCTTTCTTATTTCATCATTCGGTGCATGTAGGGAAAGCGCCAAAGTAATACTCAGACCTTCATCTGCCAAAGCTCTTATTTTCGGTACAATACCGCAAGTTGATACGGTAATATTTCTCTGGCTTATATTAAGCCCCATTTCACTGCTTATAATTTTTACAAATTTCACTATATTATCGTAATTGTCCATAGGCTCTCCCGAACCCATTACAACAATATTTGATATTCTCTCTCCGAGAAGTTTTTGTATACTGTATATCTGATCAAGCATTTCCGAAGCCGAAAGATTTCGTACAAGTCCGTCAAGAGTGGAAGCACAAAACTTACATCCCATTCTGCATCCCACCTGAGATGATATACATACCGAGTTTCCATGCTCATATTTCATTCTTACACTCTCTATGATATTTCCATCCTCAAGTGCAAAAAGATATTTTTGTGTACCGTCAAGTTTTGACTTAAATACCTCTACAGCCTTAAGATTTGTCAGGCTTGTACTTTCCTTCAGCTTTTCTCTGAATGCCTTTGACAGGTTTGTACATTCATCAAAGGAGGATATAAGTGATTTATGCATCCACTCAAACAATTGCTTTGCCCTAAACTCAGGCTCATTCATCTCCTTTACAAATGTCTTTAATTCATCTAAATCCATTGACTTAATATCAGTCATTATCTCTCCTAAATACTGCAATAAAAAATCCGTCGCAGTTGTCTCTTCCGGGTAAAAGTTTCATGTACCCGTTTTTCAGTTCGCTCTCTTCAAGCATTTTTATCGTTTCTTTGTCCATTCTCTCAGTAAGATCCACAGCTTTAAAATCAGTGTGATTTTTCAGAAACAAAAGCATATTGTCTTCATTTTCCGCTTTATTCAGTGTACAAGTGGAAAATATCAACTCACCGCTTTTCTTAACATACCTGGACACATTATCAAGTATCTCTTTTTGCAGATCTGAAAGTGATTTTAAGTCTTCCTCTTCAAGTCGATACTTTATATCAGGCTTTTTCCCTATAATACCTATTCCGCTGCATGGTAAATCGGCCAAAATCAAATCGGCATCACAAAATCTCTCATCAAAAATTCTTGCATCCGCAACAACCGGAATAATATTTGAAAATCCCTGTACTTTTGCATTTTCTCTTATCAATTCAACCTTATTTTCACTTACATCACATGAATATATCTTTGAGCTTTTATCAAGCTTATCTGCCAGTAAAAATGACTTTCCTCCCGGTGCGGCACATACATCCACACATTTTTTAATATCTCGGGCTCCAAGTACCTTTGATATCATAGATGATGATGTATCTGTGATATAGCATTTTCCGGACCTTATAACCTCAATATCATCCACTCTGTCAAATCCTGTAATATATAATATATCCGGATTAAGCCCGGATCTTTTGGCCTTAATATTCTTAGCTTCCAGCTCTTTTATTACATCTTCAACACTTGATTTTGAAGTATTTACTCTTACCGACAAATGCCCGTTCTTAAGAAAGTATTCCAAAGTTTCATTGAAATACTTACCGGTATTATCTCTTACTATATTTAAAATGAGTTCAGGCATTGAGTACCTGATACTTAAATCGTCAAATTTCAGTTCTTCTTTTTCACTGCTTATTTTTCTGAGTATTCCGTTTACAAAGCCTGTAAGTCCCTGCAATCTTCTCATCTTAACAAGATTGACCGCCTCATTTATTACCGCTCTGTCAGGAACTCTGTCCATATAAAGCATTTGATATACAGACATTCTCAGTATCTCTCTGATTACAGGTTTTACACGCTTTCCGTTGTTGTATTTTTTTATAATATCATCCAGCTGCAGTCTGTACTCAACCACTCCATGGACCACTTTTGAAAAAAATCCTCTGTCAGCCTTTGATAAGTATGAATATTTCAAGAGCCATATCAATCACCTTATGACTGTACTCTTTTTCTACATCTATCAATAACAGAGCTTCCAAAGCTAAAGCCCTTATATTTGTTTTTTCCATTATCAGTTCCTTCTTCTGCTTCTACCGCTGAATAAAAGCATAAGTCTAAGCATTTGCAATACTCCTGCAGCCGCTGTCGCAACATATGTCATAGTCACATAAAAAAGCACCTTTCTTGCACTCTTATCTTCCTTATCAAGTAGAATTTCGTTGTTTTCAAGCTCTATTAAAGCCCTTCTTGAAGCATCAAACTCTACCGGCAGAGTAATAATCTGGAAGATTACTGCAAGTAAAAACATCGCTATACCTATCTGAATAAGTATATTTGATATATTTCCATATCCAAGTATAAAGCCTATACATATAAGAGGCCATGAAAGTCTGCTTCCAAAGTTTGCCACCGGTACAAATGCACTTCTTAAGTTTAAAGGTACATATCCGACATTATCCTGTATTGCATGTCCGCATTCATGTGCCGCAACTGCAATTGCCGCTACGGATGTCGATCCGTAAATCGCTTCGCTTAAACTTACAGTCTTATCTCTCGGATCATAGTGATCTGTAAGTCTGCCTGAAACAGGTCTTACGGAAACATCGTATATTCCGTTTGCTCTTAAGATTCTCTCGGCAACTTCTCTTCCTGTAAGTCTTGACTGTGATGCCACTCTTTCATATTTTGCAAATGTTGCCTTCATTCTCCATGAGGCAATAAGTGTTATTAGCATACCTATAATCACAAAAATATAGGTTATATCAAATCCGTAATACATAAGCTCCTCCTCTTATATCAGGTCTATTATCCCGGCTTATATCCCTGTTCTATTTCTCTTCCCATCAGGAAGTCCTTTGCAGACATCCTTTTTTTACCTTCAAGCTGCAAAGATAAAACTTCCAGGATACTTTGATTACATATTATAAAAATCCTGCTGTTAAAGCTATATATTTTGCCGTAATTTTCACTTAAGTTTATATTTGGTAATTCAGATATATTCTCTGCCACCTCGGCTTCCCATATCTTAAGCACCTTGCCCTGATACCTTGTATATGCACTTGGCCACGGATTCATTCCTCTTATCAATCTCTCTATCTCAACTGCACTTTTATTAAAGTCTATCTCACCCATGCTCTTTGAGATCATCTTTGCATATTCGGTAGTCGCCTCTCCTTGAGGTGTAGGCACAATGCTGTCAAAATTTGCTATAGTATCCACTATAGCCTCGCCGCCAAGTACCGCCAGTTTGTCAAACAGTGAACCTCCGGTCTCTTTTTTGTCTATCTTTATTTCATATTGTTTTAAAATATCACCTGTATCCAGACCTTCATCCATCAACATGGTTGTAATACCTGTTTTTTCTTTTCCGTCTACAATTGACCACTGTATAGGAGCGGCGCCTCTGTATTCAGGCAAGAGTGAGGCATGAATATTTATACATCCAAATTTCGGTATATCAAGAACAGCCTTCGGTAAAATCTTTCCATACGCCACCACCACAAAAAAATCTGCATTCTCAGACTTAAGTCTATCAATAAGTGCTTCATCCTTCATCTTTGAAGGTGTAAGCACCGGTATATTAAGACTTAATGCCAGTTCCTTTACAGGCGTAGGGCTTAATTCTCCTCTGTTTCTTTTCTTATCTTCTCTTGTAAGTACAAGGCTTACCTCATGTCCTGCCTTTACAAGTGCTTTAAGCGGTTCAACCGAAAAGTCCGGCGTTCCCATAAAAACTATTTTCATTCTTCATCTTCCTCATCTTCGTACATTCTTTCAAGCTCTTCATTGTCTATAAGTTCGCCTTCTACAAGGTCCACATACAACTCACCCTCAAGATGTCCGCATTCATGACATATAGCTCTTGCAAGTAATCCTTCTCCTTCAAGAGTATATTCATTCATATCTATATCGAATGCTTTTACCACAACATGGTTAGGTCTTTTAACCACTCCGCTCTTTCCCGGAACACTGAGACACCCCTCATATCCTACCTGCTCACCGTCCTGTTCAAGTATAACGGGATTTATAAGTACATGTACATTTTCAGGCTCTGTCTCTATTACGACTATACGCTTTAAAACTCCTATCTGAGGTGCCGCAAGGCCTACACCGTTAGCCTCTCTCATAGTGTCTATCATATCATCTATCAAAACTTTCGTTCTGTCATTTACTTCTTTTACTTCTTTACATTTTTTGTTTAACACGCTGTCGCCCATTACTCGTATTGCTCTTATTGCCATTATCTATCTCCTTAATTAAAGTCATATATCGCACCGACATTTCTGTAAGTGCCAAGACTTTCTTCTATCTTTTTTTGTATATCTAAAAGTATATCATAATTAGCATTTTTTATGTATACCAGTTTTCTGTAATAGTCCTTGACCTTGCTTACGCTTGGATCTGTAGGTCCTATTATCATTGATTTTTTAAATGCGGCTTCCGACTTTATAACTTTTACAGTCTCACTTGCACATTTATTTAACTCTTCTTCCTTGATACTGCTAAACATTACCGTAAGCATATGACAGGCAGGCGGGTATCCTCCAAGACTTCTGTAAGCTATCTCATTGTCAAAATATCTTTTATAATCCTGTGCCGCTGCCGCCACAATTGCATAGTTTTCAGGCTTGTAAGTCTGTATAACGGCCTCTCCGTCCTTTGCTCTTCCCGCTCTGCCTGCAGCCTGTGTCAAAAGTTCAAATGTCCTTTGTGCACTTGTATAATTACTTACATAAAGCGAGGTATCCGCGGCCATTATTCCGACCAAGGTTACATTTGAAAAGTCATGACCTTTTACTATCATCTGAGTGCCTATCAAAATATCCGCATCACCGTTTGCAAAATCTCTTATCATATCATTGGCGCTGTTCTTTTTTGAAACACTGTCGGTATCCATTCTGAGTACCTTTGCATTCGGGAATTCCGCCCTTGTCATCGCTTCAAGCTTCTGAGTTCCGGTACCGAAATTTGCAATATACTTTGAACCGCAGCTTGGACAGTTTTTTGGCAGGTCTATTGAATATCCGCAGTAATGACATACAAGTTTGTTATTATTGTGCAATGTCATGGTAACATCACAGTGCTTACATTTTATAGCTTCACCGCAAGATCTGCATGATACAAAGCTTGAATAGCCTCTTCTGTTCATAAACAGCATAATCTGCTCATGCTTTTTTAATCTGTCCTCTATAAGAGTTCTAAGTTTTTCACTGAAAATACTTCTGTTTCCTCGCTTCAGCTCATCCCTCATATCAACGATGCTTAGCTTCGGCAAAGATGTATTCTTAGCTCTCACTTTTAATTCCAAAAGCTTTATCTCTTTTTCCATTGCCCTGTTATATGTCTCCGGTGTTGGAGTCGCCGATGCCAAAACCAGGGATGCATCGGTAATTTCCGAAAGCTTTTGTGCCACATCCCTTACATTGAATGTAGGTACATTCTCATTTTTATAGGCTGAATCATGCTCCTCATCTATTACTATAAGTCCCAGATTTTTTACCGGTGCAAATATTGCAGACCTTGGTCCTATTATTACATCCGCATCATCGTTTTTTATTCTTTCAAACTGATAGAATTTTTCATTCTTTGAAAGTTTGGAATTTATAATTGCAACTCTGTCGCCGAAATGCTCCGCCATCCTAAGCACTGTCTGATATGTCAATGATATCTCCGGTATAAGAACTATTGCCTTATATCCTTTTGATATTACATACTTTATCATATTTATAAAAAAACCAAAGTCTTTTCCGCTACCGGTAATACCGTGTAAAAGATAGGTATTCCTGCTGCAAATTTCAAAGTCTGATTTAAAAGTATTTACAGCATCTTCCTGCTCGACATTTAAAGTATACTCCTTGGGCTTTATTACTTCATTAAAGTCCTCTATTCCCAGAGAACGAAGTATGGGCAAGAGTGGATTTACATTTCTTTTCTTTGAACCTATTACAATATAGCCTTCCTCCGCCATTTTCTTTAATGTAGTGGAATTTACTTTTAAGCTCTTTAGTTATAAAGCTTTGTGACAGGCTTGTTTTTTTGTTTTCAGTTCTTTTAAAACTCTTGCCTGTGCTGTTTTTCTTGACTTTATAAGTTCTTCTGTTTTTTTATCAAGAGCCTCTGCATCAATATTTAAGAAAATCTCATTGCTGACTCTTTCCTCCGCCTCCGACTTTACAGGCATTACCGTTGCTATTGCCTTATCAAAGCTTACACCATATCTGTGTTTTTATCCATATGGCAAGGCTTAAGAGATTTTCATCAGTACTAAGTTCTCTTTCAGGTATTGAAAGTATGGGTTTTTAATTTTGAAGTATCTACATTTGTACTCTCTCTTATATCAATTACATAGCCTTTTTTTACTGTTTTTTTCCGAATTCAATCAAAAACAGGACAGCCCGGAATTATATTATCCCTCAAGTTTTTCAGGGATAATATATGTAAATGGTCTGTCCACATTTGTATTTGCTATTATTATATCAGCGAATAAATCTTTTCATAATTTTTTTTATTTTATCTACGACATCAAAAAGTCTCATACTGTTTGAACCCTTTAAAAGACATACATCTCCTGCATCGAGATATCCGGAAATAAATTTCTCCAAACTCTCATTATCTTCAAAGCTCTTTGTATAAATATCTTTATTGATACCTTTTATAATTTCCTTTGCCAATTCTCCAACGGTAAATACAGCATCAAGCTTCACATTCTCATTGATAAAATCACCGATTTCTCTGTGAAGTATTCTCTCATCTGTACCCAGTTCCTTCATATCCGCCAATATTGCAATTTTTCTTTGTGCATTAAAATCTTTAAGTATTGAAATAGAGGCTTTCATGGAATCAGGTGAGGCATTATAGGTATCATCTATAACTGTCAGCTCTTTTAATTTTATCAGCTCCTGTCTGTGAGAAAATCCCCTAAACTCCTCCAAATGTTTTGCCGCAGATTCTACCGAAAGATTGTAGTGATCAGCTACTGCAATTGCCGCCAAAGCATTTGAAATCTGATGCTCACCGAAAACATTCAAATGCACTCTTACCTTCTTTTCTCCAATATGAGCTGTGAACTCAGGCATTGCATTATTAAACACTATATCGGTTGCATAGTAATCACAGGATGTATTTCCTTTTGCACTGAAATACTTATATTCTATACCCTTTTCTTTAGGCGGATCAGAAAGCATATCATTATCGGCATTTAAAAATACCACACTGCCGTTCTTCATCCCGTCCATAATATGGAACTTCTCGGCTCTTATATTTTCTCTTGTATGCAAATTTTCAATATGTGCCGTACCTATATTGGTGACAAGAGCGCAGTCGCAGTTTACTATTTTTGCAATTCTTTCCATCTCGCCGAACTGACTCATTCCAAGCTCTATTACGCCTATCTCTTCGTCATTTATTCTGCTTAAGGTAATCGGAACACCCACCTGTGAATTGAAGTTATTAGGTGTCTTAAAGACTTTCAAATCAGAAAGGGCAAGTGCCACCATTTCTCTTGTTGTAGTCTTACCTACGCTTCCTGTAATACCGACCAAAGGCAATGTAAGCTTGCTTCTGATATACTTTCCAAGCTTTTGAAGTGCCTCTGTCGTATCATTTACAAGTACTATATTGAAATCGTCTTTAAGAAAAATATCTTTTTCTGAACTTATTGCCACTCTGCAGCCCATGTCGTATACAGACTCCAAAAATTTATGGGCATCATTTTTCTCTCCGACTAACGGAACAAAAAGACTGTCTTTATCAGCCTGTCTTGAGTCGATGACTATATTTGAAAATACTGCATTTTCATTTCCCGAGATAATTTCTCCGCCTGTGGCAAATGCAAGCTCCTTTATTGTTGTATCATTCATCTTTTTATCTTCTCCAAGCACTCATCCACCACTTCTCTGTCTAAGAAATGAGTTCTGACTCCGTTTATTTCCTGATAGTCCTCATGTCCTTTTCCGATTATTGCGATAAGATCTCCCTGCTTTGCATTCTCTATAGAATAATAAATTGCCTCTCTTCTGTCAGGAATTGTAATATATTCACCGCCTGTAGGCTTCAGTTTTGATATTATATCTGCGATTATATCCTCTGTTTTTTCATATCTGGAATTATCGGCAGTCACTATTGAAAAATCGGCCAGTTTTCCGCAGATTTCTCCCATTGAATATCTTCTGTCCTTTGATCTGTTTCCGCCGGAACCGAATACTATTACAAGTCTCTTAGGATTATAATGTCTCAAAGTATGTATAAGGCTTTCGGTACTGATTGCATTATGTGCATAGTCAATTACCACATTGAATTCATGTGAAGTATATGCTACTTCCATTCTTCCGTTCACTTTTGTATTCTTTAGTGCCGTCTTTAAATCATCAGCTTTTACTCCAAGTATAATGGCTGCAGCAAGCGCAGATATTGCATTATATACATTAAATTCTCCCGGAATTCCGATGTAAATATCCGAAACTGTTTCAGCTACATTATATTTTTCTCTGACCTTATTTGAACAGCTTATAGCTATCTTTGTGCCTAAGAAATCCTTGTTTGATATATATTCAATATTTTTTGCTTCAAAATCTCCGCCTTTTCCGAATGTATACTTTTCGGCGGATGTAGACTGTTTTAAAACAAAATCCGAATGTTCGTCTTCTATATTTACAATTGTTTTATCACATTGTGTAAAGAAAAGTGATTTATACATCAAATATTCATCAAAATCTTTATGTTCATCAGGTCCTATATGATCATGTGATATATTTGTAAATATTCCGGTGTCAAAGCGGATACCTTCCGTTCTCTTCATCTTTACTGCCTGTGAAGAAACTTCCATCACAACATATTCACAGCCTGCATCCAGGCACTCTTTAAATGTCTTATGCAACTCATATGACTCAGGCGTGGTATTCAATGTAGGTCTGTGCATATCTCCTATGGTTATTCCGTTTGTACCTATAAGTCCTACCTTGGCATTTTGCTCAAGAAGGTTTTTTAACATATGAGATGAAGTTGTCTTTCCCTTTGTACCGGTAATACCTATAATCTTCATTTTTTCAGCCGGATGTGAAAAAAAAGCGGCAGAAAGTCTTGCAAGTGCCACTCTGGTATCTGCTACCTTTATAACACATACATCATCTCTTTTTATATCTCTTTCCACCACTATCGCCTTTGCACCTTGCTTAACTATCTCATCGATTACATCATGAGTATCAAATCTCGCACCTTTTATACATACAAAGATACAATCCTTTACTGTTTTCTTTGTATTAAATACCAAATCGGAAAAATCGTCATGTAATTCTCCCGATATTATCTCCATATCAAGTCCCTTGGCATTTTCAATCAGTTTCATCTTTTCTCCCTTTTACAGATGTTTACTTTAAGGTCTTTTTAGAACAATCCTACTATATTTCCGTTATCATCCACATCTACCGCTTCTGCAGCAGGGACCTTCGGAAGTCCCGGCATGGTCATAATATTTCCTGTTATTGCAACCACAAAACCTGCTCCGGCATTCACATATACTTCTCTTACATTTATCTCAAAGTCCTCAGGTCTTCCAAGTTTCTTAGGGTCATCTGAAAGTGAATACTGATTCTTTGCCACACATATCGGCAATTTATCAAAGCCAAGTGCTTTTTGCCCTATCAAGAGCCTTCTTTGCTGCAGGTGAATACACTACATTCTTTGCTCCGTATATTTTTGTTGCAATAGTATAAAGCTTATCTTCAAGACTCATATCATCAGGGTAAAGCAAAGTAAACTCGCTCTTTTTGTTTTCAAGTGTATAAAGAATCTTTTGGGCCAACTCTACTCCGCCCTTTCCGCCTTCTTCCCATACCTTTGAAACGGCAAACTCGCAATTTCTGCTTTCACAAAACTCTCTTATAAAGTCAACTTCAGCCTTTGTATCACTGACAAAATTATTTAAAGTAACCACTACAGGAACTCCGAAAAGTTTTATATTTTCAATATGCTTTTCAAGATTTACTATACCCTTTTTTAAGGCTTCAAGATTTTCATTTGATAAATCTTCCTTTGCCACTCCGCCGTTATATTTAAGCGCTCTTACAGTAGCTACTATTACCACACAATCGGGAGCAATTCCCGCCTTTCTGCATTTTATATCAAAGAACTTCTCCGCTCCGAGGTCCGCGCCGAATCCCGCCTCTGTAAGTGCTATATCGGCCATTCCCATTGCAATCTTTGTAGCTCTTAGTGAATTACATCCATGTGCTATATTTGCAAAAGGTCCGCCGTGAACAAGTGCAAGTGAATGATTAAGAGTCTGTACGATATTCGGTTTTATTGCATCTTTTAAAAGCGCCGCCATAGCTCCCACAGCTTTTAAATCTTTGGCAAATACAGGCTCTCCTTTAAAATTATATGCCACTATAATATTTGAAAGTCTTTCCTTCAAATCAGCCATATCCTTTGACAAACATAATATTGCCATTATCTCAGATGCCACCGAGATTACAAAATGATCTTCTCTTACAACTCCGTCGGTCTTATTTCCCAGACCTACAACTATATTTCTAAGTACTCTGTCATTCATATCTATGCATCTTTTATGAATGATTGCTCCTGTATCTATTCCAAGTGCATTTCCCTGCTGAATATGATTGTCCAACATAGCAGCCAGAAGATTGTTTGCGGATGTTATGGCATGAAAATCTCCTGTAAAATGAAGATTTAACTCATCCATAGGTACCACCTGCGCATATCCGCCTCCGGCAGCTCCGCCTTTTACACCGAAACATGGTCCGAGAGAAGGCTCTCTAAGCGCTATTACAGCACTCTTTCCCATCTCTTTAAATGCCTGTCCAAGACCTACAAGAGTTGTAGTCTTACCCTCTCCTGCAGGAGTAGGATTTATTGCCGTTACAAGTACAAGCTTACCTCTTTTTTTATCTTCATGAGCTTTTAAAAACTCTTCGCTAAGCTTTGCCTTGTACTTTCCGTACATTTCCAAGTCATCGGCATCTATCCCGTATTCTTTTGCCACTTCGGCAATATTTCATTTCTATACTTCTTGCAATCTCGATATCGCTACGCATATATCCTCCTAAAGATAAGTTCCCGGATATTTATAAAATATCCAAGAACTCGTCCATATTCATCAATATTTCTCTTTTCTTTGTTCCGGCTTCACCACCTACAACCCCCGCACTTGCAAGCTGATCCATTATTCTTGCGGCTCTGTTAAAGCCTATTTTAAAGTTTCTTTGAAGATTACCTATAGAAGATTTGTCCTTTTCTATTATATATCTTCCTGCAGCCTCAAACAGCTCATCTCTTTCAGAAATATCACTTCCGGCACTTGACGCATTCTGTGTCTCTTCAATCTGTTTGATTGTATTCTCATCATATGCCGCCTGCATTCCTTGATTTTTAAGGAAATCAACCACTGCAGACACCTCTTCATCGGATACAAATGCACCCTGTACTCTCATAGGTGTTGACGAACCGTATGGTGCAAACAGCATATCACCCTTTCCAAGAAGCTTTTCTGCACCGTTACTGTCAAGTATGGTTCTGGAGTCTGTACCTGAAGATACGGCAAAGGCAATTCTTGAAGGTATATTGGCCTTTATTATACCTGTAATGACATTTACGCTTGGTCTTTGTGTAGCTATAACAAGGTGAATTCCGCATGCTCTCGCAAGCTGTGCAAGTCTTACTATTGCATCTTCAACCTCATTGTTTGCAACCATCATAAGATCTGCCAACTCGTCTATAATTATAACTATCTTCGGCAATTTCTCAGGCAAGCCTTCAATATTGCCTCTTCTTCTCGCCTCTTCTATTCTCTTATTATATGCTGTAAGATCCCTTACACCTGTAGCCGCAAACTTCTTATATCTCTCGCCCATCTCGGCAACGGCCCAGTTGAGTGCCGAAGCCGCCTTCTTAGGCTCCGTTACAACAGGTATCAAAAGATGAGGTATGCCGTTGTATACCGAAAGCTCTACAACCTTAGGGTCCACCATGATAAGTTTTACATCTTCAGGTGAATATTTGTATATAATACTCATTATCAAAGTATTGATACATACCGATTTTCCTGAGCCGGTAGCACCTGCAATAAGTACATGAGGCATCTTTGCAATATCCGAAACTATTACTTTACCTGAAATGTCCTTACCTACCGCAAATCCGATACTTTCATTTCCGTTTTTAAAAGCTCTGCTCTCAAAAAGATCTCTTAAGAATACCGTCTGCTTTTGCTTATTCGGTACCTCTATACCTATGGCGGATTTGCCCGGTATAGGTGCCTCAATTCTTATATCACTTGCCGCCAATGCAAGTTTAATATCATTTGCAAGTGAGAGTACTTTAGATACCTTTACGCCCTGTTCAGGTTTTAACTCATAAAGTGTTACAGACGGTCCTACACTTATATCTTCCACCGTTACATTTACATCAAAGCTTGCCAATGTCTCCTGCAATGTAATTGCGGTATTTCTGTATTCACTGTCCGATATTGCCTCTCCCACTTCAGTATTCTTGTTTAACAGAAATGTACCCGGATATGTATAAGGTCTTTGAACTTTCTTTGCAATTTCATTTCTTATCTTTCCCTGTGGTGAATTGGCTCTTTGCTCCTCCATCTTCTTTTGCAATGCTGAAGTATCCGAAACTATAACCTTTCCGCCTGCAGTTACCAAGGTTCTCTCACCGTCATTACTTATCAGAGTGTTTTCGTTCCTATTCTCGGTGCGAATCTCTTCCTTTTTTACATATTCATTATTTACAGGCTCATTTTGCCCTGCCTTGTTATATGTGTAAGCATCATTATAAGAATTATCGCTGTGTAATCCGCTTATAGGCTCATCATATACATCGTCATAAGCTTTTATAAACTCAATACTGCTTTCAGAGTTTTCCGCTTTTCCGTCTCCACCGGATAAACTGTTTGCATCATCAATATATCTGAAGTCTTCATGTGTATCGTCATCTGTGATTCTGATAGTTGACACCGGCTGCTCATAGATATCTATTTCATCTTTTCTTGCCAGTATCTCATTGGCTCTTCTCAATGTCTCTTCATCAATATCATTTTCAAACTTTGACTCTTCTTTTCCTCTGTTTATATTACCATAGAAGGTATCAGGTCTTTTATTTACAATAATTGAAGACTGTGTATTTGATTTTTTCGGCTCATAACTTGCCTCGTATTTACTGTGAAATGCAATATCGTTTGAAGAATTTGCATCCGAAGCGTTTTTTTCAAAGTTTTCATCATTCTTAGCATCAAAGATCCCGCCTATAGGCTCATGCATTTCTGCATTTGCAGTTGGAAGATCCACTACATGCTTCTTTTTCTTCTTTGAAAAATCTATAGCACCGAGATTAATATTCCCCTTATTCGGACGGTAATTATATCCTAAAAGTTCTTCAATATATCCTTCGCTCTTATTTTCAAGGTCAAGTTCTTCAAACTCCTCCTCATACTCGGGATCTTCTTCATATTCGAATTCTTCAACAGCCTGCTGTTCTCTTCTTTGCTTTCTTTGCTCCATTACCCTTGCCATATCTGTCTTAGCTCTTGATATGGTCATCTGTCCCCCGGTTTTTACTATGGAAACAAATGATTTTCCGGTTAATATTACGATTGATATTATAAGTACGGCAATAAAGAAGATAATAGCACCGATTTTTCCAAGTACGGATGATATAAGAAGTCCTAATCCTCCACCGATAAATCCGCCATACCATCCTTCAGTGTAAAATCTCATAAGTCCGAATTCTTTAAGATTCGGTATTCCGAAAAGTGATATAAGTGCATCAACAGCAAGCACGGCCATCAAAACACCCGCAAATTTAATTTTTGCAAGACTTGATCCGATATTTGACAGTAAAAATGCTCCACCTACAAATACAAACATAGGCACTGCAAATCCCAGTATTCCGAATATTCCTAACTGAAATATTCTAAGATATTTCCCCACTACTCCCATAAGCCCGAAATGACTTAAAAAAAGTACCAATGATATACAAACCAGTGCAATCATCAGAATTTCCGAATTAAGGAAATCCAACTGCTCATTATTATCTATTTTTTTCTTAGCCCTGCTGCGGCTACTTGTTTTACCTGTTTTTTTTGTTGTTTGTTTTCGACCTGCCACTTCAATTCTCCACTTCCATAAAGTCTACTCTTAAGTATACATAATATGGAAATCATTTGCAATATTTTGCATTATTTATCTTCTATTACTATACCTATATCCATATTTACAAGTTCACCTATATGTTTTGAAGCTTCATTTGTAATAAGACCTTTCTTTAAAAAGCCTATACTTACCGTAATATCCGAATTCACACATATATCAGCCTCCCCCGTATCACCGTTCATTCCGGAGTTTATATCGGCACTTACCACACTTGCATTTGAATCATTTATTGCTTTTATAAGGGAATATACCGGTTCTTTTACCTCACCGCTAAAACCTGTACCGTATATACAGTCAAGAATATAATCATATGAATTAAATTTTTCAAGCAAAGCGGCATAGTCCATACTTTCATCCAAAACAGTGTACTTTATACCGTTTTGCTTACAAATATCGAAATAATACTGCCCGTCCTCTGAGAACTTATCCTTTATCAAGAGTATCTCCACATCTATTTCTTCCGTATTCAACAAATCCGCAACCACATATCCGTCACCTGCATTATTTCCGCTTCCGGCAACAACAAGTACCTTATCACCTATATTCCAGTCTCCTACATAAAATATTGCTTCACCTGCTCTGTACATAAGTTCTTTGCTGTCTACAAAATTTGCAATTGTATAGCTGTCGGCATCTCTCATCTTTTTTACAGACAGCACTTTTTTTTGCTCAAAAGAATCAAAGAATTTTTTTACCAGTTTTCTGTAATCTCTCTCCTTTATTTCCATTCCCTTTGGCACCCATAAGTTCAAACTCCACACCCATTTCCACAACTCTTGTGTCAAGTGTTTCAAAACCGTTTTTTCTGTAAAAATCCAGTCTTTTCTTTCTCTGTTTAAAATTATCGCTTTCTTCTTCAACCGGTTCTATCGCCAGCGAAAGCCTCGGATGCATCTTCTTGTACTCACGCAATATTTTACTTCCGTATCCGCTCTGCCTCAATGAATTCTCAATAGCAAAATAGAAAATATATGAAAGCTCATCCCCCACCAATGTATGTATAAACCCGAGCCATTTATCATCATCATAAATTGACAAAAACTCCACACCTCTGTCATTGCCGACCAACACCATGATATAAAAAGGTATTCTCTCTTCAAAAGGGAAGGCATCAAAGTAAAGTTGTTTTATTTCTTCCAAGTTTTTTGTATTCTCATCTATTATCTCAAATCTGATCATTATTCTCCTATCCGAAAACATGGCTTTTATTCGCTACCATATCTTTTTCTTTATTGCTCCACGTACCGACATAATGAGTCGTAAAATGTTTTCATTTAAGAATTTTAATTCAATCTTTCGAAACTATTTTTTTCTTTTTAGATATAAAATGCTATTTTGTTTGACATTTTTTTGATAAATAGGTATAAAATCGTTTCTTGTTAAACTTAAGACTGATTACTCAGTCTATTTTGGGAGGTATTTAAAAATGTTAAAATTAAAATTATTTTCAATCGCTGCAATAGCTATGCTTGCTTTTACTGCTTGTGGTTCAAGCTCACAAAAAGCTGATGCTTCATCTGCTGTAGAGTCAGCTGCAAACGAAGTTTCTTCAGCTATGGAATCAGCAGCTTCAGAGGCTTCTTCAGGTGTTGAGGCAGGTAAGGCTGATGCTTCTTCAGCTATCGAGTCTGCAAACAGCGAGGCTTCTTCAGCTTTAGAGTCAGGTTTGTCAGAAGCTGCTTCAGCTTTGGAGTCTGCAGGTGTTGATGTTTCAAGCATTAATGACGCTGCAAACGAGATGGCTTCAAGCCTTGCTAATGATGCTGCAAATATTGCTTCATCTGCTGCAGAAGCTGCTACAAAGGGTAACTGATATAAGAATAAATCGAGTAAAAAAGTCAGGCTGCATTATGCAGCCGGCTTTTTTTATTTCTTCGATTTTAATGTGGCTGCACTTATTGCTTCTATCACTCCTGCTCTGAAGCTGTAATCTTCAAGCGCTTTTACACCTTCTATTGTAGTACCTGCAGGTGAGCAAACCAGATCCTTTAATACCGCCGGATGGATGCCTGTCTCAAGCAATTGTGTCGCACTTCCAAGTACCGTTTTTGCAGCCATCTTTATTGCCACATCTCTTTTTAAACCGTGAAGTACACCTGCATCGGCCAATGCCTCTATAAACATTGCAACATATGCCGGACCTCCACCTGAAAGACCTGTAACAACAGGGAAAAGTCTCTCTTCTACCCATTCCACAAGTCCTATTGCCGAAAACATGTCTTCAACAGTTTTCTTTTCCTCATCAAGTGCATTGCTGTCACTGTCAAGAGCAAATACTCCTTCTCCAACTATTGCAGGAGTATTCGGCATTATTCTAAGTACTCTTTTATCACTTCCAATCCACGACTTTATAGTGCCACTCTCAAGCCCAGCCACTATTGATATAATCAATTTATCTTTCAGATTTTTTGCGATTTTTTCAAAAAGTGCTTTTGCATGTATCGGCTTTACGGCTACAAGTACAGCATCCGAATTTTTTTACAAGATCCAACTCGTCATTGTATACATTAAACCCGTCTTCTTTTGCTTTTCCCATTGTCTTTTTTTCATATGTATCAAAAGCACCTATATCTTTTATGTCCAACGCCTTTTTGGTAACAAAACCTTTGGCAATGGCTGAACCCATATTTCCAAAACCTATTACACCTATTTTCATTGTATCTCCTATTCCAATATCTTATCTTTAAACTTGGATACCTCTTCCAAATACTTTTTGCCAAGTTCACTTATTGCTATATCTTTTCTCATAATATAGCCTATAGTCATCTTCTCATCAGAATCAAGCTTTACGGCCATGTACTCGTCACCGTTTAACTCTTCACATATTATACCTGAGCAAAGTGTATATCCGTTTAAGCCTACCATAAGATTAAGCAATGTCGCTCTGTCATTTGCCTTTATAAGTTTATGGTATTCATAGGTTGAAAGTACCTCTTCAGCAAAGTAAAAAGAGTTGTACTCTCCCTGTTCAAAAGAAAGGCATGGATAATCCATAAGTTCTTCCATTTTTATCTTACTCTTATTTGCCAAAGGATGATTCCTGTACAAATAAACATAAATACTGCACTCCATAATCGGGGCAAAGACAAGATTTGATTCATTAAAAAGTTTTGTCAGAATATTTTTATTAAAATCATTCAAATAAAGTATTCCTATCTCACTTTTAAATGTCTTTACATCATTGATAACATCAAATGTCTTCGTCTCATGTACAGCAAATTCATATTCATCCATACCGAATTGCTTTACCAGATTTACAAAAGCACTTACTGCAAAAGTATAGTGCTGCATTGATACACTGAATTTCTTTTTTAGCTTCGGACTTGAAATATATTTTGCCTCTATCAAATCAAACTGCTCAACTACCTGCCTTGCATATCCTACAAATTCACTGCCTTCCGGTGTAAGAAATATGCCTCTGTTATTCCTTGAAAAAAGTTTTATTCCTATTTCAGATTCCAATTCTGCAATTGCCGATGAAAGGCTTGGCTGCGTAATAAACAGATTTCCTGCAGCCTTATTTATTGAGCCGGCATTTGCCACTTCTATAGCATATTTTAATTGAGTTAAAGTCATACTATGCCTTCAATTCTTTACTTTCCAAAGTATTCTTTATAATTTCGCTTACCTTCTTTGCAAGTGATTTATGTGAGTCTGCAGTTAAATGCATAAAGTCGATATCATTCATAGTGACACATGAAGCCGAATCAAAAAATCCCACTCCAAGCTCCTTTGCTATAAGTTCATACTCTTTTGCAATTTCGTAGGACTTATCGGAGCATATACCCATATTTTTGCCTACATCTGAAAGTTCACATTCTTTTAATATCGGTCCCGGTGCAATTACAAGTATATTCGGCTTATCCCTCCAAACTTCCGCCTCCAGTGCCTTTTTTACAAGCCTTCTCATTCCAAGAGCAATATTTGCGGCAGTCAAAGAAAATCTTTGCTTACAGTCATTTGTTCCAAGCATAATAACAAGCATATCAATAGGTGAATGAGTCTGTAAGCATGGCAAAAGATATGTAAGTCCTGAAAGCCCCTCATTAAAAGGATCGTCAAGGCATGTGGTTCTTCCGCAAAGCCCCTCTTCCAATATTCTATATTCATTGCCAAGAAGCTTAGCCGCTACCATAGGCCATCTGATTTCTTCATTAAATCTGCCCCCTGTAGCAGCATCATATCCCCAGGTATTTGAATCTCCAAAAAAATAACAACTCTCTTTTTCATATTTCTTCCTATCTGTTATCATAGTTTTCTTCTATTATACTAAAAACTTCACAGTCTTTTTCAATACAGGTAATTTATCAAAATGAGCTGTACAAAACTTTGTACAGCTCGATTGTATTTAATATATTTATTTCTTTTTCTTTTTATAATAAAGATATCCTGAAATTATTACGGCGACAGCCCCTATAAAGGAAAGTATAATAATATATTTATTTATACTCTCAGTCCTGATCAGAACAATTTCTCCCTGTGGACTGTCTACTTTAAAGCTCAGATAAGACCCGACTTTGGTTGTATCTGCTTTTATAATACCGTTTTCAGTCTTTATTCCTACGGCATTTGCCTTACCGTCCTCATTTAAAACTCTAAGCTCAATACCCTCATTAATATATTTTCCTTCAGGTATTATGCTGTATTTATATGCCTTAATCACATCTTTATCTGTTTCAGGTACGGCGGTCTCTTCAACTTGAATACTTGTCCCTTCATAGAATAATGCACTTGCAAGTAAAACAGGCTTACCGTTTACATTTGTATCTGCCGAAATATTTTTTTATTCCATCTTTCCTCAACCAAATGTATATTTATATTTCTCTTTATATTGTTTAATTCCTTATTTTCCCAGTATGTATTATACCCTTCAACCTCCGGAGCCTTCGGAATATCGGCACCGCTGACATATGAATTATAGGCTACATTTACAGTCTTTATAATATCATCTCCCACAAAGTAATTTACTCTTAGCGTTTTAAATCCCTCAGGAGTATTATTATCCTGTAAAAGTTCCTCATATGAGACAATACCTGCTTCGGAGTTTAAAGTTATATCATTTATCGCTCCGACGCCTTCATCAACATATCTGTTCGCACTTACATAGGAGTCTTTTAAAACATCTCCTGCAATACTTCCGAATCTTCCGGAATTACTGCTGACTACAGTACTCATGGCGGTATTTCCAATCAAATCTTTTGCAATTCCTGCAATTCCTCCTATATAATCTGTTCCTTTTACATCTCCAAGCATATAAGAATCTTTAATAAGATTTTTGCTGTAACCTGCAATTCCTCCTATATAAGATCCGTTTTGTGAACTGACATCGGCAAAGTTTTTGTTTGCAATGACTGCCCCATAGTCGGCTTTTGCCACTATGCCTCCTGCGTAGTCATTTTTTACATTTATTTCACCTTCATTTGTATTTGACCGGATCAGTGCATATACATTATTTGAAAAATTAAGAGACGTCTCTCCTCTTTTATCAACATCATCTTTAATGTCTGTTTCCGTGATAATGCTGTCCTCCGGATCTATGCCTACTCTACCTACAATTCCGGCTGTATTTATATCACCGTTTATAATTGCCCTGTTTGCAGAGTTTTCCAGTCTGCCGTATACATATTCCTTAGGCGGGTTCACAGATACGTCAAAATAAATTTTTCCGTCATCAATTTTCTCTTTTAGTCTGTCCCCTCCGTTTTGAATAGTTCCTCTTATATTGTCAATTTCATTCCTTACTCCGTCAACACTGCCCTTTATATCCTGTCTGCTGCTTCTTAAGTCTTGTCTTGCTTTATTTATCTCAGCTTCAAGCTCATCTTTTTTTCCGCTTACAGTGTCATAGGAATTATCAAGATTCTGTCTTAAGTCACTTTTCTCATCATCCAGATAGTCAAGTAACTCATTTGATTTTGAGTACAAATCGTCAATCTCATGAGTAATTGCCTGAAAGTCGTCTGCAATATTGTCGGCACTTTCTTTTTTATCTTCAATATCACTTTTCATTCTTTTAGATATCTCATTGATATTTTTTTATAGCCTGCAATAAGATTTTGAAGTTTGGTGTTTCTGTCGTTGATGATATCCTTATAGCTTTCTCCATGCCTTAAATCTCCAACATTATCTCCTATATCTGAAATATCGGAGTTTATATTACCGGTTATACTCTTTATATCATTATTTTTTTCTTTCAACCCGGCATCAAATTTATCCGCCTCTTCACTGTGGAAATTTTTTCTTTCTTTTATGCTGTCTTCAAGCTCATTTTTTTTAGAATCAATGCCGTCTACATTATTCTCCAATATAGTTGCATTCTTATCCACCTCGGCCTCAAAAGCATCCAATAGCTTTGACAATGTTTCCGTCTGTCTTTCAAGGCTGTCTATAGTATCACCTTCATATGAAATCTCTATATAAGGCTTTAATAATCCGGCTATACCTCCAATATCCTTTCTGCCGTAGACGGAAGCTTCATTTATACAATTATTTACAGCACCTGTCTGTAAGCCTACTATACCTCCTACTTTATATCCTATATGAGAGTATCCTACCTTTTCACTGTTTGTACAATCTCTTATAATTCCGCTTGATACTCCGGCAATTCCGCCTGTCATCTCCTGTTTAACATCATCTGTAACGGCATTTGAAACGGAAATACTTGGTATACTTTTCATTTTATCATCATCAGGAAGTACACTTTCATTATCACCTGCAATTCTTCCAAGGTTTTGTGAACCTACAATACTTCCCTTATTATATCCGCAGATACCTCCGACTATTTTTGTACCTGTTACGGCAGCATGATTTTTTGAGTTGATTATAAATCCGCTTTCATCATTTACACCGGCTATACCTCCTACTCTTTTATAAGCCGTTACATATCCGGCAAAACTCACATTCTCTATAACGCCTTTATTGGTTCCTACAACTCCTCCTACAACCGTCTTACCTCCGTCAGGGCTTATATTTCCTTCCACATGAAGATTCTTAATGCTTCCCTTTGTACCGAGTACACTTATAAGACCTGCACCCGTACTTTTTTCGCTTACATTAAGTCCCTTTATTGTATATCCGCTGCCGTCAAGAGTTCCGGAGAATATTGAAACAGGCTTAAAGTCCTTATCCGACAAGTCAATATCATTTGTTAAAACATAGGTCTTATTTAATGTGAAATTCTCAACTGTAGAACCCTTTGAAAGACTTATGAGTTCATCGGCGCTGCTTATATTTATAATATCCTGTGTATTTTGCACAGAGTTGATATCGACATTTGCAGTCGCATATACCGGTAAAACATTTCCGAATATTAAACTAAGACTCAGTAATAATGCTGTTTTCTTCTTCATCTTCTCTCTTATTCTCCTCCTCATTTATTTTTCTTGAAAACGATGTCTTGTCAATAATGAAATCAAAAGTATAAAGCAATATCGGCAACACTACCATTACCATTATCATTGAAATAACAACTCCCTTTCCAAGAGTTTTTCCGAGAGATGCAATGGTCGGATTTGATGTGATATTTCCTATTACAAATCCTGAAGCCGCCATAATACTTCCCGATGTAACTATTGTAGGGAACGCCTCATTTAAAGTTCTTGATATTACATTCTTTCTGTCTGAAATCTCTTCTCTTAGAGCCAGATATCTGCTTGTGATAACAATTGCATAATCAATTGTCGCTCCCATCTGTATTGAACTTACTATCAAATAACTTAAGAAGAACATATTTTCTCCTGTAATATATGGCAAACTGAAGTTGATCCATATACTTCCCTGTATGGTAAGTACCAATATAAAAGGCAATGCCGCATTTTGGAATGTAAAAAGCAATATAACGCCAACCAAAAGTGCCGTTACAATACTGATCCTTAAATTATCACCTCCAAATGATTTGCTGATATCATAATCACTTGAACTGTCGCCGACAACATATGCTTCATCATAATATTTTTTTGCTATTTCTCGCACATTATCTATATTGCTAAAGGTATCTTCACCTTCAAGAGGCTTATCCCATATAAGTAAAATTCTTGAATACTTTTCACTTTCCAGCTGTTTTCTTGCATCTGTTATACTCTTATGTATATCTTCTATATCGCTGATAGTATCCTCATCTATATCAAGACCGCCCTCTTCAATTTGGTTATATAAAAAGTCCACCATATTTATTATAGGTATTTTATAGCTGTCAATGCTCTTCATAAACGCACCATACTGCTCATTCTTTAATGCATAGAATCTGTATGCGGCCTTTACAAGATCCACATCAACATCTGCAACCTCTGCAAGTTCCCTCGGATTTAGACTGTCTGTAAGTACATATTCGCCGTTATTACCTACTTCAATATTTGCAAGACCTGTAACTCTCTTTACACCTTGAATATTTGAAACTTCTTTAAGCAGTGCGGCCTCCCGTAAGTAGTCCTCCTTCGGAATTACTATCGCCATTATATTGCTTCTTCCAAACTGCTCCTCAATCTTTTCTTTCGCCTCAAGATATTCGGTCTTCTTATCAGACTCTATGGAATTTACATCAAATATATATCCGGTTTTGTTTGAGAGTATAACTCCACCGACTGTAATAACTATAAATAAAGGAAGTATTACTCTTTTCAACTTTAAAATTCCGCTTCCAAATACTTCTATATTGGGTACAAAATTTTTATGCATTGATTTTTCAATCTGTTTTTCAAACATCATTATCAGTGCAGGCATAAATGCAAATACTGCAAGCATACTGAATATAATTGACTTAAGCAAAACTCTTCCAAGGTCCATACCTATCTGAAACTGCATTGTCATCAGTGCCACCATACCTGCCATAGTGGTAAGAGAGCTTGATGATATCTCGGGTATAGCCTTTGCAAGTGCTTTTATAAGAGCATGCTTAGGCTTATACTCACTTCTTTCCTCCATAAATCTGTGAAAAAGTATTATTGCATAGTCAATAGCAAGTGCCAACTGCAATACCACACCTACAGCCTTTGTCACAAACGAGATTCTTCCGAATATAAAATTTGTACCTATATTCAGTACTATCGCTATGCCGAATGTAAGCATGAAAATCAGTATTTCCATATATGTTTGTGAGGTGAACAATAACACTGCAATTATTATGATTATTACCAGGACAAATATAACCTTCATATCCTTGTTCAAATCTTTGGCATCATCCTTATCAATAGTTGTATATACAACATTGTCATAAGCTGAAACTAAATCTCTGACCTTGACTATTGCGTCCTGAACCAATTTTGAACTTTCAACATCGTCAAAGCTGATGGTATAAAGAGCTGAAAAATTCTTATAATAATCTTCAATATTCTTATTTTCATAATCCTTATCGGACTTATCATAAAAATCTACTTTTGAAACTCCCTTAATATCCGCAATTTCTTTTGATACTTCAAGAGCTTTTTCGTAATCAACATTGTAAATCATAACTTTTGCCGTTCCGAAAGTTGTAAAGTTATTATCCATAATATCAAGTCCCTGCTTAGTTTCGGAGGTCTGCGGTAAATAGTCTGATAATTTATCACTTACCTTTACCCATGATGAACTGAACACTCCGAATACTGCGGCAAGAATAAAAAATACCAGAAAAGCTTTTCTTTTATTCACTATAAATGAAGCAATCTTTTCAAACATCTTTCTCTCTCCTATTCTTTATACTTATGTATATTTTTTTAGACATGTGACTATTATTTTGGTATTATAGTACATTTAAGAGCTTTTTTCAACATCTGTTTATTATTTTTTAAGCAAATCTTTTTTTAAATAAAAAAAGTTGGGATCCATATTGAATCCCAACAAAAATTATTCCTTATTTATTTTTTCTTTTTATTTGTATAATATGTGTCATCCATAGGTAATTTCGGTCTTAATTTGCCGTCTCTCTTATAGTATGCATTCTGTACTGCCGGTGCGGTAGGAATTGTTGCAATCTCACCGATACCCTTTGAACCGTATGCCACTCCAAGGAGCTCTTCCTTCTCCACATATATCGCCTCAATCTCAGGTATATCTGTAGCTCTCATAAGACCAAGTGTTCCATACTTTGACTTGACCATACAATCTTGAAGCTTAAAGTCCTCTGTAAGTGCATATCCGAGTGACATAAGCACTCCACCCTCTATCTGACCCTGTATTGAAATAGGGTTTACCACCTTTCCTGAGTCATGAGCGGCATAAACCTTTTTAACCTTACCGTCATCATCAAGTACAACAAGATGTGTAGCGAATCCGTATGCAACATGAGACTTAGGGAAAGGTACATCTGCACCGAGCTTATCTGTAGGCTCAAAGTACTCTGCATAGTAGTCTTTACCGTTAAGCTTATTTAAATCTCCGCCAACAGCATCAAGGTCCTTTTTAAGTTCAAGAGAAACTCTTCTTATGGCCTCACCGCTTATAAGAGTCTGTCTTGATCCTGAAGTAGTACCTGAATCAGGATCAAATTCAGAGTTACATCCCATATTTTTAAACTTGTACTTCGGCAAATTCAAAGTTTCCGCCGCCATCTGTATAAATATTGTTGCGCAACCCTGACCGATATCGGAAGCACCGCAATATATCTCTATAACACCGTCATTAACAATAAGTTTTGCACGTCCTGTATCAGGAAGTCCTACACCTACGCCGGCATTCTTCATAGCACATGCCAAGCCTACATTCGGATAGTTTGCTTCATAAGCATCTTTACAGCTTCCAATGTCTCTTTAAGAGCTGTTGAACAGTCTGCTATCTGTCCGTTAGGCAATACCTTGCCCGGTTCGATAGCATTTCTGTATCTGATTTCCCAAGGTGATATTCCAACCTTTTCTGCAAGTAAATCTATAATGGACTCAAGCGCAAACTCACTCTGGCACACTCCGAATCCTCTGAAAGCGCCTGCAGGAGGGTTATTTGTATAGTATCCGTATCCTCTTATATCATGATTCTGATAGCAATATGGTCCTACCGCATGAGTACATGCACGCTCAAGTACAGGTCCGCAAAGAGACGCATATGCACCTGTATCAAAATAGATATCACAGTCAAGTCCTGTAAATATACCGTTTTCATCACATCCAAGAGTAAATGTACCGTGCATTGCATGACGCTTCGGATGGAATGCAAGCGACTCGTCTCTGCTAAACTTCGCCTTAACCGTTCTTCCAAGCTTATATGCACAAAGTGCCGCTATATGCTGAACGGAAACGTCCTCTTTTCCACCGAATCCGCCACCTACATACTTGTTCTCTACAACAACTTTTGACGGATCCCAGCCGAACATTATAGCTACTTCTTTTCTTGTATCGAATACACTCTGATCGGTACTGAAAATCTTTACACCGTCCTTATACGGCATTGCTATAGCACACTCCGGCTCAAGGAAGGCATGCTCTGTAAAAGGTGTATCAAATGTCTCGGTAACAGTATACTTTGAATTTGCGATTGCTTCCTTTGCATCACCTCTTTTAACATGTCTTGACTGACAAAGGTTTCCGTTTGGATGAACCTTAGGTGCATTCTCCGCCTTAGCCTCATCTATATTTCTTACAGGCTCAAGTACCTCATATTCCACTTTAACTAAAGTCTTAGCCTTCTTTAATATTTCTTCACTCTCCGCCACAACAAGACACAATGCATCACCGACAAATCTGGTAACTTCACCCTTTGGAATCATAACGTCCCAATCCTGCTGGATGTGTCCAACCTTATTATTCGGTACATCCTCGGAAGTATATATTGCAACCACACCTTCAAGCGCTAGAGCCTCTGAAACATCTATATCAAGTATTCTTGCTCTTGGATACTTTGTTCTTACTGCCGATACATGGAGCATATTTTCAAGTTCCACATCATCAACATACTCACCGATACCGAGAACCTTGTCTCTTACATCAATTCTGAAAGCATTTGAACCTACACCGTAGTCATCACCCTTTTCAAGCTCTTCATCAATCTTTCTGTCGCCTCTAAGTATCTGAGCCGTAAGGTCAATACCCTCAATAATCTTCTTATATCCTGTACATCTACAGATATTTCCCTTTATCGCCTCTTTGATTTCGTCTTCTGTAGGATTAGGATTTCTGTCAATAAGAGCTTTACCTGACATTACCATACCCGGAATACAGAATCCGCACTGTACAGCACCTTTTGATCCGAATGCATATACAAATGCCTCTTTTTCAAAGTCGCTTAATCCCTCAACAGAAACAATGTTCATTCCCTGTGCTCTTTTTGTAGTCATAACACAGGCTCTGGTAGCTTTTCCGTCAATTATAATGGTACAAGTACCGCAAGCTCCCTGACTACATCCGTCTTTTATAGATTTGAGCTTTAAATCGTCACGTAAAAATCTTAAAAGTGACACTTCTTTTTCAGTTTCAACCAATTTACCGTTAACTGTAAAACTGTACATCAAAATTCCCTCCACGATGTATTTATATGCCATTAAATACGTTGCTGATTTTATCTTTTTAAAATCGCGGCATATATGATTGTTTGTAAATTTAATTCGGGTTTATAACAATTAATTTCAGATTTTTTTGAACACAAGATCTAAATGTTATTTTTTTACCAAAAAAATTTTTAGATATATCTTCCTTAAAGAAAAATATCCCGTAATCTTATTCACATTTTTTTCAACAATGTATTGTCGACATTATAGCATAATTTTTAGAATAAATAAACTTTATTTTTATTTATGTATTCGATAATAAGCAACATTTTTGCCCTATTTTCCTTAATGTTTGACTTGGTGAGATACCAAAAATATTTTTTTATAGTCTACTGAAATAAAGCGGGTCACGATACCCCACATTTATGGCCGTTTCAGTAACGGATACCCCCGACAACAGCATATTTACAGCCTTTTTGAGGCGTAATCTTATAAGATAATCTATAGGTCTTATATGGTAAATCTTATTAAATGTATAAGAAAAAAATGAGCCTTGTTCATACCTGCAATATCGGCCAGATCTTCAAGGCACAAATTTTTTTATTATAGGATTTTTCCATAAATTCCACGGCATTTTTCTATCTGTAATATCTCCTTATTTATCATAGAATATCCGAAAGAACTTAGAATAAGTTGTTGAGCAATAATGCTGTTATGCCTATGAACTTGACAAAAAGATAAATGCTGTAGTATCTTCAGATAATAAGAACTCAGTTGAATTAAAAAATGCCCTCATTATGTGTGCATACAATGATTCAACCTTCGATGCTTACAAGCTCTATGTTACAAATGACAGAAATAAAGATTTGGATGCAAATGCTGTGGAACTTATGAAGAATAATACTGTTTTTAAGTGATGTACCTGCAATAGCAAATAATAAAAATGTTTAAAATGGAAATAAGCTTACCAAAAAATTATGATAAAACAAAGAGTTATCCGCTTATACTTTTTAAATGACGGTGAAATATTCCGTTTAAAAAGCTTTAAAAAGATAAAGCAATAATTATAGGGTTAAAAGCCGAAAACAGATTGGACGCTTTTTACACCTAAGCCTGCCAAAAAAATATAAGACCCGGTATGCCTGATTTTGGCGGAAGTGCCGATAAATATCACCATCTGATTTTTTTGAAACTTTTTTTGCCTGAAATTTTGTCCGAGTACAATATAGATTATGAAAAGAATTGTATATGGCGGATATTCTCTTGGCGGACTGGCGACAGTATATTCACTTTCAACTATTGATATACCGGGTATGGTATTTTCACTTTGCGGTTCATTCTGGTATCCGGATTTTATAAAATACTGTGAAGATACCGATTTTAAAAAAACAAAAAAAGCTTCCGTTTATTTGCTGAACGGAAAAAAATGAGGGAGATAAACATAATAATATTTTTAGAAAAATGCACCAAAGATTGCTAAAGATTTACACAGTATAATTAAAGAAAAGATTATGGATGTTACCTCTGTATTTGACAATTACGGACACCATGAAAATCTTGAAAGCAGGTACAGTAATCTGTGCATATGGCTAAGTGAAAAAAACTTAAAGTTTAATACTAAAAAAACAGTAAACCGATTCGGCTTACTGTTTTTTTATTACTATACTCTTTTTATTTCAAATCTGAATGACTCATACTCTTCTTTAATTCTCGGAATTAAAACTCCACCCTTCATCCAAACTTTACCTCTTCTTTTTTCACCTGCTATCTCATAATAAGCATTGTCTTCAAGGCCTCTCGGATAAATATAAATATTTGACTCATTCGCCTCTACAGCCTGTACCACTGCACTTAAAAGACCGAATGACTTATCCTTTGATACTACCTGCCATGCGGTAACTCTTGATTTATCATAAGGACTTGTAATTCTGTAGTAATCGCCTTCATGTATAAGTTCATCATACTTAAGATAGTCCTTAACCTGAGACTTTACCTGTTCCTGCTCTTTTTCAGATACCTTGTTTAAATCAAGCTCGTATCCGAAAGTGCCTCCCATAGCTACGGTAGCTCTGGTTTCAAAAGGCGTTTTCCTTGTAGTTTGATGATTAGGTGATGCCGATACATGTGCACCTGCACTGCCGATAGGATATGCAAATGAGCTTCCATACTGTATTTTCAATCTTTCAACAGCGTCGGTATCATCACTTAACCAAATTTGAGGATGGTAATAAAGCATACCGAGGTCATATCTTCCGCCGCCGCCTGAACAGCCCTCAAACATAATATTCGGATACTTCCTTGTAAGTTCACCCAGTAAATCATAAAGGCCCAAAACATATCTGTAATGGAACTCTCCCATATTTTTAACAGGAAGTTTTGCTGAATATACTGCAGACAAACTTCTGTTCATATCCCATTTGATATACTCAATATTGGCATTGTCAAGGATCTTTACCATCATATCTTTAATATAATCTCTTACATCTTTTCTGGTAAAGTCAAGAATAAACTGTTCTCTGCCCTTCACGCCCTTTCTGCTAGGTACTCTAATCATAAAATCAGGATGCTCTCTATAAAGTCTTGTATCCTCGTTTATCATCTCAGGCTCAAACCAGATGCCGAATTTCATATCTATTGCATTGATACGATCAACCAATTCCTTTAATGATGAACCAAGTTTCTCCTCATTGACATACCAGTCACCAAGACCTCTTACATCATCATATCTTTCTCCGAACCATCCGTCATCCATAACCAAAAGCTCTATTCCAAGACTCTTTGCCTTTGATGCTATATCAAAGATCTTGTCTGCATTGAAGTCAAAATATGTGGCTTCCCAGTTATTTATAAGTATCGGTCTATGCTTATGTACAAACTCACCCTGCTGCAAATTCTGTCTTACGGCATCGTGGAATGAATGTGTCATTTTTTCAAATCCTGCATTTGAATATGTAAATACAACCTCAGGAAGTACAAGCTCTTCACCTGCATTCAATATATATTCAAACTGCTCAGGATGAAGACCTACGACAAGCCTTGTCTGATTTACCTGATCTATTTCCGCTTCGATTATAAATGAACCGCTATATACAAATGCAACACCCACACATTCACCAAAAGTTTCTGTAGCATCCTTTTTTGCAAGTATTGCAAAAGGATTTTGCTGATGGCTTGAGGTACCTCTCTTGCTTTCAAGTACCATCTTTCCATGCAAAAGCGGACTTCTCTCAAACTCTCTTTCCATAGCATGCTTTCCATGGAAATGTATAAGATCAAAATCACCGTCCACCATATCTATACATGCTGAAAGTGCCTTTTCTATTTTGAGTTCATTTGCAGATGTATTTACTATTCTGACAGCTCTTGTAATAATATCATATTTTTCAAGTACACCATACAAAAGCTCTACTCTTACTCCACTTACCTTATCTATAAGGTTTACTTTAAGACTCTCACCCTCTTCCTCATTCCAAAAAAATGCAGGAAGTCCCGGCAAATCATATTTTCCCTTTTTGATTTCACATGAATCATATTTTAATTCCACTACATTTGTACCGTCAGGATTTATTACCTGAATGCAGTCAACTCTGTAATCCCCGTTTCCAAAAGTAGGATATTCCTGTGGATATACATCCAAAGAATAGCTTCTATCCGGTGTTTCATACGGATTTCCGCTAAAACCTCTGTCTATACTGCTGATTCTATAGGACATATCGTCACTGTCTTCTATTCTTTCACCATACCATGTATGGAAGAGATAACCTAAGTCATCAAACTTCATCTGATATGATGTATTCTTTGTTGAAAGAGTAATTAAATTACCGTTTAATTTAATAGACATAAAAACCTCTTAATATTATAATTTTCCGCCCGATGTCGCTATACCTTCTACAAACTGCTTTTGGAATATCAGATATAGAATAATCATAGGAATACAAGCAAGTAGTGAAGCTGCCATCAGTTGTGGATAGTTGTTTGTATACTGTCCCTGCATTTTAGCAAGTGCAGCGGAAAGTGGCATAACATTCTTATTTACAATCATCGGCCACATAAGATCCTTGTAAGCAAACCGCCGTGAAAATCCCCAGTGCAATCATTCCCGAACGCACAAGCGGCATCATAATAAGCAAAAATGTCTGTCCGATATTGCATCCGTCTATTCTTGCAGCCTCTTCAAGATCTCTTGGAAGTGACATAAATGTCTGTCTCAGAAGGAAAGTTCCAAAAGCCGATACAAGTCCCGGGAATATAAGGGCAAATATTGTATCAAGCATTCCAAGCTTACTTACCATAAGGTACTGCGGAATAATAAATATCTGACTTGGAACCATCATTTGGAAAAGTACAAGTCCGAAGCACACAGTTTTGCCCGGAAAATCAAGTCTTGCCAATGCATAACCTGCTATAGTGGATGTCATTACCGCAAAAAATACTCTTCCGACTATAAGCAATAATGTGTTCAGATATAATTTCATAAAGTCCATATTGTTGATGACTTCAGTGAAATTTGAAGTTATCCATTTTGCAGGAAATATAGTAAACGGATTCACAGATGTAGACTCTGTTACTGTTTTAAAAGCTGTAAGTGCCATCCATGCAAAGGGTACGATCATAGTTATGGATACCATGATAAGTATCACATGAATTAAAAGTTTATTTAATTTCATATCTCCTCCTAATTATAATGAACCCATTTTTTCTGTGCCAACATCTGTAATATGGTGATAATAATGATAATTAACAATAAAATTACCACGACTGCAGCTCCCATTCCCTTATCCTGATTTCTGAAAGCATACTGATAGAATAAGAATACTAAAGACTGAGTCTTTGGAAGTGCCGGATTATTTCTGTCCATTACCATGTATATAAGGTCAAATACCATAAATCCACCTATTACTCTTGTAATACTTACAAAGAATATGGTAGGTGAAAGCAGCGGTATTGTAATATTAAAGAACTGATGTATTCCGCTTGCCCCGTCAAGGCTTGACGCCTCATAGTAGTCACTCGGTATTTCCTGTAATCCGGAAATAAAAAGTATCATATTATATCCGATTATTGACCATATACCTATTATGGCAATAGAATATACAGCCAGATTAGGATCTGATATCCAGTTTACTTTCAAATGGAAAATATTATTTATAAGTCCGAACTCGGAATTGTAAAGCCATCTCCATACCATTGCCACTGCAGCAGGTGCAGCCACCATTGGAAGGAAGAAAACGGTACGATAAATACCTCTTCCCTTTATTTTTCCGTTTAAGAATACCGCCAGTACCAAAGCTATCGCTATTGAAAAAGGCACTTCAACTATTGCATATTTGAATGTATTTATAATCGCCTGCCATATCTCAGTCCCTTGGAAAAGTTTTATATAATTTCCGAATCCTACAAATTTATTTCCCTTTCCAAAATCTCCTGTTTTGAAAAAGCTTTGATATATCGTTCTAAATGTAGGGTAAATATTGAGTACCAATAGTCCTAAGACTGTCGGAAACATAAACGCCCATCCCCATCTTAGCTCACTCTTTTGTCTTGGTGTCATCCTACTTTTATTCATATATTCTCCTTATAACAAAGAGCCGCTACAAATGTAGCGGCTCCGGGTAAATGCATCAATTATTCCTGTGACAACAGTTCATTCATATCGGATGCGGCCTTCTTACATGCCTCATCTATACTTACCTTATTGCTCCAAGCCTCTACAAGATTTGCTGTGTTCTTGTTTTCCCAAACTACCGTTGCTCTTGAGTGTGGTCTGATTACAAGGTCACTGTCATTTAACATTGTTAAGTATGGCTCAAGGTTGAACTTATCTGTATTGTTCTTCCACAAATCAGATACACCCTCATATGCTGCCATTGTTACACCAAGCTTTGCCTGCTTTTCCTGATTGTCCTTTGTTGAGAACCACTCGATAAGCTTCCATGCAGCCTCAGGATTCTTTGTACCTGCATTAGCAGCCCATCCGAGACCGTTATAAAGGCTGACTCTCTTACCTGTAGTTGCATCCTTTGGAAGTACAGCCACGTCACAATTTGCAACAAGATACTCGTTCTCCTTAAACGGTGCAACCATCCATGAACCCTGTGGGAGCATAGCAATTTTACCTGACTGTAAGAGTACATCTGTACCTGTCTCAGACATTACAGTAGCATCAGGCATAGCGTCTTTTCTAAGCTTATCAACAAACTCCATCGCCTTTAAAGTGTTAGGGTCATCCATTCCCGATTTTTTCTCATCATCTGAAATAACCTTGCCGCCCATTGAATATACTATATTATACCATCCGTCCTGGTTGTTTGAAGGATTCATAGCTGTACCGAACTGGCTTCCGTCAGGCTTTGTAAGCTTTACAGCCGCATCATAGTAATCATCCCATGTCCAGTTCTCATCAGGATATGCAAGTCCTGCCTCATCAAACATTGTCTTGTTGTACCAAAGTGCTATTGTATCCACATCCTTAGGTATTGCATATGTCTTACCGTCATTTACATATAATTCCTTAATATCCTCAGGGAACTTATCCATCTCAAGCTTATCGCTTGCCTTGATTTTGTCTGTAAGATCCATAAGGATACCGTTTTCCATATATTTTTGTGACTCATTTGAGTGCATCCAGAATACATCCGGCATATCTCCGCCTGAAGCGCCTGCCTCAAGTAATGTCCAGTATGAGTCCCATGTGATTACCTGAAGATCTACCTGATATCCTGTTTCTGCAGTAAAATCATTGATGATTTCCTGTAATCCCGGCTTTTGTCCGTTATCCCATATAGCAACTGTTATCTTTCCGCCGTCACCGCCGCTTTGTGAGCTGTCTGTCAGCTGCAGATGATTTATCGGCTCCACCTGATGATGATCCGCCACAAGCTGCCAAAGATAATACCATCATTGATGATAGTGCTAAACCAAGTAATTTTTTCTTAATCATTTTAAGTCCTCCCTTAAATTTCATGGTCTTATAATAATATAATTATTTTTTTGTCATGCATTTCAAAAATGTTATATAAATTTGTCAATTTGTAATTGGTTTCAAGTTCTTTTGTTTATTATTACCTGTTTAAGGTGCATTTATACGGTGTTTTTAACTTTTTATACTATATTCAATGATTGTTATTTCGTAAACTAACTATAAAAATTGAATGCACTTACACAGATTTATTATTGCAATTAAAAACTTCAACAAAAATAAAAATATATCCTATGAATATATTTTCAATATGTATTTATATTAAAATGGAGAATTATGGAAGGTATAAATTTTAAGCTTTTTAACGATCAGACATTCTCTGATTGCTTTATAAATTTTGCAGGTCATGAAGAATGCAGTCCCGGACACAGATTCGGCCCTGCTATAAGACCCTGCTATATAATACATTTTATATTAAACGGTAAGGGTAAGTTTTTTTGTTCAGATGTGGAATATGATCTTGGCGAGAACCAAGCTTTTTTAATAGAGCCCAGCGCAATGACTTTTTACCAGGCTGATTTTGAAGATCCCTGGCATTATCTTTGGGTCGCATTTAAGGGTGATAAAACCGTGGATATAATGAAACGTATAGGTATAAGCTCTGCCAACCCTGTTTTATCCGGTGACAGAGAAAAAATAATAGCTATTACAGAGGCGATACTTGATACGGATTCAAGCGGATTTAAAGAGGAATTAAAAAGACAGTCACTTTTATATGAGTTTTTAAGTGCTATATGTCCCGATACAATGTATTCGGAATCTTTAAGTCAATCGACAGAGCTTAGAAATAATAATTATCTGGTAAGAGCCGTAGAATTTATTCAGAATAATTTCTACAATCAAATAGGTGTTACCGATGTTTCCTCTCATTTAGGTATAAGCAGAAATTATCTTTTTACACTTTTTAAAAATACAATGGGACATTCACCATCTGAATACCTGACGTATTGCAGACTTAACAGAGCCTGTCATATGCTTGATGACTCCGCTCTGTCTGTAGAAAATGTCGCATATTCATGCGGCTATGATTCTCTATCTGTTTTTTCAAAGGCCTTCAAACACAAATACGGTATGACGCCCTCAGCATACAGAAAATTAAAGTATGAAAATGATAAAATGTCGGATCTTGAGTTTAACAGATTTATAAAGAGAATGGATAAAGATACAAAATAAAAAAATTACCCGGATCATTTTAGATCCGGGTAATTTTTTTAATCTATATAAATTATCCTAACTGATTTAATCTGCTGATAAGCTCATTTACATCGATACCATGTACCATAGCGGCCTCTGCAAGTGACTCCATCTGTGATGAAGGGCATCCAAGGCAGTGCATACCGATATCCATAAGAACGCTTGCTGCAGCAGGGTTCTCTGAGAGTACCTCACCGATAAGCATATCAGGGCTGTACTTTCCGTCTGCTACTTCCTTCTCAACCTTTCCGAAGAAAAGCTCGATATCATCCTCAACTGTTCCGATACCTGCAATACCGAAGTTCTCAACCAAAACCTTAGCTACATTTGGTGAAAGGAATCCCGGAAGTGTTGGTCCAAGGTGAATGTTCTTTACACCTAAGTATAAAAGCGCAAGTAAAACGATAACTGCCTTCTGCTCATACCATGCAATGTTGAACTCAAGCGGAAGATCATTGATATCATCAAGTCCGAATACTTCCTTAAGCTTAAGTGCGATAACTGCCAATGAATAAGAGTCATTACACTGACCTGCATCAAGAACTCTTGGAATACCACCGATATCTCCAAGGTCAAGCTTATTGTACTTGTACTTAGCACATCCTGCTGTAAGAATAACGGCATCCTTTGGAAGAGCCTTTGCAAAATCTGTGTAGTAGTTTCTTGCCTTTGAACGACCGTCACAACCTGCCATTACAACGAACTTTGAAATAGCACCTGATTTAACAGCATCTACTACCTTATCTGCAAGTGCAAGAACCTGTGCATGTGCAAAACCGCCTACGATATTTCCGCTCTCTATCTCTGTTGGAGGTGCACACTTCTTAGCCTGCTCTATGATCTCTGAGAAATCCTTCTCCTCACCGATATCGCCTGCGATATGCTTACATCCCGGATAACCTGCTGAACCTGTTGTATAAAGTCTGTCAATATAACTTGCCTTAGGTGGTACGATACAGTTTGTAGTCATAAGGATCGGTCCGTTAAAGCTCTCGAACTCTTCCTTCTGCTTCCACCATGCATTACCGTAGTTACCCTTAAGATTTGAATACTTCTTAAGCTCAGGATAATACTGACCTGCAAGCATCTCTGAGTGAGTATAAACATCTACTCCTGTTCCCTGTGTCTGCTTTAAGAGCATCTCAAGATCTCTTAAATCATGTCCTGAAACAAGGATACCCGGGTTTGTTCCTACACCGATATCAACTGTTGTAATCTCAGGGTTGCCGTAAGCTGTTGTGTTTGCCTTATCAAGTAAAGCCATTCCGTTTACACCGTACTTACCTGTCTCAAGTGTAAGTGCTACTAAATCATCCGCACTCAAGCTGTCATCAAGTGTTGCAGCCAATGCTCTCTGTAAGAATGCATCTACCTCACCGTCATCCTGTAAAAGTGCATTTGCATGCTTTGAATATGCTGAAAGTCCCTTAAGACCGTATATAATAAGCTCTCTAAGGCTTCTGATGTCCTCGTTTTCTGTTGCAAGCACACCTACTGTAGCAGCCTTTGTAAGATACTCACTCTCATCATATGACTCCCAAAGAGCCGCCTCAGGAAGATTATCCTTATTTGAGAGTTCATTTAAAAGTTCCTTCTTAGCATCAAGAGTCTTCTTGATTCTTGCAATAATAGCATCATTGTCAAAGTTGGCATTTGTAATTGTGATGAAAAGGTTTAAAGTAACAAGGTGATTTATTTCCTTGCTTATTTCTTTTCCTTCTGCACGAAGTCTTGTTGTAACTGCTGATATACCCTTACTTACATATATAAGTAAATCCTGCATATTTGCAACTTCAGGCTTCTTACCACATACACCTACCTGTGTACAACCTGTGTTACCTGCTGTCTCCTGACACTGATAACAAAACATTTTGTTTTCCATTTCTACCTCCTCTTACTATGACTGTTCTACAGTCTATGAGCAATCTGTTCTACAGATTTAAGTTTATTTTTCCTTTTGCATCTTGTGCATGAGTGTATAATAACAGAAAGAAAATCTAAAAACTGTAACTTTGGTTACTGAGCAATGTTTTTTTTTAAAGACTTTTCAGTCCCTCCAGATTTTTTACTATAAGGTCTTTTCTCACAACCTTTATATAGCCGTCTTCCTGCATTTTCATAAGTTCTCTTGAGAGTGAAGGTCTTGCGGCATTTAAAAAGTCCGCAAACTCTTCTCTACTCATCTTTAAAGTAACTCTGTCTCTGTCATTCATATTCTGCAATATAAATCTTGCAATCTTTTGCTTCAATGTTGAACATGACAGCACCTGTAATCTGTTATTTAAATAGTATGTCCTCTCCGCAAATATTGTGAGCAAATTTGAGAGCATTTTATTTTGAAGTGCTGAAGGCTTATCCCCAAGTCTTGTAAGATACTCTTTGGGTATCTCCAAAATCTTACTTGGCGAACTTGCACATGCATAATTTGCATACTCATCATGATTTAAAAACAAAAAAACCTCTCCGAAAAGCTCTCCGGGGTTTGAAAACATACCTAATATACTTCTTTTTCCGTTCACGGAGTCATTTCCTACAGATACACTACCCTCAACCAACATGGTAATGTATCTTGGTTTGTCTCCCTGATTGAAAATCATCTCACCTTTTCTGAAACCGAGGATATCGGCCTTTGCCTCTTTTAGGCAAAGCTCTATCTCTTCTTCAGTCATTCCCCTAAAGAGTGGGGACTGTGTATAACTTCCTGACATATATCTCCTTCAAGCGTCATACCCGCACGCAACCTTTTTCTAGATTCTTGCATAATTCCGTCAATATAATTCAGTTGCACTAAAACTTCTTTTTCTTCTGCCGTAGTTTCTATTATCTTATCAATTCCGCCGTTTTTGATAACGATTCTCTTATCCGCCATCAATGCCAACAGAGGATCATGAGTAGCCATAAGGACTATCTTATCCTGTGATATCAAAAGGTCTAAAGCCTTCTTTCTGTCTATTCCGGCATTTTCAATCTCATCAATCAAAACGATGGGTGAAGAACTCAGCACTGCAGTATCGGCAATCATAAGAGCTCTGGATTGACCTCCGCTTAGAGCTGTAACTGCTGTCTCCGGTGCAAAACTTTTCTCCGGCAAGTTTATTTGCTTCATGTAGGATCTTCTCAACTACAGTATCGATATCTTCGACCATTCTGCTTTCCGCATGCATAGTTATAAATTCACGGGCTGTAAGATCCATAACAAAGTTCATATTTTGTGACAATTGTGCAACTAATTTATTATTTGTAGAATATCGCCATTTCGGATCCGGCTTTTTACCATTTATATATATGGTTCTACCGGTAGGGGTATCATTTTGTGCTGCCCATTCAATGTCAGCCAACAATCTACTCTTTCCGGATCCTGTAGGTCCAACTATAGACACAATTTGTGAAGAAAAAATGTCAAATTTTTCACAATTTTCTTTTTCTCCACTTTTTGTTATGACCTGGAAAAAAATAGTTAAACTTTCTATTTTTTTCTTTATTATCACCAAGGAATTGTAGCATTTGCTTGATGAATATGTCAAGCCGGATTTTTAATTCATCCTTATTTATTGCTGTTTCTTCAAGTTCTTCTTCGGTAAATCCATCCAAAAATTCAGAAAAAGTTGCATCCAAACTTTCAGTGATATCAAAGCCTGCGCTCTCAAAGAAATCTGCAGCAAAAGGATATTTTTCCAGTAACTCTTTTAATTTTATTTCACTCATTTATTTGCCTCCCATTGCATCTTCTTGGTATTACCTAATTGGTAATCTTCTCCTATTCTGGTTTCTCCCAGACAATAAGAACACATTGCCGAAGGCATTGCAAACCTGAGTTTCATTCCCTGTACCGACTCAATATTTACTTCATTGTCATATATTAATGTAGACAACTCGAATGCACCCTGACCGCTGAGTCCGTTTACATTCATTACCATGGCTCTCGGATTTACCGCACTCACTCTACCGCTGAATACTTCTCTCTCCGCCTGACTTACTATATCTCCCTTTGTTATGACTACGATATCCGCCGCCTTTAACATAGGTCCTATTTTTTTAGGTGTATTTATACCTGAGAGATTATCTATTACACATACACCTTTTATATCTGTAATATAAGGTGAACATCGATTACAAAGTCCTGCCGACTCTGTAATAAGCAGATCCAGACCTTGTTCCCTTCCCCATTTCACAACATCTTCGATATTTGATGCAAAGAAATGATCGGGACAAAGTCCTCCCGAAAGTCCTTTCTTTACAGGAATGTTTGCCTTTTCATATATTATATCGTCATCGGTATATAAACAGTCAAACTTTACAACTCCCGCCTTTATACCTCTATCCTTCATTGCTTCAATAGTTTTTAAAATAACCGAGGTTTTTCCCGACGAAGGAGGGCCTGAAAATATAACTAAATTCATATATTAATCTCTCCTTATTCTGTCTGACCGTAAAAACCATTTTTCAGTATTTGAAAGGATTTCCCCGATATCATTTGAATGAATAAACTCCCATCCTGCCCAAAGGAAGTTTTGATCTTCTGCAAGTTTATTATCATATTCAGGATTTGTCTGTGGGAATTTACCGTCTGCACCCAATATATCCGCCACTTCTTTTGATAAGAGAAAATCTATTAAAGGCTTACTGTTATCATAGTTTTTCTTTCTTGTCAAAAGGAATACAGGACTTATTATAGCTCCGTCCTTTGGCCAAACCACTGTAAGGTTTGAATTTTCCTTTATGGTCTTTGAGAAGAAATAAGGCATAATACTTACTGCAGGTGTATTGAAATCTTTTCTTCCTCCTGTCTTTACCATCTGTGCCGGATGCATAGACTTTAAAAGACCTCTTCCAAGCGCCTCAACAGCTTTTCTTCCGTAATTTGAATATATTCCAAGCATAATCGCATTAAACATATCCAAATCCGAAGTAGGAAGCGCTATGGAGTTTTCAAATTCAGGCTTAAACAGATCCTCCCATGAGGTTGGCAAACTTCTGTCTCCAAGTACATCCTTATTTACAATAAAAATTGCAGGAACAACGCCTATTATAGAATATTCTCCTTTCGGATCCTTTAAGGAAATCATTCCGTTATCTAGAGATTTATTTAATTTTCCCTGTCTATAATCTACAAAAACACCCTTATCTCTAAACTTTGCCCATCAACTTCTTATCAAAAAACAAATTAAATCCTGCTGACATATATACATCCGACAAATCGTCTTCCGCCTTTGCATTCCTTATTTCTTCTTCAATAACTTCCATTCCCATACTTGCGGCATTCAGATTGTAGTTTATTTCATAGTCCTGACTTTCCACAAACTTTTCAAACTTTTCTATAAACTGCATTCTTACAGGACATGGCAATATTCCCTTTATAGAGGTCTTTGCATTTTCATCCTGATTTCTTACAATACCGTTATTATCAGACATTACAGTCTTTCTCTCAATGGCCTCTACGAGTTGCTTTTCAAATACCTCAACATTAATATTCTTACTCTTTAAAGCGGTTTCAAGACTGAGAAGTTTTCCCATTGATTTTTCTCATCATATCATTCTTTAAATTCTCAAATCCTGCACCTGCCAATACTTCTATAAGCTCCGGGTACTTTTCTGTAACATCATATACTTTATCTTTTATATCAAAGTATTTATTCATATAAACTCCTTTAACTGATTAAACAAAGCCGGATAAGTAAGTCCCGGCTAATACTATAGGTAAATCATATTCTAGTTTGAGTACAACAAAAAAATCTGTAACCGATGTTAAAAACAAACAAGTATTTATTTTGTTTATTGTATACATCATTCAGCTTGATAGTCTAAAAAAAGTTGTTTTAGGAAATATATATTTTACAACAAATATGCGTTATAATAAAAGCTTATATCAATATTTTTTTATTATTTGTGGGGAATAAAATGAATAGAGAAAAGATTCCGGCTTTTTGTTGCATTATTTACTGCTACATTTTTTTCTGGGCTTCAGCCTATATTTTTGTAAAACAGCTTTTTAGAAGATGTGTCACCTTATATGATATTGTCTTTAAGATTTTCTTTTTGCAGACAATAATACTTGTATTTATTTATAATAAAAAAAGCTATTGAAGATAAATTTTTAAAATATTAAAAAGCAGGTATAATAATGGGTATATTTCTTTTCGGAGAATTTTTTTACATTTACAGTCGGCTTACAGTATACAACAACCTCACGTTCATCTTTACTTATTGCATCATATATTATACTCCTGCCCCTTGCATACCTTCTTATAATGAGAAGAAGACCCTCATTATCCGATATAATTGTTTCAGTCACCTGCATGATAGGCGTATTCTTTATTTTAGGTAATAATCTTGGAAGCTTTCATATCGGTGATATATATTGCATACTTTGTGCTGTTGACTATGCTTTGTATATTGTTATTTCATCTAAGTACTCAAAACTTTATGATTCCGGAATATTGAATGTATTGCAGGTTTCCACTACAGCCGTTCTTTCTATCCTGTCATTAGTTTTAATCGGAAATAACAGTTTTGCCTTAAATCTTTCAGACAGCTTTCAGTTAATATATCTTACCGTATTTTGTACAACCTTACCTTTCTTTTTAATACTGTACGGTATGAAACATGTATCCGCAACAACAAGCGGAGTATTGCTCTCTCTTGAAAGTGTGATGGCTGCTGTTATGGGAATAATACTTTTACACGAGTCTTTTACTCCGAATCTCATTATAGGTGGAGCAATTGTAATATTTTCATTTATACTGTCCGAAGTTTTACCTAAAATTCTTAAGAATTGAATCGGATATATTTTATTAAAGCAAAAAGGGCCGACAATCAGCCCTTTTATCTTTTATGCGCCCCAAACGGCAGTATCTTTTACATTCTTAGAATTTTCAAATAATACTTTTCTTATTTTTTTTGTTTTCTGATTCTGTTTCCTATAAATACAGCTTTTGAATCCTCAGAAGATTCTGTTAAAAGAAGTGCATATCTGCCGCCTGCCACATCAAAAGTGATGTTTCCTGAATCTGTTGATATATTGCCCTTAGCCCTGACAATATCACCATATTCTCCCCTTATAATATTTTCCATAAAACATACAAAGCTTCCTATACCTGATGCCTTTACTTCAGATAAAGAAAATGTATCAAGCATATCCGATGTATCATCAGTTTTTTGTACAATCTTTTTACTTCCGTCCGGATAAGTGCAGAGAATCTCATCCCACCACTCCGTCCGGTACTCCGAATAATGTCTGTCCGTTACAACAGATTCCGGATCTATACTTTTAACCTCGTTTATCAGTGAAGCTCTTTCTCTCTCTGAAAGGTTTTCAGTCTTTGAAAGTATTACCTGACCTGCACTGCATATCTGATCTTTGAATATATCCGGAAATTCATTGCCGTAGCTTCTTATCCCCTCTATATCCAATATACATATCGGGGATAAGAGTCTTATTTTTTCATATTCTATCCTTTGCAGATTCTTGATTATATTTCCAAGCTTAGCCACACCTGTCGGCTCTACAACCAAATAGTCAGGAGAAATAGTATTTGCAATGGTTAAAACCGACTGTGCAAAATCCTGTTTTGTAGAACAGCATATGCATCCCTCCGTCAGTTCCCAGATATTTATAGTCGAATCTTGAAGCCTTTCACCGTCTACACCAAGATCTGAGTATTCATTTTCCAGAATGGCAAATTCCTTACCGGTCTTTTTTGAAAGAGCCTTTATAAATGTAGTTTTCCCGGCCCCTAAAAAACCGGATACAATCAAGATATCCATGGGATTAATCTTCTATCTTAACTACAGGCTTAATAAGATCTTCCGGCTTATCTCTCATCAAGAACAAAGCTTCTTCGATATGATCGAATCCGTTAAATACATGGCTGCTAAGAGGTGCAAGGTCAAGCTTACCTGCAGCTACCAATGAACCGAGCTTCTCCATACGAAGTCTACCACCCGGCATAAGACCTCCATTGATAAGTTTATGTCCCATTCCTACTCCCCACTCTACACGTGGAATAGCAATGCTCTCACCTTCACCAAGGTAGTTTACATTTCCGATTCTTCCGCCCGGCTTAAGACATTTAACAGCCTCTGCGAATGTATCTACAGTACCGCCTGCAATGATAATCTTATCAACTCCCTTACCTCCGGTCATATCAAGAACCTGCTTATCGATAGGTCCTTCTCTGTATCCGATGAATTCTGTTGCTCCGTAGAATTTAGCGGTATCACGGCAAACTTTTCTTGTTCCTACACCGATAATTCTTGAAGCACCACGAAGAGCCGCGCCTGCAACCGACATAAGACCTACAGGTCCGATTCCGATTACTAAAACTGAATCACCGTACTGAACATCTGCAAGCTCTGCACCATGAAAACCTGTAGGAACCATATCTGAAAGCATACATGCATCTACAGTATTTATACTCGACGGAAGTAAAGCAAGGTTTCCGTCAGCATCGTTTACATGGAAATACTCTGAGAATACACCGTCTTTGAAGTTTGAAAACTTCCATCCTGCAAGCATTCCGCCTGAGTGCATAGAAAATCCTGCCTGAGCCTCAAGTGAATTCCAGTCAGGTGTAATTGCAGGTACCAAAACTCTGTCACCCGGTTTAAATCTTTTACCAATTCACCTACTTCTACAACCTCTGCACAACCTTCATGTCCCAATATCATGTTGTGACGCTCACCGATAGCACCTTCCCAAAGTGTATGTACGTCTGAAGTACATATAGCGAGTGCCAACGGTCTACATATAGCATCCATAGGACCGCATTTCGGTCTCTCCTTCTCAATCCATCCTGACTCACCGATCTTCAGCATTGCATAACCCTTCATATCATTTCCTCCTGGTATAATTGTTTTGTCCTTAGGTATTTGGGATATGATACCGTTTAAACTATCTCCCACTCCATTTATGTGGACATATTCTTGTTAAAGAATTAACTATATTATATCAAAAGTATACAATAAAATCAACAGATTTATATTATTATTTTTTTGTATTTCTATACTATTTTAGTATACATTACTTTTGACACATTATTGACAGCATTTTATATAAGATCATAAAAAAGAGTGGATTAAAAATCAACCCACCCCAACATTTGACAAAGAACCATTAAAATAAACATAAAAAAAGCACAAATCCTTTATTATAAGGACTGTGCTAAATTTCAAACTGCTGCAGACCGGAATCGAACCGGTACGGGTATTTCTACCCACGGGATTTTTAAGTCCCGGGCGTCTGCCTGTTCCGCCACTGCGGCATAAAAGCGACCCGAATCGGACTCGAACCGACGACCTCCGCCGTGACAGGGCGGCGCTCTAACCAACTGAGCCATCGGGCCATAATATTAAGATATAAATATCTCAGCTCCCTGAGTAGGACTTGAACCTACGACACTGCGGTTAACAGCCGCATGCTCTACCGACTGAGCTATCAAGGAATATTGCCCTTAGAAAACTAAGGGCAGTGGAGCTTCAGGGACTCGAACCCGGGACCGATCGGTTATGAGCCGATTGCTCTAACCAACTGAGCTAAAGCTCCCAATAAAGGCTTTCGCCAATGACCCCAACGAGATTTGAACTCGTGTTACCGCCGTGAAAGGGCGATGTCTTAACTCGCTTGACCATGGGGCCGAATACTGTGATATTCTACTCTGTGAAGAATAAATTGTCAAGTATTTTTTTATAAAAGGGAATGCACCCTCAAAACTGCCTACCAAATTCCGAGCTATTATAAATTTTTTCCTATCTTTTGGTTAAACCCTCGACCTATTAGTAACCATCAACTCAATACATTACTGTACTTACATCTTGGCCCTATCTACCTCGTAGTCTTCAAGGGGTCTTACTGTTTTCACATGAGATATCCCATCTTGAGGGGGGCTTCACGCTTAGATGCCTTCAGCGTTTATCCCGTCCCGACATAGCTACCCTGCCATGGAGTTACTCTCCAACAGGTACACCAGCGGTCAGTCCGTCCCGGTCCTCTCGTACTAAGGACGGCTCCTCTCAAATATCTTACGCCCACGCCGGATAGGGACCGAACTGTCTCACGACGTTCTGAACCCAGCTCGCGTACCGCTTTAATGGGCGAACAGCCCAACCCTTGGGACCTGCTACAGCCCCAGGATGCGATGAGCCGACATCGAGGTGCCAAACCACTCCGTCGATGTGAACTCTTGGGAGTGATAAGCCTGTTATCCCCAGGGTAGCTTTTATCCGTTGAGCGATGGCAATCCCACTTTATGCCACCGGATCACTAAGTCCTACTTTCGTACCTGCTCCACCCGTCGGTGTCGCAGTCAAGCTCCCTTCTGCCTTTGCACTCTTTGAATGGTTTCCGACCATTCTGAGGGAACCTTCGAGCGCCTCCGATACTCTTTCGGAGGCGACCGCCCCAGTCAAACTCCCCGTCTGGCATTGTCCCCCGGCCGGATAACGGCCGCAGGTTAGAAATCCAGCAATACAGGGGTGGTATCCCAACGGCGACTCTGCATAAACTGGCGTCCATGCTTCTTAGTCTCCCACCTATCCTGTACGAGTATTACCGAATCCCAGTACCAAACTGGAGTAAAGCTCCATGGGGTCTTTCCGTCCTGGCGCGGGTAACCAGCATCTTCACTGGTACTTCAATTTCACCGGGTGCATTGTTGAGACAGCGCTCAAATCATTACGCCTTTCGTGCGGGTCGGAACTTACCCGACAAGGAATTTCGCTACCTTAGGACCGTTATAGTTACGGCCGCCGTTTACCGGGGCTTCAATTCAAAGCTTCGTTTCCTGACTTCTCCTCTTAACCTTCCGGCACCGGGCAGGCGTCAGCCCATATACTTCACCTTGCGGTTTCGCATAGACCTGTGTTTTTTTGCTAAACAGTTGCTTGAGCCTTTTTTTCTGCGACCACTCCATTAAAGTGGCACCCCTTCTCCCGAAGTTACGGGGTCATTTTGCCGAGTTCCTTAACAATGCTTCTCCCGCCGGCCTTAGGATTCTCTCCTCATCTACCTGTGTCGGTTTGCGGTACGGGTACATATAACACAATAGCGGCTTTTCTTGACGGCTCCCTAACCGACTTCGCTACTAATTTTCGGTACGCATCACGTTTTCCCCTTGCATGGTGGGTTTTCCTCCCATACAGTTACTTCGCTTGCCCCGGTTTTTTTGTCCTCCCGGGTTCGGTTTTTAGTCTCCGTGTCCCCACAGTTCTGATTATATGTAGTACAGGAATCTGTACCTGTTATCCATCGACTACGTCTTTCGACCTTGCCTTAGGCCCCGACTTACCCTGAGTAGATCAGCTTTACTCAGGAAACCTTAGATATTCGGCCAAGAGGATTCTCACCTCTTTCTCGCTACTCATTCCGGCATTCTCTCTTCTTATTACTCCACCATTCCTTCCGGTATGGCTTCTACGCCTCTAAGAATGCTCCTCTACCAATGTATTACTACATTCCTAGGCTTCGGTGTTGTGTTTAGCCCCGGACATTTTCGGCGCAGGACCTCTCGACTAGTGAGCTGTTACGCACTCTTTTTAATGTATGGTCGCTTCTAAGCCAACATCCTAGCTGTCTTCGAAATCCCACATCCTTTTCCACTTAACACACACTTTGGGACCTTAGCCGTAGGTCTGGGCTCTTTCCCTTTTGACTACCCAACTTATCTCGTGTAGTCTGACTCCCGTCAATCATCTAGCCGGCATTCGGAGTTTGATATCTCTTGGTAGGCTTTGACGCCCCCGCAAAAATTCAGTGCTCTACCTCCGGTAGACTAATAACGAGGCTAGTCCTAAAAACTATTTCGAGGAGAACCAGCTATCTCCGGGTTCGATTGGAATTTCTCCCCTATCCACACCTCATCGCCACCCTTTTTCAACGGATGTGCGTTCGGTCCTCCATTCACTTTTTACGCGAACTTCAACCTGGACATGGATAGATCACCCGGTTTCGGGTCTACACATACTGACTACTACCGCCCTATTAAGACTTGGTTTCCCTTCGGCTCCGTATCTTTAATACTTAACCTCGCCTGTACATGTAACTCGCCGGACCGTTCTACAAAAAAGTACGCGGTTCACCTTTCGGTGTTCCACAGTTTGTAAACATAGGGGTTTCAGGTTCTTTTTCACTCCCTCCCGGGGTTCTTTTCACCTTTCCTTCACAGTACTATACGCTATCGGTCACTGACTAGTATTTAGCCTTGGGGGGTGGTCCCCCCTGCTTCCCACAAGGTTTCTCGTGTCTCGTGGTACTCCGGATACTGCTGGATTCGATACATTTTCCCTTACACGGCTCTCACGCTCTTTTGGCCCGCTTTTTCCAAAACGGTTCAGGTAATATATATTACTCGTATTGCAGTCCTCTACCCCGCAGTGCACGCACCACGGTTTGGGCTCTTACGATTTCGCTCATGCTACTTTCGCAATCACTGTTGTTTTCTTTTCCTCCGGCTACTTAGATGTTTCAGTTCACCGGGTTCCCTTCTGTACGTTATGTATTGGCGTACAGATACTTGGAGTTCTTCCAAGTGGGTTTCCCCATTCAGACATCTGCGGATCATTGAATATGTGCTTCTCCCCGCGACTTTTTCGCGACTTGTCACGTCTTTCTTCGGCTGTCAGTGCCTAGGCATCCACCCTACGCTCTTTTATGTTTAACCTCTTAAATCATTTAGATTTAGTGTTTATGTATGACACTAGCGTGTATCATACACTATGTTTAAAAAAATTTATTTTTTTGTTATTAAATATCAATCACTTTAAAGTAATTGATACCTCGGATGTCTAATTATAAAAATATTTATATAATTTCTCGTTTGGTATGCAGTTTTCAAGGTACATCATGCAGAGAACTTCTCTGCAAATGAGACTTAAAGATTCGAACTTCAACATCTTTCATCCTCTCCAAAGGAATATCTGATGTAGTCTCTACTTATGGTAACACCATTGCTCCGCTTCGCTATGCAAGGTGTGCTTGTTTTCTAACCTCAGACTTCGCTTTCGCTCGTCTTCGCTAAGAAAACAATGCATGGGCTTAAGTGGACTCGAACCACCGACCTCACGCTTATCAGGCGTGCGCTCTAACCGGCTGAGCTATAAGCCCTAAATTTTTACATTGTACTCTGTCCTGTTATTATCATATATAATGAACATATAAACAATACAACAAACATAAGTATTTGGATAGGTCTTACTCTCAATGACCAATTATTCTTTTTAGCAAGAAATATCAACAATCCCTGTACTACAATAAAGAGTAGTGAAACGAGACAAACTATATGCCATGGATATTGTCTTACCAAATTTCCAAATTGCTCACCCATAAGCCCCTCCTATGTGTTTGAGTCATATTTTATTACAAAAATTTAAAGCGGCATCCACCTACTCTCCCATACCGTCTCCAGTATAGTACCATCGGCCGACCAGGTCTTAACCATCGTGTTCGGAATGGAAACGGGTGTGTCCCCTAGACGCATCGACACCGCTAAGTTATGTTTTTAGCACCTTTTTAATTTAGTACTAAACAGTACTCACAACCCCTACTTTTTCCTTAGAAAGGAGGTGATCCAGCCGCACCTTCCGATACGGCTACCTTGTTACGACTTCACCCCAGTTATCCTCCCTGCCTTCGGCAGCTCCTTCCTTACGGTTAGGTCACTGACTTCGGGCATTGATGACTCCCATGGTGTGACGGGCGGTGTGTACAAGACCCGGGAACGTATTCACCGCAGCATTCTGATCTGCGATTACTAGCGATTCCAGCTTCATATAGTCGAGTTGCAGACTACAATCCGAACTGAGACGTTATTTTTGTGATTTGCTTGACCTCGCGGCTTTGCTTCACTTTGTTTACGCCATTGTAGCACGTGTGTAGCCCAAATCATAAGGGGCATGATGATTTGACGTCATCCCCACCTTCCTCCGGATTATCTCCGGCTGTCTCGTCAGAGTGCCCATCTTACTGCTGGCTACTGACGACAAGGGTTGCGCTCGTTGCGGGACTTAACCCAACATCTCACGACACGAGCTGACGACAACCATGCACCACCTGTATCCCTTGTCCCGAAAGACTAACTTCATTACAAAGTTATTCAAGAGTATGTCAAGATTTGGTAAGGTTCTTCGCGTTGCTTCGAATTAAACCACATGCTCCACCGCTTGTGCGGGTCCCCGTCAATTCCTTTGAGTTTCATTCTTGCGAACGTACTCCCCAGGTGGAATACTTAATGCGTTAGCTTGCAGCACCGAAGAGTTTACCTCCCCGACACCAAGTATTCATCGTTTACTGCGTGGACTACCAGGGTATCTAATCCTGTTTGCTCCCCACGCCTTCGAGCCTCAACGTCAGTTGTCGTCCAGTAAGTCGCCTTCGCCTCCGGTGTTCCTCCCTAATATCTACGCATTTCACCGCTACACTAGGAATTCCGCTTACCCTCCGACACTCAAGCTATACAGTTTCCAAAGCAGTTCATGGGTTGAGCCCACGCCTTTCACTTCAGACTTGCATTGCCGTCTGCGCTCCCTTTACACCCAGTAAATCCGGATAACGCTTGCCCCCTACGTATTACCGCGTACGCTGGCACGTAGTTAGCCGGGGCTTCTTAGTCAGGTACCGTCATTTTTCTTCCCTGCTGATAGAGCTTTACATACCGAAATACTTCTTCACTCACGCGGCGTCGCTGGATCAGGGTTTCCCCATTGTCCAATATTCCCCACTGCGCCTCCCGTAGGAGTTTGGGCCGTGTCTCAGTCCCAATGTGGCCGTTCACCCTCTCAGGCCGGCTACCGATCGTCGCCTTGGTGGGCCTTTACCTCACCAACTAGCTAATCGGACGCGGATCCATCTTATACCTATAAATATTTTACCCCTGCACCATGCGGTGCTGTGGTCTTATGCGGTATTAGCGGAAATTTCTCTCCGTTATCCCCCTGTATAAGGCAGGTTATCCACGCGTTACTCACCCGTCCGCCACTAAGTCTACCTAAATTCCATCCGAAAACTTCCTTTGGGCAGCTTCGTTCGACTTGCATGTGTTAAGCACGCCGCCAGCGTTCATCCTGAGCCAGGATCAAACTCTCATATAAAAGTTTAATCTAGCCTTCTCGCTAGCTTGCATCTGTTTTTACAGATCTACTGTTTTTTAAAGGTTTTAAATTCTGTTCGAATCTAAACGTTGTTATTCTGAAACTTCATCATATTTTTTTAAGGTAGCACCATCGTCTCGCTACGCTCGACGAGGTGTACTATTTTTCTAAACTCGAACTTCGCTTCGCTCGTTCTCGTTAACAAAAATATGCAAATTTTCAGGGTTGTGTGTACTGTTTAATCTTAAATTATCAAGGTTCAACGCAGAAGGAGGGATTTGAACCCTCGCACCGCTATTAACAGCCTACTCCCTTTCCAGGGGAGCCCCTTCAACCACTTGGGTACTTCTGCTTGGTTGCGAGTTATCCTTCTTCTGTTCACCTCTCTGCTTTTGGGCAAAAAGGAAGCGGAGAGGGTGGGATTCGAACCCACGCGCCCTTGCGGACAAACGGTTTTCAAGACCGCCTCGTTATGACCACTTCGATACCTCTCCGTAACTGCCTAATTATAATATCGCAACAAGGCATTAATGTCAAGCATTTATTTCTATTTTTTTTTAAAAATTTAAAGTCCGTAAAACACCTTTATTTAAGCCGATTTAACTCCCTTTATTCTAATAGACTTCATAAACTATATCGCTGTCTGCTAAAAGATTTTCATCAAACTTTATCAGCAGATAAAGTTCTCCTGCTTGTGTTTCTCCTACACGATATCCAAGTGCAAACATATCATAGCATCCGCTTTTATCAAAAATAATATCACTTAACTCCAATATATCTACATCCTCATCTTTATGTTGATCTTTGATAATACCCCTTGCCTCTTTATCAAGCCTCTCTATATCATTTATAATCCTTTCAAGAAAGTCCCCTAAATATGATAACAGCTCTTCTTCTTTGTATCCTGAAAAATCAAAGTTTATTTCTTTACCGTATACATTACCTGTAAAACAAATATTATCATCATTACAATGCCAATCTTTTCCACCACATATATATAGCAGTTCTTCTCTTTTCATATATCCCCCTTTCTTATATTTACTTATATAAAAAGCGGACAGCCAAGCCGTCCGCAAAACATTCCTATACAACCTTGATATTAAACTTTCTTGCCTCAACTTCACTGTCCACTTCTCTTATATCGGCGCCCAATGAAACCAACTTGCCTTCAAAATCTTCATACCCTCTTTTTATATACTTAATATCGTCCACTGTGGTCTGTCCCTCTGCTGCAAGCCCTGCCAAAACAAGTGCCGCACCTGCTCTAAGATCCGGTGCTTTAAGCGCCGCTCCTCTAAGTTTTGCTACGCCGATAACCATAGCGGTATTACCCTCTACTTTGATATTTGTACCCATTCTTGCGAGTTCATCCACATATTTAAATCTGTTTTCAAATATACTTTCAACTACCAGACTGCTGCCTGTAGCAAGAGCCAAAGCGGTAGTTATCTGTGGTTGCATATCAGTAGGAAAGCCCGGGTAAGGTAATGTCTTTATATTTGTAGACTTTTGATCGTTCTTCGCAATAACCCTTATTGCATCGTCAAATTCCACAACCTCACATCCCATCTCCATAAGTTTTGCACTTATAGCTTCCATATGCTTCGGTATAATGTTCTTTACAGTAATATCACCTTTTGTAATAGCCGCGGCACACATAAATGTTCCGGCTTCGATCTGATCCGGTATTATGGAATATCTGCTTCCATGTAATGACTTAACACCGTTTATTCTTATAACATCTGTTCCTGCACCCTTTATATCCGCACCCATACTGTTTAAGAAATTTGCAACATCAACAATATGCGGTTCTTTAGCCGCATTTTCTATAACCGTTCTTCCTTCCGCCAATGATGCCGCCATCATAATATTTATAGTGGCACCTACAGATACGGTATCCAAATATATATCCGCCGCAACCAAATCAATGGCATGTGCTTTTACTCTTCCCGACTCAATATCAATCTCGGCTCCCAATGCCTTAAATCCCTTTAAATGCAAATCAATAGGTCTTGATCCTATATTACATCCGCCCGGCAAAGCCACCTCGGCACTCTTATACTTACCCAACAGTGCTCCGATAAAATAGTATGATGCTCTGATTTTTCTTATAAATTCGTCATCAACCAATACATCCTTTACTGAAGATGCATTAATTCTCACGCTATGTCTGTCAAGTCTTTCAACACTTGCACCGATAGCCTTTATCGCCTCAAGCATTACATTAATATCTTTTACATCAGGTAAATTTTCTATATAAACATCTTCATCTGTCATTATAGCCGCTGCCAAAATACCAAGTGCCGCATTCTTTGCACCGCCTATAGCAACCTCTCCTACCAATGGACTTCCACCATTCATTATATATTGAGCCATTTTTCTCCTCTATATAAAAACTATATATTTAAACTTTAATATTTAAGTAAATAAAAACCCAAATCAAATCTTTCTTTTTTATTACGATTACAATTTTATCACATTACATTCTAAAGGTAAAGAAACAAGAAAAGTCATTTTGAGTGCTATTGAATATACTTTGAGCCTCATTTATATCTATTTTCTGTACACTTGCCGTATTTATATCATATACTGTGACACTTTTTGAATCATACGCAGTTATTATAACCGGATTATTTATTGCTGTAAACGTAAACACAGGCTTTTTAACGGTTAAAAAATACATTGCTTCTTTTAATGTTATACCCTGAAATCTCGTAAGCTCGTTATTTTCCCAATAATTTACATATTCTCCGGCTTTGTTTACATCAAAATTTGTATTTGAAGCAGTCTCAACCATTGCCCTCGCATACACCATTATACCTTTTCTTCTTACAAATCCCATATCTGTATATGCAGTATCTATAGCATTCACCGGATTATCATATATCCCTTCCAACTTGGAATTAATATAGACATAATACATATTGTCAAGATACGATTTGTTCAAATCAATATTATATTCTATGTCGGTACTGTCAATTTGAAGATCCTTAAAGTAATAAGCCTCACCTTCAATCCACTTACCGGTGTCTATGACATAGTTCTTTGCTCTGAAACTGTCCATATAAGATGATACTCTGCTCTCACTTGCCACAGACTTGTTACTGATTATTGTATCCTCTCCCGACCTGGTAAAGTTTTCACCGTCATATTGATAAAGATCAATATGCACACGATTTCCCTTTACATCGATATTGTCAATATATCTGCCGTCATAAGTATATTCCTTTTGTAATTCCAAAAGATTATTATATATACTCACCTTTTCAAAAATACTTCCTGTAGATTTGCCGTTGATTGTATTTGAAATGTTTTGAGATTCTATTGCTACTACCAAGTCGCTTCCAATATACCCTATAGGCAGCATTATCTCATTTGCATTATCTAATTGCTTATTTTCTCCTGTAGCAAAATTATAAATATTCAATCCGTCTCCGATATTCCAGGATAATAAACTCTTATCCTGACTTATGGAATACTTTCCGTTTTCAAGGTTTTCCGCCACAGTCACATAATTTCCCGACAAAACATCAAGGCCTACAACTTTATCCATAAGCTTAAGATAAAGCATTGCATTATCACCCATATATGCAAGTTCATCTATCGATTCCTTTAAACTTTGAGCATCAATTTCTGTTTTTACAAAAGCCAGCTTTGAAACTTTTTTTGTGCTCTCCATATATTTAAAAAGGCAAACACCTACAGCTCCTATATGAGATGAGTCAACATTATAACCATAGCTTATAAAGTACAATCCGTCTCCAAATTTCAGCGGATAAATATAACTGTTTTTTCCTACGCTGTAAACCTGTTCAAGACTTTCCTTTTTACTGTCTGATAAAAAGAGCTTATTATCTACCGGGAATGCAATTTTCTCGCCTGTATTATCCGATATAGACCTGACATCTTTATTACCGATGCCTAAATCTATTTTCTTATTGTACTCAATATCTTTTGATAAACTTTGATTCATCGTTCTGGTATAATCCAGCATATAAAGTCTTTGTGTACCGGATTTACAGATAAAATTCTCTTCTATATTATAAACTTTATTTTCCGAACTTGCAGTAAAGCTGAAATGTATTTCCCCTACCTTACCGTTATAATTTACAAGGCTCACCTCTTTTTCAGAAGGTGTAAGGTTCATTCCGTTATAGCTTATCATATTGAAATCCGACTTCAATGTTACATATTCAAGTCCTCTTGAATTCCCTGTACCGTCACTTTCAAGGTATACGGTATTGTCTTTTGCCGTATTGTTGTCAAAATTATTATTGGAAAGTATTTGCCATATCTATAAGCCTTTTGGCAAATTCGGTATTGCTCCTGACTATCCTGCTGTAATAATGAAATGTCTGTCCATTTGTATACAATCTAAGTTCAAGAAAGTATTCTTTATTTTCTTCCACCAGACTTGACAGATGCAAATCTATAATATCGCCATCAAGTTTTGTCCTGTCTCCGCTTTCTACAAGTTCATTAGTATCAAATGTTCTTATGCTGTAATCATAATCTTCAATATCTGCAATATTTGCATCTACCACTCTAAACTTCATACTGTAATCATCCAGTACCAATGACAGTATATTGTCGGCAGCCTCAACATCCGTCTCATCACTGTAACCATACATTTTATTTATATAATAATCTCCAAGTACATTATATAATCTCGGTATATTAATATCACTTGCCTCAATATCTCCACCTGTAGTGTCAACTTTATTTTTTTTCAAAAAAGAGTATAATAAAAAACCTATTACCGCCAATAGGAATACAAATACAAATATAATATATCTAAATTTCTTAGTTCTCATAAAATTCCCTTATATCACATAATGTTTTAGAGTCAAATAGGGCTCTTAACCCCTGGTATTTTATTATACTATACTTTTCACTTTTACTTGAAATATTTTTTTAATTAAAAAAATATTTATTACATACTTAGTTTATACTTGCTTTTTTTATTGTAATTGACTATACTTTTTAAGTATATTAATGTACATTAGTTAATTAACTGATATGGAATTCTTAAACATCGTCTATTGTACATTTAGTCGAAAAATTTGAAAATTTTATTTTATAACACTATCGGGAGGTTTTATGAACGAAAAAACTGTAGACAGGCGAGTAAGAAAAACCAGATCGCAGCTTAGAAAATGTCTGAGTATCTTGCTTGAAACAAAGAAAATCCAAAATATCACGGTAAAAGAACTTGCACAGATGGCAGACATAAACAGAGGAACCTTTTACTTACATTATAAGGATGTATATGATTTGATGGAGCATATACAAGCCGATCTTTTAAAAGAATTTGAAGATATACTTACTAAAATAGCTCCGGATACAGACAACCTTGTACCTTTTATAGAAGCTTTATTTGTATTTATATATGATAACAAAGATATGGCAAAAATATTCCTGCATGACGATTTGGATGCAAACTTCTCTAATGAACTCAGAAATAAATTGCAGACCTGTGTATTCAATAAGTATAAGGCTTTTATAAAGCAAAAGAATATGCCTTATTTTGAATTATATTACGATTTCATTCTTTCAGGAACACTCGGTCTGCTTGTAAGATGGATTGACAGTGAATTTGAGATGTCACCTCATGATCTCGCAGTACTCACTCTGTCATTTATACGCAACGGACTTACAAATATTATGGAATAATAAATCGAGCCTATGAAAAATTCATAGGCTCTTTTTATATCAGTTATTCTGACCTTCTTCTTCAAAATGCTTTCTTGCAAAATCCATATCCTGAACTATTTCCATTGTTCCAAGATATTTTTTATTTTTGTCTCTGACCGCCATATACTTTACAAGCATGTCCTTATTGTTCTTCTTCATCCAGATAGCAACTTCATCTCTGCTTCCGTTTTTAAATCCTGATATTATCTCTCTTACCATCGGCTCTATCTTTGGAGGATGGCATGAATACACATCCCTGTCAATTGCCATTAACGGTCTCTTAAATGCTTTCGGACAATCATTATCATTGAAAAATCTGTTTATATCATCGGCATCTATAAATGTAATCTCAAGAGGCATGGTATCTAAGAGTGCAATAAGCTGCTCCTTTGTAAAATGCCCTCCCGGAAGTACTATCTCACCGTCAATATCGTCAAACTCTCTTTTAACTTTCTCGGCTTTATCAAAACTTTCAGGTACTATATCAAGACAGTTCTCATATCCCTTGCTGTCCAAATAAATATTTAACCAGTCCTCATCTGTAAAGTTCACTGTACATATCGGAAATAAAATATTGGCTTCTTTATAAATCATCTCCTGCATACGGGTAATTACAGCCTTTATATCCTCTATCCATTTCTCATCTTCTTTTTCGATTTTATCAAGTCTTCCAAGCTCATCTCTGATTTCGTCATCTACAGACCACATTACTGTAGCAGGACCCGAAACATTATATTTGGTCTTTAACAAAGGATATAAAAGATCGCCCTTCTTTGCATAATGCATTGAAACTTCTCTTATCTTTGAAAGTAGCGCTCTGTCTATCTCATTGTTTTCCATTTTAGCCAGAAATTCATTTATATACTTCTCAAGATTTTCATTTTCTCTTGTAAATGTAGAAAGCGGATGTCCCTTTGTCTCAATAAGCATTTTAGTGTCATCTTCATTTGCACCGTCTGCCATACTCATAGTATTCTTTATTTCATTTTCATTTCCAAGCTCATTGCTTGTTGTTCCGTGAAACAGTGCTGAGTGCACATCACATAATTTTTGAACCTCCTGATACGGCATTCCGGATTCCATCAGTGACTGCTCCGCCTTCATTATTTCACTTGCATCTACAGATTCAAATTTTTCTCTGAAATCTTTTTGAACCGACTCCAAAGATTCACCGTTTGAGAGTCTTATCAAATACTGCTTGAGTAACTCGGTACTGTCTTCGGTGTTATTTGGTATACTCTCCGCCACATCTTTTTAATTCTTTTTCTTCTTTTTTGTCCTCAGCTATCTCATATCCATGCTCTCTAAAAACTTCTTTTATTTTTTCAAGAGGAATGCCCTTCATTTCAGCACCCTTATTTATAGTAATAAAACGCCCCATAGAATTTAACATAACAGGATTTTTTTATATCTTTAAATCCGAGACCTGCAGAATATTTCAATAAAAGTCAGGATATTCCTTTGCCAACTCAAAAACCGGTTTATTTAAATCAAGTATTTTTACTCATATCATTCTCCTTTTTCCCCATATAAGTTAGTATGCCCTAATTATAATCTTATAAAAAGACATTTTTTTCAGTATCATATGTTACAATATAAAAAAATAAATAAAAAAAGGACCGACACTTAAAAAAAGTGCACAGTCCAAATTTTAAAATTTATTCCGCATCTATTCCGTACATATTGCAAAGAGCAGCCAATCCACCCTGATATCCGCTACCTATGGCATTGAATTTCCACTCGTCACCGTTCTTATACAGTTCACCGAATACAACTGCGGTTTCTATAGAGAAGTCCTCACCAAGGTCATATCTTAAGAGTTCTTCACCTGTATTCTCGTCAAATATTCTTACAAAGGCATTTGATACCTGACCGAAGTTCTGTCTTCTTGCTTCCGCCTCATAAATAGTTACTGTGAATGCAATCTTTGTGATTTCTGCAGGAACTCTTGAAAGATCGATCTTTATCTGCTCGTCATCACCGTCACCTGCCCCTGTAAGATTATCTCCCAAATGGCTTATTGCACCTGACGGATGATTAAGGTTTCCAAAGAATACGAAATCATTCTGGCTTGAAACTTTCCCTGAATCTGTCAAGCAAAACGCTGCCGCATCCAAGTCAAAATCCGCACCTGTATCATAGGCGTTTGTATCCCATCCAAGTCCTACCACAACATTCTTAAGTCCCGGATTTCCCTTTGTTAGACTAACTTTTTGACCTTTTTTTAAACTAATTGGCATATTATCCTCCTGATATATCATTGATATATAAATTACCAAAATTTGTTACCTCAATAATATATCAATTATACTCTTTTTTCAATTAGCTACCATGTAATTTAAGAATGTCTTCATTAAATCACCCTGGCTCCAAAAGGCATTAATGAAAGTTTAGCCAATTTGAAGAACTGAAGTCCAAAAGGAAAACCTATTATGGTTATACAAAGGATCACACCGGCTGTCGCATGAGCGATTGCCATAGGTATTCCAAGTATAATAAGCCAGATAATATTTACAAGAAAGCTTACCGCACCTCCGCCATATACCACTTCTTTCCCGAAAGGGAAAAATGCCAGTCCGGCAAATTTAAAGCATTGTAGACCTAAAGGTATACCTATAACCGTTATACAGCAAAGACAACCTGCAAATATCCACATCAGTCCACTCCAAAGTCCACAGAAAATAAACCACAAAACATTACCCAAAGTACCCATACTTACTCCTTATATTACCTTTATTAAATCTATTCATATTTCATTATAAATTTCTTTGTGTATTCCCTAAGTTCATTAACAACTTCTATAGGAGATACTATTTCCACATCATTTCCAAGGCTGAATATCCACCCGAAAAACTGTGGGCTGACATTTATATCCACTATCAACTCACTGTTGTTTTCATCTATTTTTCTGAAAAGAGTATCTTTTCCGAATCTGTCTATAAATACCCCACACATATGATTTGCAAATTTTATACATACCTTGGTCTTTTCACCATGATACATACCGAATGTCGCCTTTGAGTATTTTGCCATATCAAAGTTTTTAAACTCTTCTTTTCCGGATCTTTCATCATTTCCAACTTCAATATACATCATCTTATCTACACGATAATGTTTGATTTTATTATCCCAGTCATCAAAAGCAATCATATAGTAGTTTTCATCATCCCAAAGCAGTGCCCACGGACTTACAACAAAATAGCTTCCACCATGTCTTTCCACAAGTTTCTTATCAATATCCCATTTGTAGTATTTGAACTTAATCTTCCTGTTTTGATTTATAGCAGTATGTATATCATCCACATTGTAATACACACTTTCATTCATAGTCTTTACACGATCGTTTATCACAATCTGCCTTTGTAATTGCTTGGCCTGATGCTCACTTACAAAATTCTTCACTTTGGAAATCAGGGACTTTGACTTTTTTTGAGTAATAAACTTTGCAGATTGTACAGCGTCAATAAGAAGCTTTACCTCTGCAAGCTCAAACTCCCTTCCTGCGATATGATAAAAGGTCTCTCTACCCCTTTGCTCCTTTATAACATCTATACCCAATTTTGACATATCCTTAAAGTCTTCATAAATGCTTTTTCTCTCGGCACTTACTTCGTACTTTTCAAGCTCCTCAAGTATTTGAGGCATAGTAAGACTATGTTCATCATCAGTCTTTTCAGCCATAATCTTCATAAGATATGTAAATTTAAATTTTTGATTGCTCCCCCTTGGCATAACTCACCTCTTTTTTATTTTCTATTGAACAATTATTCCGCTCATAATCTCTCCGATAGGAGCATTTATAGATAACTCGGCATTTACAGCTTTTCCGGTCTCCGACTTATTTATTACAACAAGATGCTTACCCTGAAAATAGTCAATAAAACCTGCAGCAGGATATACCACCAAAGATGTTCCGCCGATTATAAGAGTATCTGCAGATGCTATAGCTCTTATTGCAGCGTTTATTACATTTCCGTCAAACCCCTCTTCATACAAAACAACATCAGGTTTTATCATACCGCCACATTCACAATACGGTATTCCTTTTTGGTTTTTAACATAATTTGCGTCATAGGATTTTTGACACTTCATACAGTAATTTCTATGTATACTTCCGTGAAGCTCATAGACTGTTTTACTTCCGGCTTTTTGATGAAGTCCGTCAATATTCTGTGTCACTACAGCCTTAAGCTTTCCCGAGCTTTCAAGCTCCGAAAGTTTATTATGTGCTGCATTAGGCTTTGCATCAAGACACATCATTTTTTCCTTATAAAACTCATAAAAAACTTCAGGATATTTCATAAAGAAGCTGTGGCTTACCACCTGCTCCGGTGAATACTTATACTTTTGATGGTAGAGTCCGTCCGCACTTCGAAAGTCCGGAATACCGCTTTCGGTAGAAACTCCGGCACCACCGAAAAATACTATATTGGTACTGTCATCAATAATTTTTTGAAGCTTTGTCTTCTCATTCTCATACATATAAATACCCGCTTTCACCTACAAATACTTGTACTTAATATTAATGTCCCTTATGTTTTTTTCTTTTCTTATACTGTTTTAATAAAAATCTCTTAAGTTCATCCGCCTCTTTTTCTTCTCGCCTTCTTACCTTACTTTCCTTCTTATTCTGTTCATGTTGCGATTTTAATGCAAGTTGCGATTTTGTTCCTATACCGGATACTTGCATCTGCTTTCTTACATCACGTTGAGCTTTCTTAGGGTTTGTTTTGTCTTTTTTTATCTTTGTTTCAACAGCAGGGCTGAATACCAAACTATAGTAATTTTTTATTATGTAGTCTAATACCTCATAGCCATTAGGCTCTGCACCGAACGTTACTTTTGATGCAACAAGAAAGTTGTTTTCAACATGCTCAAACACACCTACCCAAAACGGATTTTCAAAAAACACAGTTAACTTGACATTTATATCATTCATCGCCATCCCTCCAATTTCTTTACAAAGAACGGACAACCCGGAGGGGCAGGTTACTTACCCTATATACTTATAGGACTGCCGGGCTACCTACCGGCTATAGCACAATAAATGTACATTGCGTTTTTATCTTTGCTTATATAATCAAGATTAAACTTGACTGTTCGCTATTATTTTCTCATATAATAATTAGTTATTCAATAAAAATCAAACTTTTATATACAACAAAAAACGATAATGACAAGCATCTGTCACAAGTCATTACCGCCAAAATGTTCCCTGCGGGAATCGAACCAACAATTACAACTTAGGAGCTAAGGTTTGTACTGTAATTTACTAATATTATCTATCAACATAAGTCAATGAAAGTAGCTTGTTTTCTAACTTTACTGTAAATCTGTGTCAAAATAAGAAAACCTGTTTTATCCCTTGTAAAAGTACCTGACGACGCTTGTCCGGTGCCCGAAGCACTGAAAGGATATAACCATTCAGTTCCATGGAGTTCATGCCTATGGCTACCATTGTCAAAAAGTTTGCAACAATGATTGCTCTATTTTCTTATTAGATTAAATATATTATAGTGTTAATTAAGTCGGATGTCTATTGGGTTTTGACCGTTATTTTTATTCTATTATTTCCCAATGCCCACTATATCCACTACCAATATAACGAACATTATCCATTTCTTTTATATGCCGTTTTATAGTTTTTGAACTCACACCGGGAGTTTGACAGCTACCGATTGATGTAGTGCAATCAACTTGCTATCTGACTTCTTTCCATACACTAATCACTCCTTCATATACTAAGTACGATTTTAACACTTAAAGCTTGCAGGTCAAAATTTTTTTTGCCTTTCGTAATTCAATATGATACAATTTTACCCAGTGCAAGCTGGTAATTCAGCAATTATGGGTATTAAGTTATGCTATTGTTCATGTACTTTCTTTTCTGTTTTTTTGCAACAAAAAACAGTAAACCAATTTGATTTACTGTTTTTTGAAATATTATATGATGACTGTTATCTATTTTTTATTTAGATCAGCTTTCATGTGTTACATAAAATACCTGTTTTTTTCTAAATTAAAAATAAATAACCATCAGTTCATCTGTTAATTCCGGATTAAAACTTAAATCCATAATAAAAAGCTTGCTGATTTGTTTTATTATCAATTAAGCTCCCAAAACGTATCATTTTTTTAAAAAAATCTACCATTTCTGTAAATGTTATTGTATCAACATTACTTGAAGGAAACAGCTCCAATACCGTATCAGCATCCATTTCATCTCTATGAAATTCCATAAAAATATGCAACAGTGCCATAGTATTCATTTCCCTCATTCGATAATGTATTTTTCAAAAAATCTTTAGCTGCTTCTACTAATGTATCCACTTCATCTATCATAGAGGCTACAATCGCCATAGCTTCATCATTTGAGGTTAATTCCTCTTCAACATCAAAGTAAAAAAAGAACTATTAATTTCCTCTGGTGACAAAAAAATTTCTTCTCCTTTTTTTCATATTCAATGGTTGGATAATTATTACTTTTTTTAAATTCATCTCAATCTCCTTGTTTTTTTATAAGTATATTTTTTTGATTTTATAATTTTTCATTGCCTATCATAGGGATTTTTTTACGATTTTTGTCTTTATAGGTTAAAAATAATATCATCACCATAAGGCTTATCATTGTTTTCCATTTTAATAGCAATCTTATTTCCTATCGCCTGATTAAAATATTTTACAATATCCTCATCATCCTCTCTCCAATCAATTGCAATGACTGTATCATTTTCATAAAAATCATCTGTATTCTGTGGATTATTTAAAAATTCATTAATAGCTTCATAACTCTTATCCATAACAAGCTCACAGTGTATTACTTTGCTGATGAATCTGTTAATGTTATTCTAGCACAGAGCAAATTGAGCGTCAATTTAATGAAATATCAATTCTTTTACCGCTAACTTTGCAACAACCTGTTGCAAAGTTGAAACTATTCATCATAACTGTATCAAAATACCTTCTCTTGGTGGACACCTTGAGGGACATCTGGCTGTCATTCCAGGTGCCAGCCGAAGTGCTAAATTATAAATATAAGTTTTTGCATGAAAAAACGGTAATAACCTTATCGTCATTACCGCTTAAAATGGATGTTCCCTGCGGGAATCGAACCCACAATTACAGCTTAGGAGGCTATCGTTATATCCATTTAACTAAGAGAACCTATATATAATTATAACAAAAAAAGTATACAACAAATACATACTTCTTTCAAGCTGATTTTAAACCCTACCACTTCATCCGGTTTTTTTGTATCTTTTTAAATTCAAAACTGTAATTATATTCTTATAATATTTTGTTTTGTCTTATTTGTTACAGATTCCGATATTTTATAAGTGTATACTCTTTTATAGATATTGATGTAAGTTCATCTTTATCTATAAAACCGACAGTGAATTTGTTTATGATAATTCACTCACTTTAAGGAGGTATGCTATGATTACAGCTAAAATGTCACTTGCCGATATTGTTAAACAATATCCTCAAACAATTCCTTATCTTAACAATTTACACCTTGACTACTGCTGTGGTGGTCATATGCCACTTGATGAGTCTTTCACAGACGGGAGTATTGACCTTACTTCACTTATAAATGAACTTAACAATATAGCTTCGCAGCCTGTTCCACAAAACAAAGAAAGTGTGGAATCCATAGAAGATTTTGAAAAACTAAGCGTTAATGAGATGCTTGATAATCTTGAGGCAACTCATCATGTTACAGAGCGTGAGATGATGGAACAAATCGAAAAGCTTTTAAACAAGATTTTGATAGTACATTATCAGCATCATGGTGCGGAACTTACAAAGATTCACAACTTATTTGCAAGAATGAAAGCAGAACTTGAAGAGCATTTTGCAAAAGAAGAGAGGCTCATATTCCCGCTGATGCGTTCAAATCATCACCCTGACAAAGAAGCTCTTGAATTGATAAGTGAACTTGAAGGTGAACATGTAGATGTAGGCGACATGATTAAAGAAATGCAACAGCTTACAAATAACTTTCAAGTACCGGCTGATACTTGTGTCACATATGCCAATACGTTTAAACTTATGAAGGATTTCGTTGAGGATATTTTTGTTCATGTTTTCAAGGAAAACAGTATTACATTTCCTGAATATGCAGAACAATAATAATTAACAAAAGGTCTTAGATTTACAGTTATACATCTGTGAGTCTAAGACCTTTTTACTTTATATTTTATTATGAACGCCACGCTCAAAAAATGATTTTGTCTCTCTTACCACTACTCCGTTCAGTGCTATCAAAGCTATCAGATTCGGTATTGCCATAAGTCCGTTACAAATATCCGCAATTGTCCATACCGCTTTAACCGTCATATAAGGACCTATAAAGATACATGCAATATAAACCCATCTGTAAACCGTTATAGCTTTCGGCTTATTTCCTATTATGTACTCAAGGCATTTTTCAGAATAATAATCCCAGCCAAGAATAGTTGTAAAAGCAAAGAACACCAGACATACCATCAATATAAATGCAGCCACACTGTCCGGGAAAGGCAATCCTATTTGAAAAGCCTTTGTTGTAACAGCTACACCTTCAAGCCCCATATCCCATGCACCTGTGATTACTATTGAAAGTCCTGTCATAGTACAGATAATAATAGTGTCTATAAAGGTTCCAAGCATGGAGATAAGTCCTTGGCGAACTTCTTCCTTAGACTGAGCCGCAGCAACGGCTATCGGTGCACTTCCAAGTCCTGCCTCATTTGAGAATATTCCTCTGGCAATTCCCTTTTGCATGGCGACTATCATAGCACCAAACATGCCCCCGCCAAAAGCTCTTAGTCCAAATGCACCTTGTACTATCTCAATAAGTGCAGCCGGTATCTTTCCAAGATTAAGTATAAGAATAATCATAACCACAGCGACATAAATAATTGCCATAAAAGGTACTATAATCTGCGCTACATTTGAAATTCTCTTTAATCCTCCTATTAAAACTGATGCTACAAAAAAGGTCAGTATAATTCCTGATATAATGATAGTAAGAGAATAATCCCTTCCAAACAGATTTACATAATGAACACTCTCTTTATCAAAGAAGTTTCCTATTGCGCTTGTAATACCGTTTATCTGTGTAAAAGTTCCTATTCCGAAGAGACCTACCATTATACCGAATATTGCAAATATTTTTGCCAGCCATTTAAACTGATTGCCCATTCCGTTTTCAATATAATAAAACGGTCCTCCGATAACATGTCCGTCCTTTTCAACGACTCTGTACTTTACAGCCAGAAGACATTCCGCATACTTTGTTGCGGTTCCTACTATTGCTGCCACCCACATCCAAAACAGTGCTCCGGGTCCTCCGGAAACTATGGCCGTAGCTACACCTACAATATTTCCTGTTCCGATTGTGGCCGAGAGAGCTGTGCAAAGTGCCGCAAAGCTTGATACCTCTCCGCTTCCGTCTTCCTCATCCGATGAGAACATATACTTGATTGCGAGAGGTAGCCTCTTTATCTGAAGTCCCCTTAGTCTTACAGTCAAAAATAATCCCGTTGCCAAAATCAAAATAATCAGTGGTAATCCCCAAACAAAGTCATCCACCGTGCTCAAAATTTTTGTTATAGTACTCAACATATGCTACCTCTCTTCGTGTATACTTTAGTATGTTACCACATTACACTGTTATATGTCACCTGTTTTTTATGTAAAAAGAAATAAGGACCATATTTTTTTAATATTTTTTTCATTGACTAAAAACATATTTATCAGTATAAAAATCTTGTTTATAGAAAAATTTTTTTGATAATGAGATGTATTTACATCTCCAATATGGAATGGAATAATATATGAAATTGATTAAGAAAATATGTGCAACTTTTATGGTGTTTACAACACTGCTGGCAAGTACAACTATAAACTCTCATGCAGCTCTACCTGTAGAGAAGCTGGCGATTTCAAAATCTGCAAGCCACATTGTGCTTATTGTCGGACATAAGAGCAATAAAAATAAGGTTACGGTAAATGATTATACAAAGTCGGCTGACGGCACATGGAAAAAGAACTGGTATGTAAACGGTATTGCAGGTACAAACGGTATTTCTCTTCAAAAAGCTGAAGGTGACAGAAAAACACCTGAAGGAGTATTCAGTGCAATGTTCGCCTTCGGACTTAAGGATAATCCCGGAAGCATCTTGGAATATCGTAAAATCGGTGATGACGATTACTGGGTAGATGATTCAAACAGTGCATACTACAATAAATGGGTAAATACCTCAAATGTAAAGAAAGACTGGAATTCATCCGAAGATTTAAAGGCGGCTAATCCTTTCTATAACTATGCATTAGCCCTTAACTATAATACAGAATCCATACCGGGTAAGGGATCAGCAATCTTCATTCATTGTACAAAAACCGACAACGATACTTCATCAGCCGGTTGTGTCAGAATTCCTGAGGAATATATGAAAAAACTTGTAAACAGTGTAGATGCCGATACAAAGATTGTTATAATTGAAAATGTTGATAAGCTTACAAGCTATTAATGTAAAAAGACGTACCAGGTACGTCTTTTTACATTTTAAACATTATTCTCAATAATCTGAGAATATACTTTTTATCATTTCCTCCACTTCATTATCAGACAGATCATGATTTTCCTGAACAACCTTTATATTCTCATAAATTTCTGCAAGCTCCTCCGGATCTCTGCTCTCATAATCCTTTGAGTCTGCAATATTATGTTCATATAATATCTCATCTATCTCCTGCCTTGCAATTATATTAAAATCATCCTTTACAAGTTTCCCGTTTTCATCCCTGAGAAATCCACTTCCTACAGGCGAATCCAAAAAAGGAATAATATCCGAATCAATATTAGCTACTGCATTTAGAGTATATACACCGGCATTCTCAGCATTTGACATATATTCTTCGTCCTCATCTCCTGCACTAAATCTCCAACCGCTATCACCGTCATGATCTGCATATTCTCTGTACATATAACCAATCTTTTCACCATCTACCATTATTCTGTCGGAAGCTATACAACCCTCAGGACCGTCTGTGTGAAAAAGATCTTTTAAATCTTCAGGTTTTATACGACATTTCTTATTCATTATAAATTACTCCCATATTAATTTTCCAAAATTTTTTCTATTATTTCGCTTATCTCAATTGTTTTAAAAGGCCATAAATCTGACTCATTTGTAATATCATCATAAAAATGCTCAAGTGAATCCGCAGGTGAGAGTACACCAAGACTGTAAGGTTTTAGTTTTATTCTTCCTATTTTTTTTAAATATGGCAGTAGTTCACCCAGATCCTTATGGTTAAACCAGCAATCTGTCTCAAGCACAAACTCTGTATTCATTTTCTTATACGCAATACTGCTGTTTACAAAATCATCTATAGTAGGCTCAGAATCCTGTAATGTTCTTGCACAGGCTATATGATATTCTATCTTTCTCGGTCTAACCTCCAAATCCGAGACAAAACATATACCATATTTATCCTCAAACTTTATCGAGATAACATCTCCAAGTTCAAAATACGGTTCTCTTCTTTTTTGTGGCTTGGGCTTTTTAATAGGTCTTGGATTTTCACTTTGAATTTGAAGAGCTAATTTATTTAAAGCTTTCTGTCTCGCTTTTACCGCCCTTTCGTCTATCTCGTTCCATAGTTTGCTTGCACCTTTTGATATAATTTCCATAGCTTTATTTTTTATATCTTCATCCAAATGTCCTATCTTCCAAAGCGCATAGGCAAGAGATGTCCAGTATATCTCTGTATACAATTCATCTATGCAAAAATTTGCTTCCTCATCAAGCCATTCTCTTTTAATAAGCTCAACATCTATTCCATCCTTATATCGCTCCACGATATCATTATAAATATCATAAGCATCATCACTGTCTATAATTTTAACTCCGTCTATCGCCATAAAATCCCCTTTTAAAATCTATTTTGAACATAGATGAATCACCATAGTTCTTCTTAGTTTATCTGCAAAGTACATATATATTTTTGTCTTCAAGCTCATTCCCTTACAATGTAGCAAGGCATCAGAGAAGAATCCGTCAAGGCTTACTAATTTCATCTCCACTTCTTGTGAAAACACACAGACATCGTCTATACTAAAATACATTGTCGCATCTGTATTTCCTGTCTTTTTTACATACTTGTTTGCAAACTTTAAGCCTGTAGTATTTGTTACATCAAATACCAATTCAAATTTTGATATACGCTCTGCCATTCTTTTAATCATATTTACAATTTTAGGCTTTGTAAAATACTGATATACACCTGACACTACAACCATGCTTGGAAGCTTAGTGTCTATTTCATTTATCCATTCAAGTGTAAACATATCACCGGATATCAGCTTTTCATTTACAGCTTCACCCAGCAGACCCTTCCTTACATTTATAACATTTGGTAAGTCCACCTGATAAAATTTTGCAGTCTTATTCCCTATCCTGTCATATGCCGTTTCCAGCCCTGCTCCAAGAAAAACAACATTACATTCTTTATGTGCATTTAAAAATTCTTTTATTTTCTTGTCTATTGTCTGTTGCCTGCATGCACTTGCCATATTGAAAAATTCTGTAGTAGTAATTACCGGTACAATTTTTAAAAAATGTTCTTCAAGTTCCAAAGCCTTTCCATCATAGAAAAAGTCCGGAAATCTCTTAGATACATAAATTCTTGCCACAAGCGGAATATATAGTGTATCTTCAACACCACATAGTTTATTCTTCATAGTTTTACTCCTATGATAACGTTATAAATATTGTAACCTTTATTTTGATAACAGCTTTGTAAACAGTTTCTTCAAATTAGTTATGTTACCGTTTCTAAAGTCCTCATCTGTGACTATCATATTTATCTTTTCAATTATTTGTTTATTTAACTTGGCCTCAATTATTTTATTTATCCAATCCACATCGTCCAAAGACTTGTTTCCAAGGTAAATTTGCTCATATGTATACACACATACTTCACCTATTCCAAGAACGATAGCACCTGCAACAGCTGCATTTATTACAGAAGCCGCCAAATTAATTGCAGGAATTGCTTTTAGCGCATTTATAGCCGGCTTTGCCGCTAAACCTACAGTTCCTGCTTCCACAACAGAATTTAAAAAAATCTTTTAGAGTTTTTATCATTCTTGATACCATATATCTTTGCCAAAGAATTTATTTCACCAATTTCTAAAGGTGATAACAATGCTGCATCTGAAAGTGGAATAGGTATTGCAGCTATTGCAACAGCGCTTAGCGTAAAAGTAGCAATGGCAGTTTGTGCAAATGACCTTTTTCTGTTTAATTTAAACGCTTCAATATCTTTTCTTGCAGCTTGCATACCCTCAGGTATCAGCTCATAGGTCATATCTATAAGCTCCGTTATACCTTCCTGTGCCACAAACTGTTCTTCATCTATTTCATATATCAAAGCAACTACAGGAATAATCCCCTTCAAGTTTTTTTGAACTTTTTCAGCTTTTCCAAAAACCTCTTCTACCATATGTATATTTTTTTCTCACGCTCCGGCTTTGAATATGATTTTGTAATTACAACGATAATCGGAACCGAAGGATACATTGATGTCGCTTTAGAAATACTTTTTTTATTGCCTCCGGAAATAATTTACTCGAAGTGCCTTCGACGCAAAAACCATATAACATTTATATCCGAGTTCTCTTTTCCCCTCTTTAATGGCATTTTTTTGACCACTTTTTTTACAGCATTTATAGCACCCATCCTTTTTAAAAAAATGAAGGTTCAAAACCTACAGTGTCTATAATACGAAAAATCCGGTACATCACTTTCATATACCTTTCAGTTCCTTTGTAGTACCCTTTATCTCCAAAACCCGGATTCGGCAATTTCTTCTCCTAAAAACAGCATTAATCAAGGTTGATTTGCCGACCCCAGAGTCACCTATTACCAATATATTCCCCTTTATCCATACTTTCTCCATTTATTCTTTCTTAGTATACTCTGTAGTAATTTATCATATGATTCCATTATAAAAGTAATCGGTATATAGTCAATGCATTGATGGTTAAACTGTAAAAACTGGGGAATTTTTCATCCTCCGGCTAATATTAATGTATCAATATTTAATTATACTTTTATCTAAAAACAATTCTTTAAGTATAGTTTTAGGTATACACATCATAACAGTACGTTCAGGATCTACCACCTGACAAAATCTCAAGTCTCCAACTGCACTGATAAGCATACCGGCATCATTAAATGAAAGCCCAAGTTTCTTTTGCATTACCTCATTTGTAATTCTTACTGCATGAAATACTGCTTTTTCAATCTCTTCGTGAGAATAGATTACACCGCAGATATCTTCGTTTTCAAGCATTGGTGTCTCAATACTTACGCCCTTTATTACAGAAAGTCGCACAGTAACATCAGCGGAAATCTCCACACCACTGACCATTATTTCTCCATCTCCCATAGCTGCGTGTACATCACCCAACGAAAAAATCGCTCCATCATGGAATACAGGGAAATAAAGAGTTGCACCCTTTGCAATCCTCTTATTGTCCATATTTCCACCATGATTGCCCGGTGTCCCACAATTTATAGCTCCACTCTTTTGGTGCTACACCTATAACTCCAATCATAGGATTTACATCAAATACTATTTTGTCATTAAAGTACACCTTACCGTCTTCCACCTTCAAACGCTTTACAGACTCCTCCTGTACCAAAGAGCCAAGCACTCCATTGTCCGGAAGTGCACACATCACACCTTGATTTTCAAGCTTTATATCCAATATTTCAACTTTTAATACATCACCTGCTACTGCATTTTTTACATATACCGGTCCTGTAGCAGGATTGATACAATCCCAGTTTAGACTTCCTATACTTGAGACTTCTTCACTTAGCTGATTATCAAAACAATCATGTGTACGGAAAACCAGAGTTTCTCCATCCTCAACCTCTGCCACACATCTATTTTTTCCATCAAATGCAAACACCATTTTGTTTTCTATTATTTTCATATCCAAAATACGATCCAAAAATTCTATATTTTAGAAAATGGATCCTCTCCTTTCTGCAAAACCTGTTTTAGTATTATTTCCATCTTTTAATAATTCTATAATAAATGTATCTCTTACTCAAGTATAGTTGTTTATGCTCTATATCTTTTTTATATAATAAAAGGCGACTACCTGATTCACCTTTTTCTGCATATAACTTATTAAATTCAATGCTAAAAAAGGTCTTTTCTTGACTTTTATTTTTGACTATAATACACTTATTACGTTCGGATTATATTGAAATTTAAGGAGAAAATCATGACTTCAATTACACATAAACGTGTTGAATATACTGAGTTATTTTATGACTTGGTCTTTGTATACGCTATTTCTAAAGCAACGGCATTAATACATCATTTAGATAATGGCATGGTGACCTTTGAATCCATGCTCACATTTTTATTAACTCTCATTATCCTACTCAACAATTGGTTGATTCAAACCGGATTTACAAATCGTCACGGAAAGAATTCCCTTCTTAATATGTTTGTAAGTTTCTTAAATATGGGAATCCTACTTTTCATTTCTAATCTGATTACACAGGAGTGGGAACTTGCTTTCCAAAAGTTCTGCTTAGCACTAGGAACACTGAGCCTAACTTTATTCGTTCAGTATTTGATCGAATATATGAAAAAAAGCACTTCATGCGGATCATTAAGAACAGTACGCGGATTATTGTGGTTAACAGGTCTTAGAGCAGTCTCTGTCTATACAGCATCTTTTCTGCCTCTTAAGTTTGGTGTTCCCATTTTCTTGGCAGGTTTTTTATCTACTTTTGCTATGCCAATATTTATGGAAATGAGAGGAGAAAAGTTCATATCAAATCTACCTCATTTGATTGAAAGGCTATCGCTTCTTGTTATTATAACCTTCGGAGAGATGATTATGGGACTTGCCCAGTTCTTCACTACCGAAAATTTTTCAATTAACTCAGTTCTTCTCTTTATTATTATGGCTTCGCTATTCCTCTTCTATTTTGGCGAATTCGACCATGCTATTGACGAGGCAACTGATGCCAATATATCATTCCTAATATATAGCCACATACCTATCATTATTGGTCTGATTGTAATAACTGTATCTATGAGTTTTCTCGTTTTGCCAAGCGTAAATCACCTCTTTGCTGCATCATTCTTCTATTTTGGAATTGCAATTTTTCAGGGAGCTACTCTTGCAAACAGCAAATATAATATAGAGGATTTTAAGTTTCCAAAACGTTACTATGCATTTCAAATAGTGCTATATCTTTGCGGCCTGATTCTAAGTCTATTATTATCAAAGAATCCTGACGCAGTCATCTTGATTACTAGTATTATGAGCGTTTGTCAAACAGGAATCTTTATTGTGTACTTCGTAAAGAAAAAACCGGATTATAACTTATTACAATTATGACCACCGGCTCAGCCGGTGGTTTGTACTACCCCAATCATCAATGAGCTTTTCCCTTTGAGATAACCAACAATTTGGGACACACTGTATTTTGGTGGTATCTCTACAAGCATATGTATATGATCAGGACAACATTCTGCTTCGATTATATGTATTCCTTTTCTTTCACAAAGTAGTCTTAATATTTTTCCTATGTCGACTCTTATCTTTCCAGAAATTAGTTTTATGTCTAACTTTTGGGGTGCACTTCATTTTTAAGAACTTTTTTTGAACTGTTGCAGGATTACGTCCCTCCCTCTGTGCTAAATCCCTTATAGGTGGCATCCGTTGTCCCGGAACATAGTCTCCTCTTAAAATAGTCGCTCTTAACACTGATGCAATTTGTAAATATGGATATATTTTCATTCGTTTTTACTTTTCCGCCCTCGTAAAAATTTCCAATATGCAGAGTATGGAATAACTGTAGCGAACAGAAGATAATATTTCCAGCAAATATATCAGTGGTTCCTCTTGCATTGAAATGAACAGGAATTTTCTCCGGAAGAAATATGCAAACAATAAATATTACAAACATTATTCCTATCAGAACTAATAAATCTTTCAAAAATCTTTTTTTCATAGAACATTTCCTCCTTAAACTAAAAAATTTAATATACAAGTTTTTATATAAACGCCACCCGCAATAACGAGCAAAAATAAGTGCTACTCCCAATAATGTAGGTACTATAGGAAAATGCAAAAACCAATGTAAAAGAATTGGTATAACTAATACAGTCATTCCAATAATTGAAGACACAATTACAGGCATACTCTGTTTTACTATCATCATCTCACTTTCCCATTCAAAGTTAGGGAATTTTTTATTCAAAGAAATTCCAATCACTGTTATAAAAAAATGGAATAACAAATAGGGACAATTATTAAGCTGACAGTTTGAATAATATCCATATCAAGCTTTTACCAAAAACTATAAACACAGAAATAATATATCCGATTAAATGAAGCGTAAGATTTACTGCAATCTTAGAATTCAAAATCGTTTTTACTCGAATAGGAGAACTTTGCAAAATCCAAACATTTTTACCTTCTAAAGATATAGAAAAAGCTGCCGGACAACTAAGTACAAAACATTGAAGCAATACATATTGGAGCAAAATTTGAAAGATATTCATTAATATTTTCGATTCCCGAATATTCCCCTATTTGTTGTAAAGAGTTAAACAGGAAAAATATACTGAAAACACATAAACATATTACACCAAAACCTGCATTCAACACTGCCATATATGAGTTTAGAAATAGTCCCATTTCCTTTTTATATAGGGCAAAAAATACCGATGTTCTACTATTAGAATTTTTGTTGTCGGAATATCTTGTTGTTGTTTTAGCAAGAGTATTAAGTAATCCATACTTCAATGAAACTATTTTGGCAAATATATAAAAAAATACTATTGAGAGAACAATAAATAACCCTACTCCAATGTGCATTGGAAAATTATAGTATTCCATAAATAGCTTAGATAGTGGGTACAATCCTGTAATTTGCTTAGAAAGCATAATCCCGATACTATTTTCATTACCTGATTTCATGGCTGACACTGCAATATATCCAATTATCCCTATCATTGCAAATGAAAAGATTAAAGCAATAACATTTTTTCTCTTAAAGAAAGATGAAGCAACAACTATAATGATTCCCATACATGCTGCTATACACATCGGTATCAACGGAACAAAAATCATGGAGGTAAAATACAATATAATCTGTAATACATTTAAACTTCCGTTTAACACCCAAACAATTCCTCCCGGAAGCATAAACATCAATCCTATTAAAAAATTCAATAAATACATAAACATAAACTTGCTGCTCATAATATCCGAACTTTTTACAGGCAACGACAAAAGATTTTCCATATCACGACTGCCAAATAAAATCCCATTTGAATAAAATATTGTCAAAAATAATATTGCAAAGCTTGATACCGACACCATATATGCCGGTATCAATTCCTGCTGTCCCACTTGTACCAATGTTTTAGCTGTTATGATATTATAAACAAAGAAAAATATGGCAAGAGTTATTATTCCAAAAACTTGTAATAACAATCGAACTTTGTTTTTTTATTTCCCGGCTCTTTCATTTCGTTGATTGGAAAGAAATTCATCAATTGTGCTCTAATTAGTATCCAAATTTTTGCTCATTATCCTGCACCTCCATGAAAAAAAGTTTCCAAAGATTTATTGCCTTTGACTTCTTCTGTATTTCCGCTCGCAATTAACTTTCCATTTTTTATAATTGCAATTTTATTACATAATTTTTCTGCAACATCCAATACATGTGTTGAAAAGAAAATAGCTCCTCCATCTGATACGCATTCGTGCATTATTTTCTTTAGTAGAAAAGTTGCTTTCGGATCAAGTCCAACAAAAGGTTCATCTAAAATTAGTAACTTTGGAGAATGCACCAGTGCAGAAATAATCGCCGTTCTTTGCTTCATACCATGTGAATACGAAGATATCATTCCCGAAAGATGTTTAGTCATTTCAAATAAATCGCCGTATCTCTGAATTCTTTCTCTGCGTATCTCAGTAGAAACTTCAAATAAATCTGCAATAAAATTAATATACTGAAATCCTGTCAGATGTTCATATAAATCCGGATTATCCGGAATGTATGCCATCATTTTTTTACAAATAACAGGCTCCCCTTTAATGGAATGCCCATCAATCGTTATACTTCCATTCTCAAAATCATGAATTCCAACTACCGCCTTTATCGTTGTAGTTTTTCCGGCTCCATTTGCACCAATGAATCCATAAATATCTCCGGGCTGTACTGAAATTGATAAATTTTCAACAGCTTTTTTATTCCCATAGAATTTACTAAAAATTCTTTATCTCTAACATAATTTCTACCTCCATTGACATTTTGTCAGTTATTCTTTGAAATAATACCGATAGCTTGCGTAGCAGTAGCTATCGGCATATTATTCTCCTTGCAAACATTCTTTTCTATTTTTTTAAGTACTAAAGATTTTTTTTCGTATTTAAGCTTTGTTCAAGTATTATCTTAAATGCGTTTAAATAGTCACTAATAGGTTCTTTTTTTCGAATCTCTTATACTTATGTTATTTGAAACAAAAAACATAAGCTGTCATAAGAAATTCTGCTGTTTCTAATGGATATTTTACAGAAAAAACTTTTTCTGCTATTCCTTGACTTATAATTTTTTCAAAATATATTGTAAGTTTCTCAACAAGCTTATGGGATAACTTATCTAGCATATATTGATTTTCTTCAAGATCAACTGTCTTTTGTAGCACTGTACCCTCTGCTGAAACATTTTCCGAAGATATAATTGTGACATCTATAAATGATCTAATTTTTTCTATGGCAGTTTTATCTTCATCATAAACAATACTATAAATATCTTTCAGTAGTCTATCTGAATATTGTTCTACAAGACAATATAAGATATCCTCTTTATTCTTAAAATGATAATATAACAACCCTCTTGATATATTTACTTTATCAACTATATCCTGTGTTGTTGTATTGGTATATCCTTTCTCCATAAAGAGTATCATTGCAGCATCCATAATCTCTGCACGTCGTATTTCAGGTTCTTTTTACATCTCTCATTTTATACCTCCTATTTAGAGGGTATCACGCAACTGACAATTTGTCAATTATTTTCTCATTTCTCTTGAATTTTATGGTAT